>WNFM01334623.1_pt1 | contig 24346 bp, 15 predicted proteins | sample 5400271 | NCBI WGS metagenome assembly WNFM01 (sample SAMN13153352, study PRJNA577476) | soil metagenome | isolation source: 60 cm saprolite on Douglas fir-dominated hillslope | place: USA:California | collected 2013-09-17 | reverse complement strand
TCGTGCTTCGCGCCGGCGATTGCTTTCTGAGCGTGATCCCCGCGTCCAGAGGAGGGAGCATTGAGCGCGATGATCGCCGCGGCGAATTCCATTTGTGGGTCATCGCTTCTAAGCCGGATGGCTGTGTTGACGAGCGCGTAGCCATCGAGCCCTTGTGCCGGATTTGGAGTGTCCTTGTGGATCCAATGAAATTGGTTCAGAGATTCGGCGAGATAACCCAGATCGAAAAGAGCGAGGGCAGCGGCGGGCGAATTTTGGGGGGCGGCATCCGAACGCGCCCTCAGCTTGATGAGGAGATGCTTCGCGGCGAGGGGATCCAGTTGGGAGTAGAGAGTGGCACGCCGGAGAGTCTGGGGATCAGACTGTTTATGTTGTAGGCCTCCGCGCCCGTCAGATTCCAGTCGTGGCTGATCCACGGGAGGGATTTGGCGTTGCCGATTTCGAAGGAGTGGCAGAGCAGCGGCGGACCTGCGACGGCTGAGCTTGCGGAAATGAGAAGAGCCAGTAATAGAGCGGCAGCGAAATAGTGGATTGTGGAAGGATTGTTGGTCATTTGAATTTCTCCTTGCAGACCGGCTGGGCGTTCAGTGAGGAGACGCTGCGGCGGGAACGAGTGTTAACAGGGAAGCGGTAGAAGAGTTCAACGCGGAGTAAGTGTGAGTCCGCAGAGGGCACGGAGATTTGAGTGGAAGGATTGTTTTCGAAGGCGGAATCGCTCGTTGCGGGCTTTTGTCGGGCCCTACCGGACCACGCTAGTTTAAATTTTTCGGGGAGGCCTGTGGGGAGGCGGATTGTTGCCAGAAGCGCCACTGAGAGATTTCGCCTAGGCCCAAAGAATTCCACCAGAGATCGAGCATGGATTGGTCGAGATTGAGGATGCCCGCGCGCGTTACGCCTTTGCGAGGTGGAACGAGCGCGGCGAAGCGGGTGTAGACCTGTGCGCGCTCGGCGGCATTGGTGCGGAAGAGAAGATGCCAAAGCGACAGCGCATCGTGCGCGCGGGCTTCGGAAAGTATTTTGGCAATTGCGACGCTGCGCTCAGCTGAATTTTCGGCGCTGGAGTCGAACTGGGCAACCGCTTCGCGGAATGCGGGCGTGGCGTCTTCGAAATAAGGAATTCCCGGGCCTTGTTCCGGGCGTGTGGAGCACATGGCGCCGGCGGGAATGAAGGAGTCGCGTCCGTGGAGATGAAAGCCGACCCAACCATATGTGGTGTGAAGTTCTCCGGAGCCGTCGGACGATACGTGGAGAGTGTAGGAGCAACCGAGGTCGATGGCCACGGCGGACGGCGTGTCAACGACGAACGTGCCCGGCGGCGCCCAGATGGCGGCGTGAATGGTGCCGACGTCGAGTTGGATGCGTTTGCGATTTACGTCGGTCTGGACGAGGCGCACGCGGGAATTGGGATCGATGCGGATCTCGCCGAGATCGGCCTCGGAAAGAGAAGCGCGGGAATCGTTGTTGGTGACGAGCGTTTGGCCAACGCGAAGTTTCGCGGGGGCCTGATTAGCGGCGATTGCCTTCATGCCGATTTGCGGAGCGCCTTGTAGATTGGCGACGTCCCACGCCGGGCCGGTCTCAGACGAGGGTTTCGGTCGCGTGAAGAACAATAGGGTGAGACCGGCTGCGAGAAGAATCACGGCGGCTGTGGCGAGGCGCGGCAGCGAAGGCATGGGAATTAATAGGGAGCGAAAATTGCTCGGAGCCGCGGGCAGTTCGGCGGGGAGAACAAGCGCGCGTTCAGCCTGGCGAAACTCGGCGAGGAGCGATTCGAGGCGCTGGATTTCGGGGTCGGGCGTGCCGGAACCGTCCCAGAGATAGTCTTCGTTCAACATTTTTTCATTTTCGGAATTGGTTGGATTTTTCCTCATAGCGCACCCCCAGTGGGTGGCGAAGCTTTGCGGCCAACAATTTCGCGGAGCTGCTGCAAGCCGCGATGAAGAGTGACGCGAACAGAGCCGTGGGTAAGGCCGGTGCGGGCGGCGATTTCGGGGCCGGTCATGCCTTCAACGAGGCGGAGGATGAGGGGTTCGCGGTAGGCGTCGGGGAGGGAGCGGATGGCGTCGAGGACTGCGTGGGCTTCAGCGCGGGAGTGCGAGGAGTGATTCACGGAGGGAGCGGGAGTGCCTGATTGCGCAGAGGTGGCTTCTTCGTCGAATTCTTCGGTGGGTTTCGTGCGGCGATGAAAATCTGTGGCGCGGTTGCGGGCGATGGAGGCGAGCCAGCCGGGGAAGCGGGAGACTTCGCGGAGAGTGGTGAGGCGAGGCAAGGCCTGGAGAAAGACGTCCTGCACGAGATCGGCTACGTCTGGGAAGGGAACTCGGGCGAGAAGAATCCCGTGAACCATGCGGGAGTAGCGGGCGTAGAGGAGACCGAAGGCGGCGCGATCACCTCGTTGGGCGGCGCGAACAAGGTCGTCGTCGGGGCCGCCGATTTCGCGGACAGCGTTCACGGCCGGGGGGCCGGAGCGGGGAGCGCCGATTTCTGAAAGTGCGGCCACTTAGGGTCCATAGAGATCGAGAGCGTCTCACCGGGTAGACGTGGAGAGATGGCCGAGTGTTAACAATACTCCGCAACTTGTTTGATTGCAGCCGGGAGGAGCGGCAAAACCAGCTTTCATGTTCGGCTTGCCTGCGAATCGAGTCTCCCCTAAAGTCGGAGCATGACTGAAAAGTTGAGAGAGTTTGAGCCACATGAATGGCTGCGGAGCAGGCACCTGCAGACGATGGCGGGGGCGTTTTTGCGGCGGAAATTTGCCCTGCCGAAGGGCGAGGAGCGGTTGTTCCGCGTGGACGCGGAAACGCAGTTGAAGGGGATTTGCCACTGGCAGGCGGGGAAGCATGGCGATGTGCCGGTGCTTGTGATTGTGCACGGGCTGGAGGGGTCTTGCGATTCGAATTATGTACGGGGGATTGCGGACAAGGCATGGGCGCGGGGTTTCCATGCGATACGGATGAACCAGCGGAATTGCGGCGGGACGGAGCGGCTGACGCCTACCTTGTATAACAGCGGGTTGAGCGGGGATTATCGCGCGATTCTTCTGACATTGATGGAGGAGGGATTCACGCAGATTTATTTTGCTGGGTATTCGATGGGCGGAAACCTGGTGACAAAGATGGCCGGGGAGTGGGGAGCGGCGCCGCCGGCGGAATTGCGAGGGGGGTGCGCGGTGTGCCCGGCGTTGGATTTGTCGGCGTGCGCGGATGCGCTGGAGCGGACGGAGAATTATTTGTACCAGCGGCATTTTGTGAAGGGGTTGATGACGCGCTACCGGAGGAAGGCGGAGCTTTTTCCGGAGAGATATTCACGGAATGGATTTGGGGCGATCCGGACGGTGCGGGAATTTGATGATGCGATCACGGCGCCGCACTTCGGGTATCGCGATGCGGAAGATTATTACGAGCATGCGGGGGCGAAGAGCGTGGTCGGGCGTGTCAACGTGCCGATGCTGATGATAACGGCGAAGGATGATCCGTTTGTGCCGTATGAGGCGTTTTTGAAGACGGATGTGGAGAGGAATGTGAGGGTGAACTTTGTTACGCCGGAGCGGGGAGGACATTGCGGGTTTATTTCGCGGTGGGACGGGGCGGAGAGGTTTTGGGCGGAGGAGAGGATAGTCGAATTTGTAGCAGGATTGACGACGAAGGGTTAGAAAGGAAAAGGGCCGGTCAGAGACCGGCCCTTTTCGGTTGAAGGTTTAGGATTTGTTAGAAGGTGAAGCGAACGCCGAGCCGCAAGGTGCGCGAGCTCTGGAAAAGGAACGGTAAGCCGTACCGGCTATTCTTTACCATCGAACCCTGAGCAGAAGCCTCGGCGGCGACGTCGTACCCAGTAAGGAACTTTTGGACATCCGATCCGAGGGGGTTCGTGTTGGTCGTAAACTGCAGCCATTCGTTATTACGGCCGAACGGGTTGGGATTGTAAGCCATGATTGCATGCTGGTTGAATAGGTTCAGCGCGTTGAATTCGAACGCCAGGCGCATCGCCTCATTGGTCTTGCTGACCTTGAGAGCGTGGATAAAACTGAGGTCGGTCTGGGTGTAGAAAGGCATCCTAGCGTCGTGCTGTACCTTGTCGAGGCTGAAGGTTCCCGTATTGGGGTCCTGACTAAAGGTAGCCCAGGTGCCGCGTTGGTCAAAGAACTGGCAGGATGAGGTGCTATCAACCACTGGAATGCAGGTCGACTTCGGAGTACCTTGGGCAATCGTTTGAATCATGCCAAGGCTGGTTTCCATCCCAAACCATTTCAAGAGGTAAGATCCGCTCATATTCAAAACGTGCGGACGGTCCGTGCCGAGAGGCCCATCCACAACCTTTCCTGTGGTTGTATATTGCATCTCAGGAAGGTCAAAGGAGCGGTTGTTGTTGGCGTTGTGACGGCCACCACTGGCGTCGGTGACATCCGTATCGGTCAGACCCGAATAGTTGCCGCGGAGCTTGCTGTACGTATAGCTAATCAGTCCCACGATTTTCGAGGACCGGTAGGTGAGGCGAGATTCAAGGCCATCGTAACGCCTCTCTGCGCGCGGTGCGAGCGGGCAAGTCGGGCAGATTGGGTTGAGGAATGAGGGGTCGTTGTTAACAAGGGCGACCTGTGGAAGCCCCCGATGCAGTAAATCCGCATAGGTATTCGGGCCCGGATTCCCAATGTAGTAAACGCCATCGTCCAGTGACATATCGTCGATGGCATGGTCTAGCCGTTTGCGCGCATAGCGGATTTCGAAGCCCATTTTAGGAGTAATGGCCCAGTCCGAACCCAGGATGAATTCGTGCTGTGACATAGGCTTCAGATTAGGATCGACGCCCGGCTCCGCAGAGCCGCCAGCGGCCGCTCTCCAGTCCTTCTGCTCGATGAACGTCCCGACTGTAATGCCGGGTGTGGGACCGAGAGCGGGCCCGCACGAATGGCCCCCGGGATTGGTTGGGGTAATCGTGGTGTAATTAACCTGTGCAATGTCCATCGTGTAGAAGCAGTCATGCCAGTAGTCTCCGCCGAAGGAACCGCGAGGCAGGGAATACTTCATGATGTCGTAGAACTTGCCGTAGCTGGCAAAGATCTTGACCTTGCCGTTGTGAAGCAGATCGTAAGCGCCTCCGATGCGTGGCGCCACTTTGTCCGTAAAGTTGAAGGTTATTGACGGATTGTTTGTGTGATACGGCGGCAGGTATTCCTTCTCAAAGCGTACGCCGATATTCAAGGTCAATCCATGGCCGACAGACCAAGAGTCCTGTCCATAGACGCCATGGTTGTAGCTTGAGGCGATGCCGTTGGTGTTGATGCCATCCTGGACGGTAAAGTAACCCGCCGTGCCTGCGCAGACGCCGTTCTGCGCGACGATGGCAGCGCATGCAGTGCTACCTGAAATGGGCGAAACAAAGGTATCGCCCCAAAACATGTTCACCAAAGCAACGTTTCGCGCCTGAAAGACGTCGTTGTACAGGCGATTAAAAGTATATCCAACCTTGAAATTGTGCTGGCCCCATTTGCTGACGGAATAAGAAGCATCCGTAGCAAATGACTTACGCGAATATATATCCCATTCTGTGGCCTGGTTATTGGTCATGCTGGCAAAACCCGCCTGGTGTGCAAAGGCCGCAGTAGTGGCGGAAGCATTGGCGGGTATTAAGAATTCCCCCGTGACGGGCGATGTCGTGCCGGGATCAGGATTATTGGGATCTGTGCTTCCATTCGATTGTGTGAGGACGTTTTGATAAACATACCGAACCCCATGCGGCAATCCACGATCTTCCGTGTTGTAGTAGAAGTAGCCGTACCTCGCGGAAATCACCGTGCGCGAATTGGGAGTCCAGTCGCCGCCAAAAGTGAAAATATTACTAGGAAGGACCGTGCCGGTATCGGGCCGAAAGGTCGTTGGATCCTGGGTGCCAATAGGATTTGCTTGACCGCTCGCAGAATCCGGATACGTGGGAAGCTGTCCCTTGATTCTGGAGTAACCGTACTGCCAAGAAGCGTTCAGGTGCAGTTTGCTGAACGGCTGCAACATGTTGTGCGCAGTGTAGCTGCGCGTAAAGCTACGCGGGTCAGGACCGTTGGCACCAGAAAAAACGACCGTACGGGTGTACCGGTCGATGGTTGGAATGTAACTGGAGAACAACCATAGCTTATCCTTCCAAAGCGGACCGCCGATCTGATACCCGGCCTCGATGGTTGAGTACTTGTCTTTACTCTGTCTGTAATAGTTTACGCCCTGATCCAAGACCGGCCCGAGAGTCAGATTGGTGTTTGCCGAGGTGTTGGGGTCATAACGCAGACCGCAAGCGAGTTGTTGTCCGGTCGGCACGTTGCCCGGGTTCGGCTGGGGTGTGGTCGCGCACTGATCATTCGCGTCCAGCTTGTCGCCCCGATAGACGGCCAGCAGGCTGCCGTGCCATTGATTGCTGCCACGCTTCTGGATGACGTTTACGACGCCACCAAGCGCGCCACCGTACTCGGCTTCGTTTCCAGCGGTCTTAACTTGAACTTCCTGGACGAACTCGAAGATAACGTTTTGTTTGATTCCACCCTGCTCGACGTTGCTGGTGTCCATCCCCTCGACCAAGTAGGTATTCTCGCTGTCGCTTGCGCCATCAATTTGGAATCCGTCTTGGCGCAACCGATCAGTGCGGGAGCTTTGCAGCGGTTCCTGGCGAGCGCCTGGGGCGAGCCCGATCACCGACTGATAGGAACGTCCATGGGGAAGCGTGTCAATATCCTGAGAAGTAATGGCAACCGCCACCTTGCTGGTGGTTACATCGACGATTGGAGCGGTTCCGGTGACTTCAATGGTCTCAGCCACGGACCCGATTTCCATGTTGATGTCGATGGACGGAAGTGCGGCGGCCGAAAGTGGAATGCCGACTTGCTTATAGGTGCGAAAACCAGGCGCGGTCACGGTTAGCGTGTAGCTTCCAGGTGGAAGCACGGCGAAATAAAAATACCCAGCGTTGTCAGACTGCGCTTTCTTGGGAACAATTAGGGCACTACTTGTCAGTTCCACTTCCGCTTTCGGAACCGACGCGCCCGACTTATCCTTGACGTATCCTTTAATGCCACCAGTTGTTTCTTGAGCATAAGCTGCCGGCAACAAAGTTAAAACCAATGCACACACTAGTAGAACTGCAGATACACCACCAAGCCATGACACACGTCTAGACATGTAGCCTCCTGAAGACTAGACCCACAGTTGTTGGCCGCAAGCACCAGCGTGGAAAAAAGCTAAATTGTGTGGAACCTGGGCAACCACTTAAGGGCAAAACCGACTTGGCCGTAGGAGATGCAAGTTAGTGGCCGAAGGGACAGGGCCGTATTAAGTTGTCTGTTGACAACGAAATTTTACAATAAAGTTACAGTTTTGGTTGTTAATCACTCCGCAATATAGAAGCATCTACAGTTTTTCATAGAAAGCCAAAATGAGGTGTTGTTGGTCGAACAATCAATTTTGGGACTCACCGAAGACTCGACTTGAAGGAAGCATTCCGTGGTAGCCACCCCACACCAGGCTGAAGAGGGGGGGCGAGTCCCGAGGAGGGGTGGGGTAGAAACTTGAGAGTATCGTTTCGGATTGCGCTAGACTTTGAAGTCACTTGGACTTTTCCTGGGTCCAGTCGTTCCCCAGAAGGGCAGCAACTGTTCATCACAGAAGGTACGAGGCCACGATGAAGTTTCCGGGCATTTCCACCGGGATTCCAATCGGACTAATCGTGTTCCACATGGTCGCCCTGTTTCCTGCGGCCACCCGTATACATTCCCAGCAAGTAGTGACGGTACAGGTAGTAGTCCGTGTTTACATCGACGGATTGAACCATCCGGCTGGTACAAACCTAACGGTCCAGCTTCTGGACACTTTTGGATCACTTGAGAAAGAGACTCATACGGACAGCGGCGGGATGGTTCAAATTCCGGCGAAGATCATTACTAGCGGCAACCAGGAAACGACAAAACGGCTCCGAATTTACGGGCCAGGGATCAAAGAATATGAAGAACAATTGGATATCGGCGCCATGGAGTTCCGCAAGAATGTAAATGTGGTTGTGCGGTCTGATCCTGCAGGAGGGACGGCGGCAGGGGTGCCAGCGGATCTGAGTTCCGTGGCGGCGAATCGGCTGAAGGTGCCTGGCAAGGCGGAGAAGGAGTTTCTGAAGGGCAAGGATGCGGGGGAGAAGAAAGACTGGCCGGAAGCGACGAAGCACTATCAGGCGGCGATTGCGATTTACCCGGATTATGATCTTGCGTACAACGGCCTGGGCCAGGCGTTGGCTAGCGGTGGAGATAACGGGGGCGCGCGTTCGGCTTTCGAGAAAGCGATACAAATCAACGATAATTTTGCGGCCGCCTACCGCAACCTTGCACGAATCTCTCTCACCGAGCGCAAATTTGACGAGATGGACAATCTGCTGACTCGCTCGCTCTCTGCGGATCCTCTGAATGCATGGGCCCTGGCGTATGCTGCCTATGCAGAGTTGCAGCTACACAAATTTGATGACGTGATCGCCCATGCACGCAAGGCACACTCCGTAAACCATGACGGTCTTGCTAGTGTTCATATTGTTGCCGCCCGTGCTCTGGAAGAGAAGCAACAGCCGTCCGAGGCCTTGAATGAATATCGGACCTATCTTCAAGAAGATGCAAACGGTCGCGACGCGGAGCGTGCACACAAAGCGATTACGCGGCTGAGCGGTACCACGCCGAACTGAGTGACGTTCGGCAGTCTGCTGATAATTTCTGCGTCCTTCCCTTCAGCCATTGCACTCAGCCGAGTGGTTTTTCCAGGGAGAGTTGGAAGCCTGGGGTGAGAAGTTGGGCGGGGCCATCGGCGGTGATGGCCATAACGTCTTCGCAGCGGACGCCGAATTCGCCAGGGACGTAGATGCCGGGTTCGTTGGAGAAAGGCATGCCGGGTTCGAGGACGGTTTTGCTTGCGTGGACGAGATAAGGATGTTCGTGGATGTCGAGGCCGATGCCGTGGCCGAGGCGATGCGCGAAAAATTTATAGCCCGGGCCGTAGCCGGCGGAAGTGACGACGGCGCGGGCGGCGTCGTCGACGGAGCCGGAAAATTTTCCGGCGCGGGCTGCGTCAAGCGCTGCATCCTGTGCTTTGCGAACAGTTTCGAAGGCGCGCTGGATTTTTTCGCTGGGCTTGCCGATGATGCCGGTGCGCGTCACGTCAGAGCAGTAGCCTTCCACGGTGCATCCATCGTCGATTAGAACGACGTCGCCCTCTTTCAGTGTGCGGGGCTGTTTGCTCCCGTGGGGCAGGGCGGCCGAAGGACCGAAGAGAACCATCGCGTCGCCGCGCAGGCGCATTTTCGCGTAGCCCGCGACGACCATGTCGCTGACCTGCTCTTGAGTCATTCCTTCTTTCAAACTCGCAAAAACGGCGCGGTAGACGTCGCAGGTGGCTTCGCAGGCCAGGCGCATCAGTTCGATTTCGTGCGCGGATTTTACGGCGCGGCAGCCAATGGTGACTGGATCGGCGGAGACGAGATCGTAGGCGGGCGCGGCGGCTCGGAAATGATCGAAAAAGGTGAAGGGGAGGCGCTCTTCGATGCCGATGCGGCCGGTGCGGAGGCCGCGGTCAGCGAGGGATGTGGCGAGGAGTTGCGAGGGGGATTCGTCTTCCTGCCAGGCGCGGACTTCGGCGGAATAGAGGAGCGATTCGCGCATGCGGGATTCTTCGAAGGCGGGGGAGATGAGGATGGGCTGGCCGGTGCGCGGGATGACGAGGGCCAGGAGGCGTTCGCTGAGCCACCAGCGGATGCCAGTGAAGTAATAGAGGGACGTGCCGGGGCCGATGAGGATGGCGTCGAACGCGGGATTCGATTGGGCCATCAGGGATTGCGCGCGAAGGAGACGCGCGTGAAATTCGTCGGCGGTGATGGGGCGGACGCGGTCACCGAGCGGCTTCAAAGCGGAGAAAGCCGGGAGCGTTTGCGATTGTGGAGGAATCGGCGCGAGAGCGGCCGCGGAGGCTGCGGCTGTGGAGTGAAGAAAGTTGCGGCGAGAGATTGGAGTCATGGAATAAGAGGATGAGAGAAGCGGGAAGAGAAGTAAAGAGGGAACGAAGTGGAGTAGCGGTGGACTCTATGTGGAGTTTCGTGGCTCGGTTTACACCGTAAAGCGGCAGCGTTGCTGCCGCACTCCAAAAAAGCCCCGAGGGGTGACCCTCGGGGCTCTGAGAGGAAAGCAATAAGTTGACGATACGAATTATTGCTGGGGTGGTTGGTTGTTGCCGGATGGCTGCGGTGGTTGGTTGTTGCCGGATGGCTGCGCGGGAGGGCCGTCGACGGCTGGATCGGATTGCGGCTGGGGCGGCGCGGACTGGCTTGGGTAGGAAGACTTCCTGGGGAAATAAGTTACGTTGACGGGATCGTGCAGGGTGAAGTCGAGGCGCGTTTCCGATGGGATTTTCACCTGCTGACCGTGGGTTAGAGCTTGCACGGCCGTCCCGCCACCCGCGCCGACGCCGGCGCCGATGGCAGCACCTTTGCCGCCTCCCGCGAGGCCGCCGATGATGGCGCCGAGAACGGCGCCTCCGCCGATGACTTCCGCGGAACGCTTGCCGCGTGAGCCGCCTTTTTCCTGCACATCGCTGCTGGCGATCTGATACGTCCTGCCTTGATAGGTGAAGCTGTCGAGCGAAACGGTGAGCTCGCTGCGGCCTTTGAATTTTCCGGCGGAGCTTGCGTCAACGATTTTCAAATTTACGTTTAGGCCCTTGGGAATGACGACCGTGTCGCCGACAACGATAGGCGCGTCAAGAGAAGCGCGAAACGACTGGCCGGGGCGGCTGGCGTTGGAGTCGACGGAATCTATGGTGCGCACAGTGACAATGGTGCCTTCCGGAATAGAGACAGTTACCGGCTGCGGCGGCGGGGGTGGAGGTGGTGGCAAGGGGGCAGAGGGCTTCTCTGGGGCAGGGTCATGCAAAGGACCGGGACTGGAATTGGAAGCCGAGGTTGGTGCCGGAGCGGGAGTTGCGGGAGGCGCGGGAGGAGATGGCTTGGCGAGAGTTTTTGGGGGTTTTGCCGGACGCGCAGGTTTCGCGGGCCGCGGAGGCGGCGGGAAATTTTCTGCCGTAGTCGCCGGAAGCGGCGGAGCCATGGTGGTCTGGTCCACCACTGTCTTCACGCCCGGCGTTGTGGCCGCAATACGCTGCGCGGCGAGGCGGGCGGCATCATCGGGCACCTGGCCGGAGAGGGTGACAATACCGTCCTTGGCAGTGACGTCGACGGGTGCGGACTTCAGCAGCGGCTCGGAATAAAGCTTGGCCTTGATGCCGGTGGTGACGGCGTCGTCGGACGGCTTGTTGCAGGCAACAACCAGAAGCGTCGCCAAAGCCAGGCCGGAAATAACGAATCTGATTCGATGCATGAATTGCCCTCCAAGCTTCGAACTCGAAACTATACTCGTTTGGATGCACGGCAAACTGGAAGCGCCGCACGGAGGGTGCGGCGGAGCCTGCAGTACCCACCAAATCACCTAGGAAAGCTAGCGTCCTGATGGGGAAAATGCAAATTCCTCGGGTTCACTCTGGCAAAAAAGTGAATCCGCGAAAGCATAAACAATACGATAAATTGTACTTTTTATGTCGAGCGCGGCTCTTTGTAAACTTCATGTTCGTGTAAGGCAATGAAAAAAATTAAGTTACACCGGTACGATTTTAGCGAGCAAGAAGCACTTTGGAGAGTGGATTGCAATTTACCCCGCCAACGGTTGCTTTCTAGTTGTTCTTAGTGTGGCTGTCTGTCTGAAAAATCTCGAGTAGGAATGGAAGGTACGGGATTATCCGCGCCGGACTTTCAGTTTTAGATTTCTCGACCACAGCGACCGGATCTCGCACAGTCATAAGTCTCCAGGAGGAGCTATGGAACTAGTGAGGAAGTTTAGGGTGTTGGCAGGGTTGTGCCTGGTGGTGGTGTTGCTTCTCGGATTGCCTGGGATCGGTCAAGCCCAAACCAATAAGGGGTCCATCTCGGGGGTGGTTTTCGATTCTCAGGGTGCAACAGTTCCGAACGCCGACGTGAAGGCGGTCAACAAGGATACCGGAGAGACTGCGTCCACGCAGAGCGACGACGCAGGTCGCTTTCGTCTTAATCTCCTAACCATCGGAAGCTACCGTGTGGAAATTGCCAAAGGTGGATTCCGCAAGGTGGTGTTGGACGGCGTGACGGTGGATTCAGCGCAAGACCATGGATTGGGGAATGTGAACCTGGAAATTGGCGACGTATCCACGACGATTGAAGTGAGTGCGGCGACTCCGCTGGTGGACGTTACAGAAGCACAAATCTCCACGAGCTTCCCGGTTGCGACTCTGACCAGCTTGCCCAGCATTCTTGCTAACCAAGGCTTGGATAACCTGGCTACCTATGTACCGGGCGTTTCCAGTTCCCGGCAATTGGGATTCAGCAACTCCAACGGCGGCGGCGGTTTTGCGGTTGAGGGTCTTCGTGGCCGCAACAACGACCAGCAGATTGACGGTCAATATAACAACGATAACTCCGTCGGCGGGCCCGGCCTGTTCCTCAGCGACTCACAATTTGTGCAGGAATATCAGATCACCACGAACAACATGAGCGCGGAATACGGCCGCAACTCCGGTTCGGTGATCAACATTCTGACCAAGAGCGGCAGCAACAAGGTGCATGGCTCGATTTACGGCACCGAAGGCAACGCCGGCTTGGATACATTGTACGCAACCGATAAGGAGTTCAATTCGCTGACACAAGTGCCGCATTACAATGACGCGTTCGCTGGCGCAACCGTCGGCGGTCCGATGGTCAAGGACAAGCTGTTTTATTTCGGTGGCTTCAACACGGAGATCATTCACCAAACAAACGTTGATTCGAGTGGAAGCCTGACGCCGACGCCAGCGGGTATCGCCCAACTGGAAGGCTGCTATCCCTACACGGACCCCGGCACGGGTTTGCCGGCGATCGCCCCCGCGCTGCAGGTATTGACGAAGTTCGGACCGTTCGGAGTCCTGGGCGGGAATCCGATTCCGATAGGGGTCACCACTCAGGCGTACCCGAGCCCGCCGAACCCGAATGGAGTCGACGATTCCGGGAATCCGGCTTGTGTAGTTGAGGAAAGCGGAGTTCAGAGAACGCTGCCGACCGGTTCACACCAATACAACTTCATCTACAAGATGGATTTCAACACAGCAAAGAACCGGTTTTATGGCCGGTACATCTATAACTACGCCAATTTCTATAACGCCGACGCGTTCGGGACGGCCGCTGCGGGCTATCCCGTGAACGAGCCGGGGCGCGCGCAGCAGTATGGATTCAGCTGGGTGCGCACGATCACCGACCGGCAGACCAACGAATTTCGCGCGAGTTATGGGCGCGAGAACTTCGGGTTTGGCGGGAACTCCATCGGGAATACCGTGCCGACGGCGGCGGGCATTTCGGACGCGCTCACCCATGTTTCGACAGGGAGCGGAAACTTATCGTTTGGTCCGGCCACGAGCGCTCCGCAGGGACGTATCGTGAACAGCTATCAGTTCCAGGACAACTGGTCGTACGTTCGGGGACGTCACGCGCTGAAGGCGGGGATCAACTTCACCTACCAGCGTTCGCCGAATTTCTTCCTGCCCAATGTCAACGGCTCCTACACCTATTCGAACTATGCCAACATGGCGCAGAATATCACGAGCTCCATCAGCGCAACCGCTGGAAATCCAATCCTGGATTTTCGGGAGAAAGATTCCTTCCTCTATGTGCAGGATGACTTCAAGCTCAAGAGCAACCTGACGGTGAACCTTGGTCTTACGTGGAGTTATTACGGGCAACCGGCGAACCTGTTCCACGACAAGACCACGAAGCAGCAAGCCAGTTCGCAGCCTTTCTGGGATCCGACTCTCCCGACTTCGATTACCACATTTCCCTCAATCCCGGCCCCGAAGGCAAGTTTTGGCCCGAACGTCGGGTTTGCCTGGACACCAGGAAGCCGCGATGGGATTCGGGGAAAGATTCTGGGGAACAACAAGACCACGATTCGAGGCGGATATCGTTACGCGTATGACCCGCCGTTTTACAATATTTATCTGAACATCTCGTCGGCGGCCCCAAATGCCCTGGCGCAGACGATTAGACCTTCAGCGACGCTTCCAGTGTTGCCGAGCATACCGACCGACCCGTTTGGGCCGACAGTGCGTCAGTCGCTGAGCGACGCGAACATACTCGTGTTTGGGGCGAAAGACCCAAGAACTTTCAACCAGACGAATGTTACTCCGGACTTCGGGCCGCAGAAGACCAGCCGCTGGTCGTTGGGCGTTCAGCGGGAGCTTTCGAGCGCCGCCGCAGTTGAAGTTCGCTACGTGGGGAACCACGCGACGAATCTGTTCCAATCGATCAATGCGAACCCGTTCATTGCGGGAATCGCAGCGGACTTTCCAAGCCTGCTGCCTGCCGGGGTAACCCCCTGCACCACTCCTGCTCCCGGTGTCACTTCCGCTTTGGGGCGCGTGAACTGCAACGAAGGGGTTATACGCCAACGAACCAATAGCGCGTACTCCGATTACAATGGCGTAGAGATGGAGTTGCGGACGCAAAACCTCTGGCGCCAATTGACCATGCGCGCCAACTATACCTACAGCAAGGCCACGGACAATGCCGACGAAATTTTCGGCACGTTCGGGGCCGGATCCGGAATTGCGTTCTCACAGAACCCGCTGAATTTCAGGGGTGCGGAGCACGGCCTCTCCGGTCTGGATTTCCCACACCAGTTCAACCTACTGATCACCGAAGACCTTCCCTTTTTCCGCGGTCAGCACGGCATAGTCGGCCACGTGGTCGGCGGCTGGGCTGTTTCGGCTGGCTACCACCTGGCCTCGGGCCAGAATTACACCCCGGGTCAAGTCCAGTTGGCGCAGAATTCGGGATCACCTTATCTTGACGCAAGTTTTGATGCTGCGTTCGCTGGCTTTGGTACGGCAGACGGTGGTGTGCGTCCTTTCATCGGAAGCACGTCCGCACCGGTAACTCAAGTGGGCATCTTTGCTGCCGATGCCTGCCAAAACTTTGGCGCTCCCCTCGTGAAGAACGGGCCGCTCTTTGGGCCCGGATGCGCGCTGGTAAAAAGTGGTGCTCCTGATCAACTCATCAGCCTCAACGCCATCAACCAGGGAGACGCTGCTGGAACTCCCGTGACCAAGAGCGCGGTCCGTTTTATTGCCAACGGTCTCGAGGCCGACAAGGTGTTCGGAACGCCGTTCGGCAACGCCGCACGTAATTCTCTTCGCGCCGCAAAAATCAACAACGTGGATATGTCGATCTTCAAGACCATCAAGTTCTGGGAGAGGACGACTCTCCAGCTGCATCTTGATGCCACGAACGTGTTCAACCACACTCAGCCCAACAACGTCGATCCGTTTATCGACGACGCTGGAGTCAGCTCGTTTGAGACCGGTTTTGCTAATCCGCAGCTATTTCCGAGCGGCAACGCAACCAGCAATCGTATCGTTCGCATCGGCATGCTGATCAGCTTCTAAAGCAGCCGACACATCACTTTCAACCGGCGTCGGTGGCCGACCCTTTTGGGTCAGCCACCGGCGTTTTTCTTTTGGCGGCCAGCATGGTTCCCCGCTGTTGTTCAGAGCGGCTGTGCGAGGAAAGAGGCCTGATCCCGAGGGTGTCGGAGAAGATGGGAACGGGAGCGCAATGTCCGAGATTACGGAGGAAATACAAATTAACGTAGGTTGTCGGGATGGAGAAGCTTACTTATAGATTGCGCCACGCCGTAAGACGTTGAAAAAAATGACTGTTGCCATGGAAACAGAATTTGAAAAGGAGTTGTGATTGGAAAATTGATTGCAGCTAGCTCACGCAACGAAGTGCGTTGACGGTGATTCTCTGCGAGTGGGGAATGACGTCGAGCAGTACGGAATTCTCCCAATACTCCCAGCTGGCCGCGCAGGCCCAGCCTGAGTTTGGTTCCGCCTCTTACAGCAAAAAGATGATGAGAAAGATCTCGGATGGTCCAAGGAGGAAGAATGAACCCCCGCAGGAATTCAAGTGTGTCAAGTGTGTATTGGTTGATTTGTGCCGCGGCATTGCTAGTTTTTGGATTGGCATTTAGCGGGACGGCGTCCGCTCAGACGCCGACGGGGTCAATCGTCGGCACGGTGGTAGATCCCCAAGGTCTGCCCGTTGAAGGCGCCCAAGTTACGCTGACGAATGCGAATACGAATTATCCATATTCGTCGACGACCGGCTCGAATGGCGGATTTCAATTTGTGAGTATCGATTACGGATTTTACAGCGTCAGCGTGACCAAAGACGGATTCCGGACCGGAGTCGTTTCGAACATCAAGCTGGACGCAGCGACGCAATATACTGTGGCGCCGATCAAGCTTGAAGTTGGAGCCAAGACCGAGACGATCACCGTGGAAGCCGGGCCGGAGACGGTGAACACGGTAAATGCGGAAGTGACGGGAACGACGGAGAAGAAGCAGATTGATGACCTGCCGATTCTTGACCGGAACCCTCTAGCTCTTTTGAGCCTGCAAGCGGGTGTGTCGAACAGCGGACCCGGCGGCGCGGCTGAAACGACTATCAACGGACAGCGGTCGAGCTTTTCAAACGTGACGCTGGACGGAATTAATATTCAGGATAACTTTATTCGTGAAAACGCCCTCGATTTTTCGCCGAACCTTCCGTTTATCAGCCAAACGTCGGAATTCACGATTACCGAACAAAATGGAGATGTGGACAAGAGCGGGTCGTCCAGCGTCAGCCTGGTAACTCCAAAGGGCGGGAACAACTGGCATGGAGAAGGATTCTGGTATTACCGCACAAACAGCTGGGGCGCCAACAACTGGTTCAATAATGCCAGCGGCGTGGGGTTGCCGAGGCTGTTGCAGAACCAGGGCGGCGGCAATATCGGCGGNAAGCTGTTCATTTACGGGTGGTACGAACTCTTGCGTCTGCGGCAGCAAAGCGTGAATAATGCGACGACGCTGAGCCCGGCAATTCAGACGGGGCTTTCCAGCGCGACGCCGACGTTGCCCTTTACGTATCAACCCGTGGATCCGAACACTGGTGCCCCGGTGGGCAATCCCGTGACCACGGACCTGCTTCAGCTGCCCAATCGGGCGCTTGCTACCCCAGCAGACGGATTCACTGTTGATCCCCAAATGCTCGCGCTCATAAATCGAATTCCCATCCTCCACAACAACGACCGAGTTGGCGACGGCTTAAATCTACTGGGCTACCAGTTTAATGCACAGTCGAACAACAGCCTGGATAACTTTGGATTCCGTTCCGATTACAATCTGAATTCGAAGAATACGATTTCGGGAACCTTCGCATGGAACCGGCAATTAGTGGATCGCCCGGACATCGATACGTCGTTCAACACAGTGCCACTAGTGACCAACGACGACAAGACTAAATTCCTTTCGTTGTCATGGCGGTGGAATCCGAACAGCTCGATGACCAACGAAGCGCGGTTCGGGTTTAACCTGGCGCCGGCGTCGTTCCTCTCCGCACAAAAATTCAGCCCCAGCGGGTATATCGATACCACGACATTCGGATCGGCGAACGGAGTACCGGCGTCATTTACCAATCCCGACCCGAATTTCTTTCCGCAAGGACGGAACACGCACACCTGGGCAGCGATCGACAATTTCACCTGGGTGCGCGGAAACCATACGATGAAGTTCGGGGTTCAATTCCAGCGGACAACGATCGCGGAGTTTGACTCAAACGGAATTGATCCTGGCCTTCAGATCGGATTCAGCACGAAAGCGAAGAATACGCCAAAGCGAGACGATTTCGGTGTTCCAGCTGGAACGCAAATTAGCGACGCCGACTTCGCCAACGCATCATTTCTTCTGGCTTCCGTGGCCGGAATCCTGAATAACGTTCAACAGACGTACAACGTCAAAACCCAAACATCCGGCTATGTTCCACTGCAGCCCCAAATGAGCAAATTCCGGCAGAACAACATCGCATTTTATGCCGGTGACAACTGGAGAGTTACCCGCAAGTTGACCCTCAACTACGGATTGCGGTGGGATTACTTCAGCCCGGTGGATGAGGAAAATGGACTGGTGCTGCTGCCGGTGATTCCGAGCGGGCAGACCGCAGCCCAGACCCTCGTTACCGACGCTACGGTTGATTTCGCCGGAGGTCCGAGCAAGCGAGGGCTTTACCATTCCTACTGGAAGGGCTTCTCTCCCAACATCGGCGTAGCCTGGGACCCCCAAGGGAACGGCAAGACCGCAGTACGCGCAGGCTTTAGCATGAACTGGGTAAATGACTCCTTCTTTACCGCTGCACAGAACGCGTTTACCGGGAACGCGGGCCTCTCGACGACGAACACGGCGGATCCAAATGGACTGAACGGCATCTTTACAGTTAACAATCCGGCGACTGTGGCTACCCCACAGTTCTTGACGCCGCCGTTTCATTTCTCGGATAACGCAAACATTCTGGGAGTTCAGAACAACGTAGGCTACGCCATTGATCCGAATTTGAGGCCGCCCTATGTGCTGCAGTGGAACTTCAGCATTCAGCGTGACTTGGGCGCCGGTACTTCGTTGACGGTCGGATACGTAGGCAATCACGGAGTGGGATTATTCCGTGCGGTTGACGTTAACCAGGTCATTATCGGTTCGAACGGCTTCCTGGCGGACTTTAACCGCGCCCGCTCCAACGGATTCATCGCGGCAGCGACGCCCGCGGGCGCGCCAGGATGTGGGGGGATGGGCACAGAGACGCAGTGCGGGCAGTTTAACCCACTCTACAACCCCAACTTGGCAGGAAGTCAACCACTGACGGTCTTTCCCAATATTTGCGGGCCCGGAGCTTTTGGGGTGATCGGGCCTCCGGATTCTGATCTGGGGGGCCTTGATTTTCTTAACAACGACATTTTGACCGGATTTATCGGAGACATGGCGCACACGTATCAGGAGTTCGGGTGTGGGCCGTCGCCAGGATTCTTCGCGCCGAACGACTTGATCGTTGGAGGCGACTTGTTGAAGAATTCGTCGTTTTCTACCTACCACTCCGGAGTGGTGGAAGTCCGCCGCAGGTTCAACAAGGGCCTGTATTTCCAGGCGAACTACGTTTTCAGCAAAGTCATGACTGATTACGGGCCGTCTGTGAACAACGACCAGATCCGCTTCCAGCCGTATCTGGACAACGCCCGGCCGTTCCTCGAGAGGGCACGTGCGCCGTTCGATCTGACGCATCAGTTCAAGGCGAACTTCACGTATGAGCTGCCAATCGGCAAGGGACAAAGATATTTGTCAACCAACAGCAGGGCGCTCGGTTTGTTGTTGAACGGATGGCAGACCGGCTCTATCTTCACGTGGCAGAGCGGCGCGCCATTCTCTATCGTCTCGACCCAACCGACGTTCAATCGCTCGGGGCCGCGGTCTTCTCACAATACGGCCATCGCAACCCTCACCCACCAACAGATTAGCGGCGACCTCGGCGTGTTTGTGCAGCCGGGCGGAGTCGTTTATCTGATCAATCCGAAGCTCGTGAGTCCGGATGGGACGGGGGCGCCTGCTTCCCCACAATTGACTGGGTGCACGCCTGCGGTTACGGGTGGATTCTGCAACCCGCAACCTGGAGAAGTCGGGAATCTACAACTGAATGCGTTCAACGGGCCGTCGTACTTCAACTGGAACCTCTCGGCGACGAAAGCGTTCGCGTTAACGGAGCGTGTCAAGCTGAGCTTCCGGACAGAAGCGTTCAACGTCCTCAACCACCCCGTGTTTGCGCCGCCGGTCGACGCAAATTTCAACAGCGTGATGAACATCAATGACCAGCAGTTCGGGCAGAGCTTGAGGACAGTTTCCCAACCGCGAATTCTGCAGATGTCGTTGCGGCTGCAGTTCTAGCGAAACGGGAAGAGCCATTGAAGCAGATTCGGGCGAGCTCTCGAGAGGGGGCTTGCCCGATTTGCTTTTGGAGGACTGAAAGAAGAGTTCAAGAGTTCGAGAGAAGAGACTCCGGGGACAGTTTGGATCTCAAATGGGGCAATTCGAAGATGAGTTAGGGAAGCTTATTCGGAGCGGATGGCGAGGATTTGCTTGCCTTGGATTTTGATTTCGACGCCGAGGGGTGGGCGGATATCGCTGCCCTGAACGATTCCTCCGCGCATCCAGACATCGCCGGGCAGATTGGAAGTTTTGAGGGGATCGTAGAGAGTGCGGCTGCAAGGGTTGCCGACAAGAGGATGATTGGCGCGGGGGAAGCCATAGTCATTCCGGAGCCGGTTCATGTCGGAGACGTATTCGAGCTGGCAGGAACCGTAAGGAGCCTTCTTTGAGAACGCCCAATAGCCCGTTGGCAGAGCGGGAGAGCCGGTCGGCAACCGGACAATGGTCGCGGGTATGTTTTCCCCTGTGAGGCGATTGCGCACAAAAAAGTCCGCGGAGGTCCAGGGCTTCGAAAGATCGCCTACATTGGCGATAACTGGGTCAGACTCCGTGGCATGCGGCAGGAGCGAGGAGGGGTCCGGAGGCGGGGCAGGAATTTCCAGCTGGGGAGATTGCTCGGCCAGGCCACGGCAGGCTCAACGGGCTTACTCCGGGATAGCCAACGGACCGCAAAGAGTAGGATGATGCCGATGACTACCAAGCCGATAATGAGCGGCAGCATCGGGTTCGGCGTCGACTTGCGCGGGCCGGCGACGCCCGGAATCTGAGGCATCTCCGCTTTCAGGTGAGCAGGGGTTTGGTGGTCTGTCATTTTGTTCAAGGGCCTTTAAAAACCCCATCGCCCTGGAAGGGAGCCGGGATGGGCGCTAGCCGAACAGGCCAGGAGAGATTGTACTGATGAGCCGGGCAGAAGAGCAACCCGCTTGGGAAACAAGGTAGGAATGTATCGGACATGACACTTATGTTAGTCAGATGGCGACATAAAACACACGAATGCTTGTTTCCTGTGGAGAGGCAGCCTAGTGTAGGGATAAGGTAAGACTGAGGGAAGTCCGCACAAATGGCTGGAGATACACGACAGTCGGCCCGCGCGTTTGTTCGCAGCTTGAACATTCTGCTGAAATTCGCACGCTTGTACGAATTCGGACATGTGCGAACGATGGCCCAATTCGAAACAGCGTGGCAAGAACTGCACGCCGCGCTGAACGAAAGCCTCGACACGGGTCTTCTGCTGGGCGCGTCGGGGAATCAGATCTTGCTGGATGGAGTGCCGCTGGGCGCTGCAGCGGCGGAAAAAAGTTTCGCGCAGTTGCTTACGTCCTCCGGAATCGCCAGCATTCACTTCGCTCCTAATCTGACCCAACCACAATTTGCAAGATTCGTTCGCGCCTTTCCCAGTGGGAACGCCAAGCCAAATTCGCTGGCGGAACAATTAAAATCCGCGATGGCCGGTGATCCCAGCATTCGCATCAACGAAATTCGTTTCGTCGCGGAGGATGGATCCATCGCGGGAATTAAAGTCGCGGCTCAACTGACGTCGAAGGTGCTTGGCGCGCAAGGGGACAAGTTCCGCGAAATTTTTGAAGATCCACAAAAATTGTTGCAATTGATTCTGGCCGCGGAAAGCAACCGCGGTGGATCCGGGGGCGGAGGAGGCGGACTGGGCTTTGGCCCCGGCGGTGGAGGCGGAGGAGCAGGTGGCAGCGGCGCCGCAAGCTGGAGCGGCGGCACCGGAGGCGCGGGCAGCTTGTGGGAGGCCGGCAAACCCGGCACGGCATCAGGTAGTGGGCCTGGTGGAGGTGGAACTGGCGCAGGCGGGCCTGGCGGTGGAGACGGCAGCGGTGGCCCCGGAGGTGGAGGGGGAACTGGCGGAGGACCGGGAGGTGGTGGGTCAGGGGGAGGTGGCGGGTCTGGTGCAACCAGCGAACCGGGAAAGTGGTTGGCCGCGACGGCAATGCTCAAGGGAGGTGCGCTGGGAGGAGTCCCCGGCGCAGCCGGAGGGGCGGCGGGCGCGGGTGGGGCTTATGCTGTCGCCGAAGACGATGTGCGCTCGATGATTGGGCTGTTTGCGCAACTTGGAAAATCCCGCAAGGATCCGGATTCGCGCACGGACGCGGCGGCTTTCCAATCGCGGCTTTCGACATTGCCGGTACGAGCGCAGGTGACGCTGCAGCAGGCGCTGGCGGGCCTGGCGGCCCAGGCGCCAAACGACAAGCCGGATAAACCGATGCTGCTGAAGCTGGCGGAGCACGTGGCGATCCGGTTCGCGCTGGACAGTTATGAGCGGGGCGAACTGCGCGTGAACGCGGTGAAGCAACTGCTCGACCGGATGAATGCGGAAATCGAAGCCCTACGGAAGATTCTGGGCCAGCAGGAAGAAACGATGTCTCAGGCGGGCCTGCAGATGCAGTCGTACACGGAATTGCTGGACCAGGAATTCTGGCTGAACGTTCCGGAGGAAAACAAGAAAGAGGTTCTGACGTCGGAGGAGGCATGGTGCGTGCCGCCGCGCAACGTGCGGGGATTCCTGGAAGAGATGCTGCGGCGCGGCGAGTTGAAAACCGTCAACGAAATCCTATTGAAGTACGCGGCTTGCATCAGCCTGGAAGCGCCGGAAGCCCGGAGAACGACGGCAATCGGCTTATCGGACCTGGCGGAGTTTTACGGAAGCGGCGACGGCAGCGCGCTGATTGACGTGATCCAGCGGTTGGGGAATCAGCTCGGCGTGGAGCGCGAATCGGATCTGCAAACACTGGTTGGGGCGGCCTTCGTGCGCATGAGCCAGGAGGCGGGTTCAAAACGGTTTTACCCAGCGATGCAACAGGCATTGGCTTCGTTGGACAGCGTCGAAACACTTCGGCCCGGCTCGACCACGAATATCCGGCAAAGAATCGGAATGGAAGAGCGCTTGCCGGAATTCATTGAAGAGGCAATGCGGGCGGGGCACCCACAAGACGGTTTGCTGGACATTTTGGGTTTGATGCCAAAAGCATCGCTGCATTACATCACGAACCGTTTCACCAATTGCGGATTCAGAGAAGACTGCGAATTACTTGGCGAAATGGTGCGCGGGCTGGGCGAAGAGGCCGTACACCGGCTGGTGGAAACGATGCAGACGGCGCCGGCGACGGAAGCCACCGAAGTGATCGGACTACTAAGCCAACTTTCGCCACACTCGGTTGAGCAATCCCTGCCCACTCGATTGGCGCAGTGGCCGAGAACTTCTCACGACCGGACAGTGAGGCAGTTGTCGTCCACGCCGCCGGAGCAGCGAGCACAGTTGCTGATAGCGATGTATGCGTCGCTCGATCCATTGATCCGGCCGCTGGCGCTGGACGAAATGGGAATGAGCGGCCGGACGGAATGCATTCCGCTGCTGCTGGATCTGATTCGTGACGACAGTATGTCGGGATTTACGCGTATCAAGGCGATTGAAGCGGCGGGACGCTTGCGAGCCAGCGCGGCCAGCGGAATGCTACAGCTGTTCTTGGAATCGAAACAGGTGTGGCGTTGGGCGTATCACACGGAGCTTCGAATCGCGGCGGCGCAAGCGTTGCAAAAGGTGGAACCCGCGCTGTCAATCGAAAAAATCATGGCCAGTGGACTGGATCGGAAGGAATTGGTGTTGGAGCCCACCGATCCGGAGCCAAACGTGGCAGTAACGAGGCAGCGCCGTTATGCGCGGCTGAAGTTGACGAAGCATGTTTCGGCCATCACCACGAATTTACGCGACAATCTGCGCCTGACCGTCGTCGAACTGAATATGGGGGGCGGGCTCGGCTCGGCGGACCGGCACCTTGCACCAGGCTCATTGCTGAGCCTCAAATTTTCACACGGCGTCCGGAACATTCGCGCGCAGGCAATCGTGCGCGGCGCCAGGCCACAGGCAATGGCCTTTGAATTCGTGGACATGGAATTGGACGAGCGTTCACGGCTGAGGAAATTGCTGCTGGAATTGGGCGGTTTGCCGCAGCCCTCGAATGTGGTGAATCGCACCAAACGGCCCGGCCGAATCGCCCTCATGAAGTAATTCCGGGTCACACGTCACAGACACTCCGCCTGTCCTCAAGTTATATAGCACCGTCCTTTCGTGCAGTGCGGAGGACTGTCCGAACGGCGAGCTTACGCAGGGGTCACACGGGACCTCTGTACCATTGTGGTGACAGTGCAAGAGTCCTACGGTACTAGTGAGAAGGTCCCAGTCGGTTGGCTCAAAGGTTGACGGGCCACGGAGCATCTCTAGCCTGGATGAAGACGGATCCCAAAGCGACGGCGGCACGGGCATTCGTACGCAGCCTGAACATTCTGTTGAAGTTTGCGCGATTGTACGGGCATGACCACGCCCGCGTCGTGGAGCAGTTGAGGATTGCCTGGGGCGAGCTTCGGACCGCCATCCCAGAAGGCGCAGAGACCGGCTTGCTGCTGGGGGCCTCGGGAGCGCAATTGCTGCT
>WNFM01336244.1_pt1 | contig 24354 bp, 19 predicted proteins | sample 5400271 | NCBI WGS metagenome assembly WNFM01 (sample SAMN13153352, study PRJNA577476) | soil metagenome | isolation source: 60 cm saprolite on Douglas fir-dominated hillslope | place: USA:California | collected 2013-09-17 | reverse complement strand
CTGGGACGTGACCGTCTTCGGGGGATCGGCCCTCCTCGCCTTCGCGCTCCTTCTCTGGGGCCGGCTCAGCGGGACGCTCGAAGGCGTGACTCCGCCCTGGGCCTGGGTCGCCACCGTGCTCGCGGTGGACGTGGCCCACGTGTGGTCGACCGCGTATCGCGTGTACCTCGATCCCGACGAGCGCCTCCGGCGACCGGCTCTCTACCTGGGCGTGCCCGTCGCGGCCTACGTCGCCGGGGTCGTTCTCTACTCCACCTCGGCCGGGCTCTTCTGGCGCGTCCTCGCCTACCTCGCGGTCTTCCACTTCGTGCGGCAGCAGTACGGCTGGGTTGCCCTCTATCGCCGGCGGCTCGGCCCGGTGGCGCCGCTCGACCGCGTCCTCGACGACGCCGCGATCTACAGCGCGACGCTGTACCCGCTCCTCTGGTGGCACGCGCATCTCCCGCGCGAGTTCGAGTGGTTCATCGAGGGCGACTTCATTCCCGGCCTGCCCGCAACGGCGGCAGCGCGCCTGCTGCCCGTGCATCTCGCCATCACCGCCGCGTACGTCGTGCGCCAGGTGTGGCTGCGCGCGCACCGTCGTCCGGTGAGCCAGGGCAAGGACCTCGTGATCGCGACGACGTGGCTCACGTGGTACGTCGGCATCGTGGTGCTCGACTCCGACTACGCGTTCACGGTGACGAACGTGATCGTGCACGGCGTCCCGTACCTCGCCCTCGTCTGGCGCTACGGCCAGGACCGATTCCGCGGCACCGCCGGCCTGCTCGGCCGCGTGTTCCGGGCGCGGGGCTGGCCGCTCTTCCTCGCTTCCCTGATCGCGGTGGCCTGGCTCGAGGAATGGGGCTGGGATCGCTTCGTGTGGCATGAGCGGCCGGCCCTCTTCCCCGGTCCGGATCTCGCGCTCTCCGCGGCCGCGCTCGGCCTCCTCGTGCCCTTGCTCGCGCTCCCCCAGGCCACTCACTACCTCCTCGACGCCTGGATCTGGCGCGTCAAGGGCAATCCCGGGCTCGCGCGCCGGCTGGGCTTCGAGTGACGAGGAATGGAGCCGCTACCCGAAGCGCTCCTCCGCGAACGGATCGCCACGCATGTGGTAGCCCGCGCGTTCCCAGTAGCCGGGCTTGTCCGCGTCCATGAGGATGAGGCCGCGCACCCACTTCGCGCTCTTCCAGGCGTAGAGGTGGGGCACGACCAGGCGCAAGGGCCCGCCGTGCTCGGGGTCGAGGTCCTGGCCGTGGTTGCGGAGGACGAGCAGGACGTCGGGGCGGTCGAGATCCGCGAGCGGCAGGTTCGTCGTGTAGCCGTAGCGCGCCTCGCCCTTGTGGCCGCAGACCATCACGTGCGTCGCTTCCGGCTGCGGCCGCGCGCGCTCGAGCACGGCCTGGATGGGCACGCCTTCCCACCGGTTGTCGAACGTGCTCCAGCGCGTCACGCAATGGAAGTCGGAGGTGACCTGCCGCTGGGGGAGCCCGGTCAGCTCCGTCCAGGACAGGGTGAGGGGGTGCTGGACGAGGCCCCCGACCCGGAAGTCCCAGGTGGCGGGATCGAACCGCGGCACTTCGCCGTCGTGAAGCACGGGCCACTTGAGGGTGAGCGACTGGCCGGGAGGGAGACGGCCCTCCGCCCGCATCTTGCGCTCGAGCACGGCGCGCTCGTCCCGGCCGTGAACGTAGTCGTCGAGAGCCATGGTTCCCGCCAAGGATATCGCGGGTAAACTACCGTCCGCTGGTTCCCCCATGGCCCCGAATCCCACTCCGCTCGCCGCCCGACGCATCCTGATCGTCGACGACCAGGAGTCCATTCGCGACATCCTCCGCACGGCGCTGACGGAAGCAGGAGCGGTGGTCCTGGAGGCCGGCGGGGGCGCCGCCGGCGTCGAGATGGCGACGCGGCAGGGTCCTGACCTGATCCTCCTCGACATCGCGATGCCGGGGATGAACGGGTGGCAGGTCCTGGAGGCGCTGCGCAGCATCGCCGAGACCGCGAGCATACCCGTGGTCCTGGAGACCTCGTCCGGCGATTTCCCGAGCTACGAGCAGGCGCGGCGGCATTCCGTCGCCGCCTTCATCTCCAAGCCCTTCCGCCTGATGGACGTGGTCGAGACCTGCCGCCGCATCCTCGCCGGCGCGCGCCCCCTCATGGGACAGGCCGCGGAGGACGCCCCCGCCGCCTCCGTCCAGGTCCGCGACCGGAACGATCGGCTCCTCGCCGTGGGGACGCTGGTGGACGCCGACGGTGGCGGCGCCCAGATCGAGATCGACGCCGCCCTCGGTCAAGGACAGCAGGTCGTGATGACCGTACTCAGCGCCGCCGGCCCCCAACGCTACCAGGCCGAAGTGCGCTGGGTCAGCTCCGATGGCGGCCGCTTCGTCCACGGCCTGCGCTTCCAGAAATAGATGCGCTAGTACGAGATCTTCGGCCAGCCGCCCTACTGCTCCGCGGCCCGCGCGGCGCGATGCACCGTCGCCCGCTGCGCCTCCAGCTCCGGCCCGCCGCGCAGGAGGAGCGGCGCGATGCGCGCCAGGGAGCCGGGTGGATGCAGGGACTGGTCCGCCGCGCGCGTGAAAGGAACGGCCACCAGGCGCGGATGGGCGAGGACGAGCTTCGCGTTCTTGACCGTCCGGGTCACCAGCATCGTGTTCAAGCGCGCGGCCGACGCCTTGCCGTGGAGCGCGAACGGCACGAAGGCCGAAGCCTCCCGCGCATCCGATTCACTCACCGTGGCCGGCCAGGCCGTGCAGTTGCCGCCCAACGGGATCTTGCCGTCCTCGACCTCCAGCTTGGCGCTGTGAATCCATTGCACGAGCCCCTGGAACGCCTCGTCTCCGAACTCGGTCCCGAGCAGGCGTACCGCGGGGACCCAAAGGTGCGGTCCGCGGGGGGCAAACCCGGGCGGCAGGGCCTGCGGAAACAGCGCCCGAGCGTAGTCCTCGAGACAGGTCACGGGCGCGGCCCCCGCCATCTCCACGCGGAACTCGTAGCGCCAGAACGGGACGTAGTCGCCGTCGAGCTGGACCTCTCCGATCCGCGCGCACGAGTACGGGAGGATGCGCAGGCCCTCCGGCCGGGGCTCCAGCGCGAGGTGGCAGTTCGTGCAGACGACGACGTGCGCGGCGCGATCGAACGCGGACTCGAACCCGCAGTCCGGGCAACGGGAGGCGGCGATGGTCACCCGGCGGTAGGACTCCCCGGTCGATCGCAGCGGATCGGGGATGGCCTCCTTCAACATCGACCGCGCCTCCTCGTCACTGGGATGGCCGGCGATTCCCTCGAAGGATCCGTCGATGAGGACCCAAGCGGGGGGCCCGTCCACGACCACTCGGGCCAGCCAGTAGGGCCGGTAGATGAGCATCCGCCGCGCGTAGATGTGATCGGCCTGGCGGGTGACGGCCTGGATCCGCGGCTCCAGGTCGCGCCCCTTCCACTTGTCGATCTCGCGGTACGAATGCGGCGTCAAGGGCACCCAGGGCAGGAAGGGACCCTTGGCGGCCAGGTCCTTCGCGATCAGCGGCCGGACGTGCGCCTGCGAGAGACGCAGCCCGCTGTCGCGCAGGTCGGCCTTGAGGGGGTCGTAGCCGGGCACCGTGTGCTCCACTTCCCAGGCGCGGAGGCGGACGATCTTGGGTCCATCACCCTCGCGCCCGAGGACGGCCTGGACGAGCTTGCCCGTCAGGTGCCAGTACGGCGCCTCGATCCGATGGGCCTCCAGGACCTGCACCGTCGCGCGCAAGCGCTTCTCGAACGAGTCCAGCTGCATCCGGATCAAGAACTCCGGGGGCTGTCTGGCTTCTTCTTCTCCATGGGTGTGGCGCGCGATGATCTCCGCTCGCTCCGCGTTGACGCGATAGGAGATGATCGTCTCGCGGATGTCTTCCGCGCCGCGCGTGACGTCGTCGGCCACGTAGATCTCGTCGCGGCCGGGGGCGCTCAGGATGAGCAGCGAACCGCAGTGCCCGCACGACACGCTCACCACGGTGTCGTCGGCTTCGAATGGCGCGCCGCACTTGGGGCAGGCCAGGACGATGGCGAGCGGGCCCGAAGGACCCTTGTCGTCCTTGGGCGGCGCGCGGCGGGCGGCCAGGTCCGGCATGCCGGCCGGATCTTACTCGAACCACCTCAGAGAAAATCCATCCCGGCTGACAACAACGCCGGGCCCGAGAACTAGCGGCTGCCGGCGACGACGAGACGCTGCTGCCGGATCTTCAGCCCTTCTTCCAGCGACTCGCGGAACCCCTCGGCCGTCTCGAGCAGCGGCGACCACCAGCGCCAGGGAGGAGGCGTGCCGTCGCCGTCGACGCGGGGCGGGTTCTCCACCCTGCAGATGAACTTCAGTCCATCCGACTCGTCCCGGCAGACGCGGAACCGGACCTGGACCAGGCCGAGGTTCTCGTCGTGCAGGGCGCCCTGGACCACCTCTTCGACCTCGGCACCGAGGCCCGGGTTCTGGCCGGCGATCGGGTTCTCGACGATCTCGATCCGGGTGGAGAGGTGGCCGGGAGCTGGAAGCGCCGCCATTCGTGCCCGGCTCCGTCCCGTTTCCTGCGTCGCGAGTGCCATATGCCGCTCCTCGGGTTGCCGCCTCGCCAGAACGTGCGAGGGCTTTTCGTCATTGAGCAAGGAACGTGCCCAGGGGGCCGCCCCGAGCCGATGCCTGGGAACTGAGCGAGATGCCGAAGGGCTCGGGGCCGCCGGCGGTCGCGGACATGTAAAAAGGAACGGGGACCCGCTGAACGTCCTACACCGGACGCTGCGGTTACAAGGGGATTGCGGTTTATGTCAGGATCGAGCGCGGAGGAAAAGATGAGCGATGCCCAGGTGAGCTACGAAGTCGCGGACGGCATCGCCGTCCTCACGCTCACCGACCCGCCCGCCAACACGTACTCGTACGACATGATGCGTCGCCTCGATGCGCTCGTCCTCGAGGCGCGCATGGACGACGCGGTACACGTCATCGTGTTGCGCGGCGCGGGCGAGAAGTTCTTCTGCGCCGGGGCCGACATCCGCATGCTGTCGTCGGCCACGCCGCGGTTCAAGTACTTCTTCTGCCTGCATGCCAACGAAACGCTGAGCCGCCTCGAGCAGACGCCGAAACTCGTGATCGCCGCTCTCAACGGCCATTGCGTGGGCGGCGGGCTGGAGATCGCGATGGCCGCCGACTTGCGCTGGGCGCGCAGGGGCGCGGGGAAGATCGGCCTGCCCGAAGTGAACCTGGGCGTGCTGCCGGGAACCGGAGGCACGCAGCGCCTGACCCGCCTGGTGGGAAAGGCGCGGGCGATCGAGCTCATGGTGACGGGGCGGCTCTTCGATTTCGAAGAGGCGGTGGCCCTCGGACTCGTGACCGGCACCGTCGACGCCACGGACGCGGAGCACTTCCTGGCCCGGGTCAAGGAGAAGGCACGGGAACTCGTGCCCCCCGGCCGTGCGTCGAAGGCCGTCGGCGCGATCAAGCGCGCGGTGCAGACGGGGTCGGAGATGGCGTTCCAGGAAGCGCTGGCCCTCGAGCGCGAGCTGCAGCAGCAGCTCTTCGAGTCCGAGGATGCCCGCGAAGGCCTCGCCGCCCACCTGGAAAAACGCAAACCGGCGTTCAAGGGACGCTGAGCGCGAGCGATGGACACGGTCCGGTTCGAAGACAAGGACGGCGCGCGCTGGATCACGCTCGACCGTCCCCCCGTCAACGTCCTCGACATCGCCACCATCGAGGCCCTCGCCGCCGCCCTCGCGTCCCTGACCGATCGCCGTGACCTCAAGGTGGTCGTGCTGCGCTCCGCGATCCCCCGGACCTTCTCCGCGGGCGTGGACGTCCGCGACCACACGCGCGAGCGAGTGACCACGATGCTGTCCGCCTTCCACGGGGTCTTCCGGCAGTTGGACGCGCTTTCGCAAGCGACCATCGCGGCCGTGGATGGGACCTGCCTCGGCGGCGGCTGCGAGCTGGCCGCCTTCTGCGATGTCGCCTTGGCCACCCCGCGCTCCGTGTTCGGCCAGCCCGAGATCGACGTCGGCTGCTTTCCGCCGCTGGCGTCGGTCGTGCTGCCGCGGATCGCGCCGCGCGCGGCGGCCGAGTTGATCCTCACCGGCGCCCCCATCGGGGCCGGGGAAGCGGCCCGCGTGGGGCTGATCTCGCGGGTGGTCGACGACCTCGACGCGGAGACCCGCCGCCTCGTCCGCCTCTTCGCGGGCAAGAGCGCCGCCATCCTGAAACGGGCGCGCCGGGCCCTGCGCGACGGCGCCGACGGCAGCGTCAGCGAGGCGCTGGCGCGCGCCGAACGCCTCTACCTCGAGGGCCTGCTGGCCACGGAAGACATGGACGAGGGCGTCCAGGCGTTCCTGGAGAAGCGCCCCCCGCGCTGGAAGGATGGGTGACGCTCAGCGCGGATCTTTGATCTCAGGGGGGGCACTCGCACACCCTCAGGTGGGTGTTCGCGACCCCCCCTGAAACCCCCCACCATCCGGCCGCCGCTGCCCGGCGCCCGGACTCCTGGTCGGCCGATCAGCGTGGATCCACCGTCCGCAGGTAGGCCGCCGTCGCGGCCGCTTCGCGGGCCCGCAGGGCCACGCAGCCGCGCACCTCTTCCTCGCGCATGGCCAGCTCCTTGTCCGTTCCGGCCACGTTGCGCTTGGGGTCGGCGTAGAAGTCGTGGACGGCGGCCAGACGGTCCTCCGAGCAGGCCTCCGAGCAGGCCTGACCGAGCGCGAAGTTGGGGAGGAAGGCCAGGAACATCGGGGGCAGCCGCTGCGCGAGCTCGTCATAGTGCCGGCGGTGGTAGGCGAACACGTGCTGCGAGCCTTCCGCCGACGATGCCATCGACTTGATCAGGGCGCCGCCTTCCTGGAAAGTCATGCCCGGAATGGCCAGTGCCTCGTCGGCCAGCGTGGGATCGCGGAAGCGGCCGAGCGCGGTGAACAGACGGGTGCGCTCGACGGGCACCGTCGTCGCGTCGAGCCGCTTGCGGATCCGGTCGAACAAGGCGCGATCGCCGGCGGTGGCGGCGGCGATGTCGAGCGCCGCGCCGGCCAGGCCAGGGTCCACCCGAGCCGGATCGGCCAGATAGGCGTTCACGACTTCACGCGCGTAGGCCTGGACACGCGGATCGTTCCCGTAAACAGAGACCCACCACAGCAGCGCCGGCCGCAGGGCGGCCACGGATTCCGGCTCCCCCGGGCGGGGCGCGGGACCGATGCGCTCGAGGGCGCGGCCGAGCGTCTTCTGTACATACGTGGCGAACGAGTTGCGCGTCTCCGGCGTGATCAGCGCCGTCTTCGCCTCCTCGAGCGCGGTCACCACCGCGGAGACGACGAGCGGATCCGGATCGGCGGCGAAGGCGGTGAGCAGGCGGAGATAGTCGCCGCCGTGAACCATCCCCGCGTCGAGCAAGGCGGAGAGGTTGCCCACGAAGCCGATGCGCTCGCGCGTATCGAGGCGGGTGGCGGCCTGCTCGGCCATCGTGGTCAGCAGGGGCCGGGCCACGCTCCAGCGGTAATAGCCGCGCTCGCCGGCGCTTGGGTGGATCCAGTCCACGGGGCTGGACACCCCCAGCTTGAAGTCCTGGGCCGCCGAAGTCAGCAGGAACGTCTTCGTCTGGACGGTTCCTCCTTCCGCGTACTTCAGACCGACCGGGATCTGCCACTGCGCCGGCGGCGGCCTGACGCCCGCGAGCACGAAGCGCTGCTGAGCGAGGCGGACGGCCTTGCCCCCGTCCACGAGGACCGCGCTCACCAGGGGCACGCCCGGCTGGTCGAGGAACGAGGCCATGGGCTTGCCCATGTCCTTGCCCGAAGCCCTGGAGAGCGCGCTCCACAGGTCGGCCGCGGTCGCGTTTCCCCACTCGTGGGCGGCCAGGTAGTCGCGGATGCCCTTCCGGAACAGATCGGGGCCGAGCCAGGCCTCGAACATGCCCAGCACGGCCTCGCCCTTCTCGTAGGCCAGCTCGTCCGCGGCCTGCAGCAGGTTGTCCATGGCCCCCACGGGCTGGCGGATGGCGCGGGTGGTGAGCCGTGCGTCGGTGTTCATGGCCTTCTGCGCCCCTTCGACCGACCGCACCTCGACCTCCGTCTCCGGGAACGCCTCCTGCGTGACCTTGTCGCCCATCCAGGACGCGAAGGACTCGTTGAGCCACAGGTCGTCCCACCAGGCCATGGTGACGAGATCGCCGAACCACATGTGCGCCATCTCGTGCGCGGTGACTTCGACCAGCAGGCGCCGCTGGGCGACGCTCGCGCCGGCGGGGTCGATCAGGAGGATCTGGTCCGCGAAGGTGATGGCGCCCGGGTTCTCCATCGCGCCCGGCCAGTACTCGGGTACCGCGAGGAGGTCGAGCTTCTCGAAGGGGTAGGGCCGGCCGAAATAGCGCTCGAGGGCGGCGAGGAGGGGGGTCGCCACGCGCGCCGCCTCCGCCGCCAGAGCGCTCTTCCCTTTCACGGTGACGACGCGGCCGGGCACGGACAGCCCCGTGATCGGAGTCGTGTCGAAGGGGCCCACCGCCACCGCGAGCAGGTACGAGGGCAGCGGCGGCGTGCGCTTGAAGACGACCGTCCGGGTCGCGCCGGCGACCGTGTCGCTCTCGACCGGCGTGTTGGAGACGGCCAGATCCGCGGCCGGCACCACCAGCGTGACCTGGTAGGGAATCTTGAACGACGGCTCGTCCCAGCAGGGGAAGGCCCGCCGTGCATCCGTGGCTTCGAACTGGGTGAAGGCGTACCAGTCGCCGCCGGCCTGGGTGCGATAGAGCCCCACGGAGTGCGGATCGAAAGGAGCCTTGAACTCCAGGTCGAGGGTGTAGTTGCCCGGCGCGATGGGGCGATCGGCCTGCACGCGGACCACCCCTCGTCCTCCCGCGGCCTGCCGCACGCTCACCTCGCCCGCCGGTCCGCGCAGCTTCGTTACGGACAGCACCGGGCCGTCGGCGTGGAACGCGAAGCTGGAGGCCGGTCTCGACACCTTCAACTCGACGTGCGCGGACCCGGTGAACTCGGCCCGAGCGGGATCGACGGTCAGGCGAACGGACTCGAACGTCGGCACCACGTCGCGGCCGAGACGGCTGGGGTCCGTCTGGGCGGAGGCGAGCGGCGCGCTCGCGGCGAGGATGACGGCGAGTGATGGGACGAAGCGCGCGCGCACGGTGGCCTCCTTGGGATGCTCCAACTTACCTGATAAAAGAAGAAGGCGTGCGCCTCCTCATCCACGACGCCCGTCTGGTCGCCACCATGGACGATGCGCGCCGGCGCCTGCCCGGCGGCTGGGTCCTGATCGAGGATGATCGCATCGCGGGAGTGGGATCGGGAGAGCCTCCGGCCGCGCCCGTGGACCGCCGCCTGGACGCGCGGGGCAAGGTCGTCCTCCCCGGCCTCGTCAACACGCACCACCACCTTCCGCAGACCCTCACCCGCAACGTCCCCCGCGTGCAGGAGGCGCCGCTGTTCCGGTGGCTGGTCGAGCTCTACGAGGTGTGGCGGGGCACGGACGCGGAAGCGGTGGAGGTGGCGGCGCGCGTCGGCCTCGGCGAGCTGCTGCTCACCGGCTGCACGACCTCCACCGACCACCTCTACCTCTTCCCGCGCGGGCACGAGCGCCTCATCGACGCCGAGATCGGCGCCGCCCGCGACCTGGGCATCCGCTTCCACCCGACGCGCGGGTCGATGAGCCGCGGCCAGAGCCAGGGCGGCCTGCCCCCCGACGACGTGGTGCAGGCGGAGGACGTCATCCTGGCCGACTCCCGCCGGCTCATCCGCGAGTACCACGACCCGCGGCCGCGGGCCATGACGCGGATCGCCCTCGCCCCCTGCTCGCCCTTCTCGGTGACGGACGACCTGATGCGCCGCACCGCGGACCTCGCGCGCGAGCACGGGGTTCGCCTCCACACGCACCTCGCGGAAACGAAGGACGAGGAGACGTACTGCCTCGAGATGCACGGCGTGCGCCCGGTGGAGTACGTGCGGCGCCTGGGCTGGCTGGGACCGGACGTGTGGATGGCGCACGCGGTCCATCTCTCCCCGGAGGAGATCGCGCTGTTCGGGGAGACGCGGACGGGCGCCGCCCACTGTCCCTCCTCGAACTTCCGTCTCGGCTCCGGGATCGCTCCCGTGCGCGCGCTCCTCGACGCGGGGGCGCCGGTCGGCCTGGGGGTCGACGGCTCGGCGAGCAACGACAGCTCGAACATGCTCGCGGAGGCGCGCCAGGCCTTGCTCGCCCACCGCATCGGCCAGGACCCCGGGCGGTGGCTCTCGGCGGAGGACGTGCTCTGGATGGCGACCCGGGGCGGCGCGGCCTGTCTCGGACGCGACGACATCGGGAGCCTGGAGACGGGCAAGGCGGCGGACCTCGTGATGATCGAAACGCGCCGGTTGTCCTACGCGGGCGCGTCCAGCGATCCCCTGGCCGCGCTGGTCTTCTCGCCCTTCCCCGAGCCCGCGGACACCGTGATCGTGAACGGGCGCGTCGTGGTGGAGGGCGGGGCGCTGGTCGGGGTCGACGTGCCCGCGCTGGTGGCGCGCGCGGACGCGATCTCGGAGAGGATGCTGCGGCAGGCCTCCCGGACGACGGGCAAGGACTATTTCACCGCGCCACACTAGAATTCCTCGATGCTCGCGCGCGGGATCCGCAGCTACCACCGGCCGACGCGGCTCGAGGAGGCGCTGAGCCTCGCTCGCCAGGGCGTCATCCCCCTGGCCGGGGGGACGCGTCTGTTCGCCGCGGACCGCGAGGTGCCGAACGTCCTCGACCTGTCCGCGCTCGGGCTGGGACGCACCGAGATGGTGGACGGGGACCTGCGCATCGGGACGATGGTCACCCTCCAGGACGTCATCGACTCGCCGCTCGTCCATGAAGCGACCGCCGGACTCCTGCCCGCGGCCGCGCGGGCCCACTCCGCATCGCGCATGATCCGCGGCATGGCGACCGTGGGCGGCGAGGCCGTCCACGGGGCCCACGACTCCGAGGTGGTGGCGGCGCTCCTCGCCCTCAACGCGATCTTCGAGGTGGCTCTTCCCTCCGGCACTCTCGAAAGCCCGGCCCTGCGCTTCCTGCGCGACCCGGGCGAGGACCTGGGAGAGGGCGGCCTCCTCCAGGCGCTCATGATCCCGGGCGTGCCGGAGGGGGCGGCCCTGGAGCGGGTGGCCGTGCTGCCGTCGGCGCCCCCGCTCGTGGCCGTCGCCGTCACCATCTCCTTCGCCGGCGAGAAGTGCGCGCGCGCGCGCATCGCCCTCACCGGTCTGCGCGTCCGCCCGGCGCGCATTCCGGAGGCGGAAGCGCGCGTCGAAGGCAGCACCGGCGACGCGGCCGCGCTGCAGAAGTGCCTCGATCAGATCGCCGCCCGCGCCCAGTTCCGCGACGACGCCCACGCGCCCGCGAGCTACCGACGGGACGTCGGCCTCGTCCTCGCCCGGCGCGCGCTGGAGCGCGCGATCGCGCAGGCGCGCGGCGCGCCCAAGGCCGCCCCTCCCCAGCCGCGTCCGCCCCAGCCGTTGCGCCGTCCCACCGAGCTCCCCTACTTCACTTCGGGCATGGTCGAGATGTGGGTCAACGGCGAGCGCCGCAAGGCGGCGGCGGAGGCGCGCACGACGCTGCTCGACCTTCTCAGGCGAGAGGGTCTCCGCGGCGTCAAGCACGGCTGTGAGACGGGGGAATGCGGCGCGTGCACGGTGCTGCTGGACGGACGGCCCGTCAGCTCGTGCCTCACGCTGGCGCTGCGGGCCGAGGGCCGGTACGTCCAGACGGTGGAAGGGCTGGGAACGCCCGACGCCATGCATCCCGTGCAGCAGGCGTTCGTGGACACGGGGGCGATCCAGTGCGGCTACTGCACCCCGGCCATGGAGCTCTGCGCGAAGGCCCTGCTCGACGCGGTCCCCCAGCCCACGGAGGCGGACGCCCGCGACGCTCTGGCCGGCTGCCTCTGCCGCTGCACGGGCTACGTCAAGCCCGTGGAAGCCGTGATGCGGGCGGCGGCCCGTGCCGGCGCGAACGGTCCGAGGTCCTGACGATGTCGGACCTGAAGACGGTCGGCCGGTCGGAGCGGCGCGTGGACAGCGTCAAGCTGGCCACCGGGCGCGGCACCTTCGTCGACGACATCGACGTGCCGCGGATGCTTCACGCGCGCATCCTCCATTCCCCGCACGCGCACGCCCGCATCACCCGCATCGACGCCAGCCAGGCCCGCGCCATGCCCGGCGTCGTCTGCGTCCTCACGCACGAAGACGTGCCGCGCGTGCCCTACACCACCGCCGGTCAGGGCTGGCCCGAGCCTTCGCCCTACGACGCGGTGATGCTCGACCACAAGGTGCGCTTCGTGGGAGACCGCGTGGCCGTGGTGGCCGCGGACGACCTGGAGCTGGCCCAGCGCGCGTGCGAGGCCATCAAGGTCGAATACGAGGTCCTGCCCGCCATCCTGGATCCGGAGAAGGCCATGGCGGAAGGGGCTCCCGTCATCCACGACCAGGCGGATGCCTCCGGGATCAAGGACCCCGCCCGCAACCTGGCCGCGGAGATCGTCGCCGAAGTGGGCTCGGTGGAGCGCGGCTTCAAGGAGGCGGAGCGGGTCTTCGAAGCGACCTACCGGGTACCCTACGTCCAGCAGTCGTCGATCGAGCCGCACGTCACCATCACCTGGCTCGACGAGGACCATCGGCTGGTCGTGCGCACCTCCACCCAGGTCCCCTTCCACGTCCGGCGCATCATCGCGCCCCTCCTCGGGATCCCCTTGCGGCGGATCCGGGTGATCAAGCCTCGCATCGGCGGCGGCTTCGGCGGCAAGCAGGAGATCCTGATCGAGGACCTCTGCGGGATGCTGACCCTGCGCACGGGGCGCCCCATCCGGCTCGAGTACACGCGCGAGGAGGAGCTGACGGCGGCGCGCACCCGCCACCCGCAGATCGTCACCGTGAAGAGCGGCGTCCGCGACGGCCGGCTGACCGCCCTCGAGATGCGCGTCCTGGAGAACACCGGCGCCTACGGCACCCACGCGCTGACGGTGATGAGCGTGACCGGCAACCGCGCGCTCTCCCTGTACCGCTGCCCGAACCTGCGCTACGAGGCCCGCGCCGTCTATACGAACCTGGCCGTGGCCGGCGCCTTTCGCGGGTATGGCTGTCCCCAGGGCTTCTTCGCCCTCGAGAGCCACGTCGACGAGATCGCGGCCGCGCTGGGCGACGACCCCCTCGAGTTCCGGACCCGCAACCACGTTCAGGAGGGCGACGACCAGCCGATCGCGGAGGTGCTGGGCGAGGGCAAGGAGGGATTCAAGCAGATCATCCGCTCCTGCGGCCTTCCCCAGGCCATCCAACTCGGAGCCAAGGCCATGGGTTGGACGGAAAAGCGAAGGCAGTACGGCGCCGGCAGTGGCTCGAGCTTCGATGGCTCTGAGACGATCGACCTGGCCATGCACCGAACGAAGGGACAGCGACGGGCGGCGCGAGCGGCGGGATTCACTCCCGACGCGAGCGCGGCGGGTCCGGCGGCGGCGCCCACTCCGGACCCGATCCGCCGCGGCGTAGGTATGGCCATCGTGATGCAAGCCTCGGGGATCCCCGGAGTAGATATGGGCGCCGCGTCGATCAAAATGAACGAGGACGCGTCCTTCAACCTCCTCGTGGGGGCCACGGACATCGGCACCGGCGCCGACACCATGTTCTGCCAGCTCGCGGCGGAGGCGCTGGGCGTGCCCGTCGAGAAGATCATCCCCTACTCCTCGGACACGGACATGACGCCGTTCGACCCCGGCGCCTACGCCTCGTCGACCACCTACATCTCGGGGCGGGCGGTGGAGAAGGCGGCGCGGGCGGTGCGCGAGCAGATCACCGCCGTCGGCGCGCGCATGCTCGAGGAGAAGCCGGAAGACCTCGTGCTGCACGGGCAGAAGGTGTGCGCCAAGGACGGCCGCTTCGTCACCTACGAGCAGGTCTGTCTGTCGTCCCTCTACCAGAAGGACCAGTTCCAGATCATGGCCACCGCGTCCCACATGTCCTACGAGTCCCCGCCCCCCTTCGCCGCCGTGTTCGTCGAAGTCGAGGTCGACACGGAGACGGGGGCGGTGCGCGTGCTCAAGGTCGTCGAGGCCGTGGATTGCGGGCAGGTCGTGAACCCGCACATGGCGGAAGGGCAGATCGAGGGCGCGGCCATCCAGTCCGTCGGCTATGCGCTCTACGAGCGAATGCCCTTCGACGCCAGCGGGCGCATGCAGTTCCGCTCCTTCCGCGATTACACGATCGCGAGCGCGATCGACGTCCCCGAGATCGTCTCGATCCTGGTGCCGACGCACGAGCCGACGGGGCCCTTCGGGGCCAAGGCCATCGCCGAGATCCCGATCAACGGGCCCGCCCCCGCCATCGCCAACGCGGTCTTCCATGCCATCGGGTTGCGCTTGCGCGAGATCCCGCTCACGCCGGACCGGGTCCTGGCCGCGCTCCGCGCCGCGCCGGGCGCGGTGTCCTGACCATTATCCTCACCAGTGCAGGACGCGATCGTGGTCCGCGAAAAGGCGCGCCAGGTCGCCGCGCGAGACGCGCTGCACTTCCGGGATGAGGCCACCCTCGGGCAGGCCACGCTCCACGAGGTCCTCGGCCACGACGTACACGGCGGCGCCGCGTCCGATGAGGGCGATGACGTCGCGGTCGATCTCCGGCGCCGTGCGGACCTCGCGCGCGCCGAAGCGCAGGCCACGCGCATCCTGGCCGGGCACGGCGTAGTTCACGGCATCGCCGCACAGGAGGAGCGTGACCTCCGCTCCCGCATTGCGTAGGGCATGCGTGAACCAGACGGCGGTGTCGTCCTGCTCTTCCACCGTCGCGCGATAGGGCTCCTCGACGACGCTCAGGTAACGGGCCATGTCGATTCTCCTCAGCGAGTGGGGATGAACAGGAGGCCGTCCGCGGCCTCGGCGAGCTTCCAGAAGTCCGCGGGCGAGCCGCGGCGCGCTCCCTCCACCTGCTTGTCCACGCCGCGCTCGTCGACGCACAGGCCGCAGTTGACCCAGTCCAGCTCGACCCCCCGCGTCGCCGCCAGCTCGAAGAGGGCGTGGACCCAGTCCTTCGGGTTCGGGTGGTCGAACTCCTCGACCGACTTTCCCTTCACCGGATTCGCGTGCGGCTTCTGCTCCGCGAACCCAAGGGCCACCGCGCCCTCGTACAGGAACACGTTGACGTGGTGTCCCTTCCGCAGCGCGGCGTCGATGATGCGGAAGCCCGTCACCGTGTTCGCGGATTCGTAAGGCGGATCCATGAGACCGATCGTCACCGTCGCCATTCCAGACCTCCTCAATGCCAGATCGCGCGGACGCCGTCCGCGAGCATGTCCGCGACCGCCTCGATGCCCGCGGGCAGGATGGACGCGCGCAGGTCGCGCACGGCGATTCCCCGCTCGCGGAGGGAAAAGTCGTCCGCGAACACGCGCGCGTGCGCGGCGACGTCGGCCAGCCCGACCTCGCGCGCGCCCGCACGGGCGGCCAGGACGCCGTTCTGCACGAGGTAGACGGTGACCTCGTGGCCCTGACCGGCCAGGTCCTGGGCCAGCCGGTAGAAGCCGGCCGTGGTCCCCGACTCCCAGGGACCGCCCGACTCGATCAAGAGATATCGCGCCACGCGCCCTCCTCCCGGCGGGGGGCCGTCCGGATCCCGCCTTCTCCCTGTAACGCGCAAACGGATCCTGCGCGCGGTCAGGAATTCTCGGGGGGAGCCGGCGATTGACTTGAAACGGCCGCCACCCATACTTAGGCCGACCCGGACGGTTTCCCATGTTGGCGACCAGGCAGGACGTGACGGCCCTCCTCCGAGCGTGGAGCCACGGTGACGCGGACGCGGGAGATCGCCTCCTCCCCATCGTCTACGGCGAGCTGCGCCGGCAGGCGGCACGCCTCCTCCGGCGGGAACGTCGTGACCACACCCTCCAGCCCACGGCGCTCGTTCACGAGACCTACCTGCGCCTCATACAGCAGCGCGCGGCGGACTGGAAGAACCGCGCCCAGTTCTTCGCGGTGGCGGCCACGGCCATGCGCCGGATCCTGGTGGATCATGCGCGCCGCCACGGCGCCCGCAAACGGGGCGGGAGCTGGGACCGGATCACCTTCGACGAGACGCGGCGCGCCTGGCCGGGCGAGCCGGACGTGAACATCCTCGCCCTGGAGGAGGCCCTCGAGGAACTCGCCGAGCTGGATCCGTCCAGGGTCCGGCTGGTGGAGCTGCGCTTCTTTGCCGGCCTGGATCTCGAGGAGACGGCCGCCGTGCTCGGAGTGTCCGAATCGACGGTCACGCGCGACTGGCGTCTGGCCCGCGCCTGGCTGTTCCGGCGGCTGGGCGGCGCCGCCCGCCGATGACGAGCGCTCGCTGGTCGCGCGTGAGCGCGCTCTTCGAGGCGGTCCTCGAGGAGGAGGAGTCCACACGCGCCGCCTTCCTGGCCCGCCAGTGCGAAGGCGACGAGGCCTTGCAGCGGGAAGTCGAATCGCTCCTCGCCGCCCACGCCCAGGCGGAGGGCTTCCTCACCACGCCCCCCCGGTCCGCTGCGCCCACTCCGGCCCTCTACCCCGGCGCGCGCCTCGGACCCTACGAGATCCTCGGTCCGCTGGGGGCAGGCGGTATGGGCGAGGTGTATCGCGCGCGGGACGCGCGCCTGGACCGCGACGTGGCGGTGAAGGTCCTTCCGCGCGCGCTGGCCGGCGACCCCGAACGCCTCCTCCGCTTCGAGCAGGAGGCGCGAGCGGCCGGCCGCCTCGCCGATCCGCACGTGCTCGCGGTGCACGACGTGGGGCAGCAGGACGGCTTTCCGTACATCGTGTCGGAGCTGCTCGAGGGCGCGACGCTGCGCGCGCGCCTGGACGAGGGCGTCCTTCCCGTGGCCAAGGCGGCCGCCTACTGCGTACAGATCGCGCAGGGGCTGGCCGCGGCCCACGCGCGCGGCATCGTCCACCGTGACCTCAAGCCGGACAATGTCTTCGTCACGCGCGACGGCCACGTCAAGCTCCTCGACTTCGGCCTCGCCCGCGCGATCGCGCCGGCAGAGGGGGACGTGTCGCGCACCTCGCCGCTGTCCGCCCACACCGCGCCCGGAGTCCTGCTGGGCACGGTCGGCTACATGTCGCCGGAGCAGGCGCGGGGAGAGGCCGCGGACGGGCGCGCCGACCTCTTCGCGCTCGGCACCATCCTGTTCGAGATGCTCACCGGCCGGCGCGCGTTCCGAGCCGCCACGGCGGCGGAGACGCTGGCCGCCGTGCTCCAGCACGACCCCCTCCCCGCGCTGGAGGCACAGCCGGAGGTGCCTCCCGAGATGGTGCGCCTGGTGCGGCACTGCCTGGAAAAGCGGCCGGAGGAACGCATCCAGTCCGCGCGCGATCTCGCCTTCGCCCTCGAGCCGTTCACGCGCCCGATGTCCACGGGACGGACTCTGGCGCGGCCCCGCATCGGCCGCGTGCGCGTTCGGACCGCCATCGCCGCCGCCGCCGTGGCCTCGGCGGTGGCCGCCGCCTATCTGGCCGGCGCGGGGGCGCGCCGCGAGCCGCCGTCCTATCGCCAGCTCACGTTCCGGCGCGGAACCGTGGACGCCGCCCGCTTCTCTCCGGACGGGAACTCGCTCTACTACAGCGCGGCCTGGGGCGGCGGACCGTCCGAGGTCTTCTCGACGCGTCTCGATGGGCTCGAGTCGCGGTCCCTCGACCTCCCGGACGCGCACGTGGTCGCAACCGCACCCGGCGAGATGGCCGTGCTGCGCCCGGCGGCGGACGGTGACGCGAGGTCGCTGGCACGCGTGCCCCTGGAAGGGGGAGCGCCCCGCGACGTGCTCACGGGGCTCCTGGCCGCGGACTGGAGCGCCGACGGGCGTGAGCTCGCAGTGGTGCGGCGCGAAGGCGATCGTACGCGGCTGGAGTTCCCGCCGGGGCGTATCGTCTACGAGACGGCCGGCACGCTCGTCACGCCGCGCGTATCACCGGACGGCGTCCGGGTGGCCGTGGTCGACCAGCCCATGATCGGCAACACCGTGGGCGCGCTGGTGGTGGCGGAACGACCCGGCCGCGCCCGCACCCTGTCGCAGTCCTGGACCGACATCGGCGGCGTGGCCTGGGCGCCCGACGGGCGCGAGGTGTGGTTCACGGCCACGAGGACCGGGAATGCCCGCAGCCTGCACGCGGTCAGCCTCTCTGGCGCGTACCGGCTGGTGGCGCGCACCCCGGCGGCGATGGTCTTGCAGGACATCTCGCGGCGGGGCGGCGTCCTTCTCACGCATGCCCATCAGCGATGCGAGGCCATCGGGCGTTTCGCCGGCGACGCGGCCGAGCGCGACTTCTCCTGGTACGACTGGACACATCTCACCGACCTCTGGCCGGACGGACGCATGCTGTTTACAGCCGAGGGCGAAGGGGGCGGCCCGCAGTACACCGTGTATCTGCGGCGCGCCCCTGGCGCCGTGCCCGTGCGCCTGGCCGAAGGGCACGGCACCGAGATCTCGCCGGACGGGCGGTCGGCGCTCGGCCTCGTGCGTTCCCCTTCTCCGGGTCTCCTGATCCTGCCCACCGGCGCGGGAGAGGCCCGACGCCTGCCCACCGATCGGACCTTCGCCGAGTATCACTGGGCCTGGTGGTTTCCGGACGGGCGCCGCATCCTGTTCCTCGCGAACGAGCCGAGCCAGCCGGCCCAGCTTTTCGTGCAGGATGTCGGCACCGGCGCCCTCCGCGCCCTGGCCCCACCGGGCGTGACCGCGTACCGCCACCGGCCGATCACTCCAGACGGCGCGAAGGTCGTGGTGCTGGCCCCAGGGCCCGCCGGTGCGCATTTCGTCCTCTGGCCGGTCGAGGGTGGTATGCCCTCTGAGATGCACGGCTTGAGCGGGAGCGACCAGCCCCTGCAGTGGGTCTCCGACGGCCGCGCATTGCTCGTCCGCCGCGCGGGCCCGGTGCTCCCTGTGCGCGTGGACCGTGTCGACCTGCTCACCGGCGCACGCGCCCCCTGGCGAGAGCTTGGTCCTCTCGATCGCGCGGGCGTGGGCCACGTCGGCGACGTCGTCATCGCCCGCGACGGCGGGTCCTACGTCTACAACTGTCAGCGCACCCTGTCCGAGCTCTACCTGGCGGAGGGCCTTCGTTGACGCCCGCGCGCTAGCGCCGCGGCGGCGAGCAGGGTCCAGGTCGCCCTCGATCAGGACTCGGACGAACGGAAGTTGAGCCGCGCGCCGCCGGGAGCGGGGGCCGGCGGGGATAATGGCCTGGGATGCCCACGAAGCCGCTCCTGGACGGCGATCCCCTCTGGTACAAGGACGCGATCCTCTACGAGCTGCACGTCCGCGCGTTCTCCGATTCGAACGCGGACGGCATCGGCGACTTCGCCGGCCTCACCGCCAAGCTCGACTACCTGCAGGACCTCGGCGTCACCGCCATCTGGCTCCTCCCGTTCTATCCCTCGCCGCTCAAGGACGACGGCTACGACACCGCCGACTACCTCAACATCCACCCCTCGTACGGGACGCTCCGGGACGTCAGGCGCCTCCTGCGCGAGGCCCACGGGCGCGGGCTGAAGGTCATCACCGAGCTCGTCCTCAACCACACCTCGGACCAGCACCCCTGGTTCCTGCGCGCGCGCCGGTCGCCGCCGGGGAGCGCCGCCCGCGACTTCTACGTCTGGAGCGACACCGCCGAGCGCTACGCGGACGCACGCATCATCTTCAAGGACTTCGAGCATTCGAACTGGACATGGGACCCGGTGGCGGCGCAGTACTACTGGCACCGTTTCTACGCGCACCAGCCCGACCTCAACTGGGACAACCCGCAGGTGCGCCGCACCATGTTCCAGGTCGTCGACTTCTGGCTGGGCGAGATCGGAGTGGACGGGCTGCGGCTCGACGCCGTGCCGTACCTCTTCGAGCGCGATGGCACGAACTGCGAGAACCTGCCCGAGACCCACCGCGCCCTCAAGGATCTGCGCGCGCACATCGACTCGAAGTTCAAGGGGAAGATGCTGCTGGCGGAAGCCAACCAGTGGCCGGAGGACGCCGTCGCCTACTTCGGGAGCGGCGACGAGTGCCACACCGCGTTCCACTTCCCGCTCATGCCGCGGCTGTTCATGGCCATCCAGACCGAGGACCGCCATCCGGTCGTGGACATGCTGGAGCAGACGCCACCCATCCCCGAGACCTGCCAATGGGTGCTCTTCCTCCGAAACCACGACGAGCTCACGCTGGAGATGGTGACGGACGAGGAGCGCGACTACATGTACCGTGCCTACGCCCAGGACGCGCAGGCGCGCATCAACCTGGGCATCCGCCGCCGCCTGGCTCCCCTCCTCGGCAACAGCCGGCGCAAGATCGAGCTGATGAACGGCCTGCTCCTCTCCCTGCCCGGCACGCCCGTCGTCTACTACGGCGACGAGATCGGCATGGGCGACAACTTCTACCTGGGCGACCGCAACGGCGTGCGTACGCCGATGCAATGGAGCCCCGACCGCAACGCGGGCTTCTCCCGCGCCAACTCGCAGCGGCTGTACTTCCCCGTCATCATCGACCCCGAGTATCACTACGAAGCCGTCAACGTCGAGGTGCAGCACAGCAACCCGCAATCGCTCCTGTGGTGGATGAAGCGCACCCTGAGCCTGCGCAAGCAGCACAAGGCGTTCGGCCGGGGCAGCCTCGAGTTCCTCTACCCGGAAAACAACAAGATCCTGGCCTTCCTGCGCACGTACGCGGACGAGCGCATCCTGGTGGTGGCGAACCTCTCTCGCTTCTCGCAGCACGCGGAGCTGAGCCTGCCCGCCCTGCGCGGGCTCCATCCGGTCGAGATGTTCGGCCGCAGCGCGTTTCCTCCCATCGCGGACGGTCCCTACCCGATCTCCCTGGGGCCGCACGGACTGTTCTGGTTCGCGCTCGAGAAGGCGGCGCCCACGACCAAGCCGGTGCACCTGCCCGCCGCCCCCGAGGCCTGGCCGGAGGTCACCTGGACGGAAGACTGGCAGGAGCGTTTCGCGGAGGACCTCGGCCGGCGCATCGCCCCCGTGCTCGCCCCCGCGCTGCGGTCCCGCTCCTGGTTCTGGGGCAAGTCGCGCGAGCTGATGCGGGCGGAGATCGTGGACGTCGTCCGCGTGCACGATCTGGCCGTGATGGCGCTGGTGCAGACCGACTATGTCGAGGGCGAGTCGGAACGCTACCTGCTCTCCGTCGGTGCCGCTCTCGGACGCCGGGGCGAGGAGCTGGCGGCGCGGAGCCCCGGCGCCGTCCTGGCCCGGCTGCGCGACGACAAGGGCGCTCCCGCCGGCGTGCTCTACGACGCGGTCTGCGATCGCGAGTTCTGCGAGTCCCTGCTCGACGTCATGGGCCGCCGCTCCGCGGTCAAGGGCGGGCTCGGCGAGCTCGAAGGATGGTCGGATCGGCAGATCCGCAAGACGACCCGCCAGCTGCAGGCGGACCGCGTCCCCGGACAGGTCACGGTGGCGGCGGGCGATGCCTCCGTCACCTTCGGGTCACGCTTCGTCCTGCGGCTGATCCGCCGCCCGGAGGACGAGCACCCGGACCTCGAGCTCGTGCAGTTCCTGGCCGAGCATGGTTTCTCGCACTGTCCTCCCGTGCGTGGCGTCATCGCGTACAAGACGCCCAGCGCGACGTCCACGCTGGCCGTACTCCAGGATTACGTGCCGCACGAGACCGACGGATGGCTGCTCACCCTCGACGAGCTGGGACGCTACTCGGAGCGCATCCTCACGGGATCGGCGGCCCCCCCCATGCCCACCGAGGCCACGGCCGAGCTGGCCGCGCGCGACCTCCCCGAGGAGGTCCGCCGGTCGATCGGCCCCTTCCTGCAGACGGTCGAGCTGCTGGCCCAGCGCACGGCGGAGATGCACACGACGCTGGGCTCGGATCCGGTCGATCCCCGCTTCGCGCCGGAGCCGTTCTCCGCCCTGTACCAGCGCTCGCTCGTGCAGTCCGTGCGCAACCTCGGGCGCTCCGTGCTGCACCGCCTGCGCCGCCGGCTGCGCTCCCTGCCCGAAGTCGTACAGGCGGACGCCCAACGGGCGGTGTCGCTGGAGGCCGAGATCCTCAAGCGCTCGCGCGCGGCCTTCGAGACGCGCTTTCGCTCGCAGCGCATCCGGTACCACGGCAACTACCACCTGGGCCGCGTCCTCCACAACGGGCGCGACTTCGCGATGCTGTTCTTCGAAGGCGAGCCCGGCCGCCCCCTGGCCGAGCGGCGCATCAAGCGCTCGCCCCTGCGCGACGTCGCCAGCATGCTGCGTTCCTTCCATTACGTCACCGCCCACGCCCTCTCCGGCCGCGTATCCAGCGGCGCCGTGCGCGCGGAGGACATCCCCGTGCTCGAGCCCGCGCTGCGGGCCTGGCGAGCGTGGGTGGGCGCCGCCTTCCTGCGCCGGTACCTGCAGACGGCGGCCGGCCAGCCATTCGCGCCCGCCACTCCCGAGGAGCTGCGCGCCTCGCTCACCGGCTATCTGCTCGAGCGCACCCTGCACGAGATCGGGTACGAGCTCGACCAGCGGCCGGAGTGGGTGATCATCCCGCTCTCCGAGCTGCTGGAGCTGATGAAGGGCTGAGGGGGCCCTCAGCGCGGCTCGATCTGGCGGAGCAGGTCCTGTCGGTCCTCGCGGGCCATGGCGGTGAGGAGGACGCGCAGGCTGTCGAGCGACTCGTCGGTCAACGTCTGGAAGTCGGACCGGATGGCTTCGATCTGCTCCCATTCGCGCGTGGCGTCCGTGGCACCGACACCGAGATTCTGGATCGACTTCAGGAGGAACCGCGTCGCGAGGCCGAAGCTGCGGCCGAGGATGTACATCTTGAGGCGGTAGCGCTCGGAGGCGGACACCAGGAACTGGTGCAGCATGCCGTTCAGGTAGGCCAGGCTCGAGACCTGCACCAGACGGAAGTCCTTGGGGCGAAGGGGCCGGACGGGCGCGATGGCGGACACCATGCGTGAGAAAGTGGCCATCATCCCCAGCAGGCGCAGCATGTCGGGCGCAAACTTCTCGATGACGCGGTAGCCGACGTCGAGGAGCCGGATGGCCTCCTCGGTGGTGCCAAGCTCGCGATAGACCATCGCGTGTTCGAACGAGAGGTCGGCCATCCCGATCTCGGCGCGGACCTTGCCCTCGATGGCCCCGTAGACCTTTTCGCCGCGCGGCGTGAGCAAGAGCTCCCAGTCGCGGCGGATCAGCCGCTCGTTGCGGCGGCCGATGAGGAGGAGGACCAGGAGGCAGCTCGCGACCGCGCCGGCAAGCGTCAGCCAGAAGAAAGGACTCATGAGGCCTGTCGCGCCACCCAGCCCGCGGACCCGACCGAGGCCGCGGGCGGATAGAGCATCGTGGCTTCGGACGGCGTGCGCCATGCCACCCGGCACCAGTAGTGGACGAGGACGATGAACGCGAACGTATTCATGTAGCCCAACCACGGCCGAAGGTGCTCCGTTCTCGCGTCGAAGAGGAGACTCAGACTGATCGTGAAGAGGAGCAGGTAGGGCGCGTACCCCATGAGGATCGCCCGCGGAAGTGGGGCCAGAGGCAATCGGTACCAAAGCACCAGCACCGCCAGCGCGGTCAGGATCCAGACGGCGGCGGCGGCCAGACGAGGGATCGCCTGGGCATGGCTCCGCGTATAGACAGCGGCCGGCGTCGACACGGATATCGCCATGAGCGCCGTGGCCATCAGGATGACGAGCATCACCCGCCGCGCGGTGGCGGCGGCCGCGGGAAACGCGCCAAAGATGCAGTAGGTCAACTCGAGGGCCACGCCGAACCGGAGAGCCCCAATGATGGCCTGCTGGAGCATCCAGGCGTCCCGCGTGTGGTGGAGAGCGACCACCACACTGCCTAGGGCGCTGCCCCCGGCAAACAGGGTGAATAGCGGCATCCGCTGGTAATGGCGGCGATGGATCAGGACGCCGAAGAGCACGAACATCTGCAGCATGCTGAGCCCCGCGAACACCTGCTGCAGGACGGACATTGGGGGGCGCGATGGTACCCCAAACGGTCAGAGAGCGCGAGGCGGGCCGTTTGCTCGCGCTCTCTGAACCTGAGCCAGCGACATGAGGCCTCGCGATGTCACCGCAGAGCGACGAGAGGGCACGAGGCGAGGCCCCCCGCGCCCCCGCAGATCGCTCTTCCTAGGGGAAGGACGGCGGCGGAACGTCGCCATCGCAGACCTTGACCTGTCCGAGGTCTGAAGCGTGAGCGTCGCCAAGCCACTTACCTTCGTACAAGCCCGCGATCACGTTGAGCATCAGCATTCCGACCAGCATCGCGACCTTCATCGTCACCTTCTTCATCGCTTCCTCCCGGCCGACGCGCCGTATTTGAGTGTGTAGGGAGGAATGTATATACATTATCCACTTAGTCAAGAGATTTGTTTGATTATTATACGTTCTGTGCTAATGTCGACGGGTATGGTTGAAAAGTGGA
>WNFM01053297.1_pt2 | contig 24374 bp, 25 predicted proteins | sample 5400271 | NCBI WGS metagenome assembly WNFM01 (sample SAMN13153352, study PRJNA577476) | soil metagenome | isolation source: 60 cm saprolite on Douglas fir-dominated hillslope | place: USA:California | collected 2013-09-17 | reverse complement strand
CTGGACGGTCTCACCGTCTTTGCTGGTGATCGCGTAACGGAGATTTTCACCAATTGGAGCAACACGCCTGATATTGCCGGTTGGCGGCTTGCGTTTGAGAGCCATGTTATCTCTTCCTCCCTACTTGACGCTTTGACATACACTCATATGTTCATAGACGATCTGGAAGAGACTTTTTCGTGCTTACGTTGAAGGATTCTTGCTATCCTGGTGTCCTTTTTTCGCGCTTCCACTGAAATCTTCGCTCATTTCGCGCTTCCATTGAAACCTACAACCCACATTGTCAGATTCGCCAGCGCCACTTTGCACACCGTCATCACCTGATCCTTCTGGTGATCTAATTCATACATGGTTTTCTCCTGGGCTTTCATATCCTCTAAGGCGCGCAAGACCTCGCGTTGCTCTTTGCAGTAACGCTCCTGCTTGCGAAACTCGGCATTGCACTGCTCATAGGCGCGCCATTCTTGGATGCGAAGCTGTTCTAACTCGGCATCCGCGACAGCTTTGCGCTCCTTGACCTCTCGTCGCAGGACGTGATCGGCCACCTCTTGCTCTTCCAGGGTCCGCTGATACGCCCACAGGTCTTGATATAACTCCTTGCTACGACTCGTGAAGGCTTTTCGGAGCCGCTCCCGTCGTCGGCTGGCCTGGGCCTCGCGTTTGCCCGCGCTCTGTGCCCGTTGTTTGAGGCGGGCTCGCCGCTGTTCCAGGCGGGTTCGCCGTTTGGCCACCTCCGAATTTTCCACGGCCACCTTGGCGAACCCATGGTTGGTATCCAATCCCAAGGGCCTCAGATAATCCTTGATGATATTTTCCTGGGCTGGCCAGCGATGAATGTAGGTCTGGGCGAGTTCGACCGCATCGATCGTCGGAGACACTTCGGTGGTCACAATGGGAATCAGTTTCGGTGTGGTTTCTTTGGCCGGAGCAGCCGTGGCTTGCCAGCCCTCGCGCCACCAGGTCCGCTCGTCAGGAGGCAGGTCGCTGTCCCAGCGCGATGGATACGACACCTCTTCTGGATCAGGCCGAACCGGAACGAGCCGACGCAGGTCGCGAATGAGCGCCACCTGTAAACACAGCGGAGTGTCAGGATGGCCTGCGCGCGGCAAGGTGATACGCGCCGGAGCCACTTCGCGGATGATCTGTCCATGGGCGTCGGTGCCGAGCGGCACAAAGGTGCCCACCTCGGAGAAGGAGGAAAGATCCCGATATTGATTCGTCTGCAAAATCGTGACCACGCGACGCCCCTGCTCGTGCAGGTTGGCGAGAAATTCAGTGGCCATGCCCTCGCGGTCCACGATCATCCGTGTGACCTGACTGGACTCCACGCACTGCTCATAGCGTGCCAGGAGCGCGGGGGCTCCCGCTGTCAAATGCTGATCTCCTCGATGGGTGGTCACCAAAAGGGGATGGCCGTGCTCGTCGTGCAGCAGCAGGAGTTCACGACAGCCCAGGACCACACCGAGACGCCCGATCAGTCCGCGTGGGATGAGCGCCTCACTGTAGACAGGCTTCCGATGCCCGTCCACATAGCAGGTCAACGCGTGCGGGTGTTCGGCTCCTCCCGTATTTTCTCCTGATACATGCCAGAGGTGGGTGGTCCAGGACGCGAGGGCATCCATGAAGCGCTCTGCTCCATCAGCACAAGCAATCTGTGACAAAAAGGCTTCCGTGTAGCGGTAGCCGTAGGCTCGTATCCGTCCGGTGAGCAGCGCCAGGCCATCGGCGGTATAGCCACGCAGATCCCATGTGCGCTGCAACCCGACCGCTCCCAGAAACAGCAGGGTCAGCAGCAGGCGTCGGCGCACCACTGCACTGCCTGCCAGGGGAAGGCATGGCAGCTCTGGTGGGACTGGAGGAGGTGGCAACGCCTGCTCCAACTGTGTCAGGAGTCCGGTTTCGGTTGCTGCCGCTAAGAGGAGCAAGCCACCAGCTTGTTCATGAGATCCAGAGGCAATGGTGAGGCCCGTTTTCGGCTTTTTTTTCTCGTGGCGGGGTCCTTTCGGCTCAGCCCGTGGGCGGCGCGCACACGGTTCAGTTGGCTAATACTCACCGAGAGACTGAAGCGCTCAGCCACGAGGTGTTGGACCTCGTGGCTTGCGACAGATGCGTGGTTCTGGCAGTAATCCAGCAAAAAGGCGAGCACCTCCCCGCGTAGTTTGATCGGGTGGCCGTGGCGTCTCTCGACGAGCGCGTGCTCGCCTTCACGCTCCACACGCTTGAGGAGCCGGTACACGGTGCTCCGATGCATCGGAACGGAGCAGTGCCTCCGTGCCTCTGAGGCCGTTGCCCCGAGCGCCATCTGTCGAGCAAGCCCCTGCCGAGCTGATCTCCGGGCTTGACGTTGATCTGGTGCCACCACAGGTGACAACGCCAGCATTTCTCTCGTTTCCATCATTCCTGTCTTTCCTGTTGCAGGAGCAAAACACGCCTGATATGTTTGTTTCTCGACAAGAGTAGTTCAGATCCACGGAACGGACCTTCGCGCTGCTTTCCGGCCCATTCGTACTCAATGGCCCGATACCCTCGATTTCCCCGTTCTGGTTCCAGAAGGTGAGCCTTGATGGCTGGTCGATCTCGTTGCGCATCGCGTGAGTCTAACGGACATGGACTCTGACCTTCACTGCACTACCTGGGCGAAGTGCGAGATGATGAACAACATCTGGTACGATCTGTTGTCCAGGAACGAGACGAAAGGTGCAGTGTTGGGTGATGGCAGCGATCAGCAGTTGGCCCTCCATGAGAGCGAAGTGGTTGCCGATGCAGATGCGCGGTCCTGCACCGAAGGGAATATAAGCCGAGCGTGGCAGCAGTTTCTCGCGCGAAGGTTCGAAGCGCTCCGGCTGAAAGCTTTCAGGTTCGGGGAAGGTATCCGCACGTCGATGGAGCATGTAAGGCGAGATCAGGATGGCCGCTCCCTTCGGCACCCGATAGCTATCGATCATGGTATCATGCAAGGACTCGCGCAGAATACCGGACGCGGGTGGATACAGGCGCATCGTCTCTTTGAAGACTTGCAAGCAGTAGGGGAGTCGAGGCAGATCATCAAACGTCGGGAGGCGTCCCTGGAGTTCCTGATCGACCTCCTGCTGGAGCTTCTGATAGCTCTGGGGATGCTCGCAGAGCAGGTACCAGGTCCAGGCAAGGGCGGCAGCAGTGGTCTCGTGCCCGGCGGTAAAGAGGGTCACGCACTCATCAATCAATTGCTGGTCGCTCATTGGCTGTCCCTCATCGTCCCTGGCGCGTAAGAGATGGGAGAGCAGGTCGTTCCGATCATCCGGGTGTTGGCGACGTTCTTCAATCATCTGGGAGAGACGCGTTTCGAGCAGGCGTGTCGCCTGGCGCACGCGCTGATTGTATGGCGTGGGGATGCTAAGTGGCAGCATGAAAGGCGAGGTGAGCGTGCGAACGGCATGGGCCAGGCCTGTATTGATCGCAGCTCCCAGTTCGTCAGTTTCGCTGAGGAAGTCGGTATCAAAGAGGACCTTGCCGACGATGCTCATTGTGAAGCGAATCATAGAGTGATTGATGTCGATGATCGCGCCATCCTCCCACTCTTGCATGAAACGCCTGGCGTAGTGAACAATGGTATCAGCGTAGCTGGCAATGTGGCGTGGCTGAAAACAGGGGGCCATCAGCTTGCGCTGCCGCCTATGGAATGCTCCTTCGCTGACGAAGAGCCCGTTATTGCCTACCGCTTTATGCATGAGCCTCCCTTTGGAGAAATCGTTGGCATACTCAACCAGGACGTGCTGAGCATGCTCAGCCTTATTGAAAAAGAGCAGAGGAACAGGACCGATACGAAAACCGCTGACATCTCCCTCTTGTGCCAAACGATTGAGAAAACCGAGACGATCCTGCAAAAACTCCTGATAGTTCCCGAGCAAGAAATGTCCACGTGTAAAGGGAACCGCTTGAGCTTGCGGTAGAGATGAAACAACCATCCTTGTCTCCTTTGTAAATACACTCCTTAGAGAAGTTTTTCGATCATTTCATGCAGTGCATGCGCAGTCTCTTCCTGATTCAGGCCAGACTCGTAGCGAAGTTGATACCAGGTATAGACACCGGTAAGCGTGAACAATTGAGCGAGTAAACGGGCTCGTGCCGCTGCATCACGCTGTTCTAGATGCGTCCTGAAAGTACGCTCTAGCCACTCGCGGTGGGAAGTACGCGCCACATCAATAATGGCGTGCAGTTGGGGATGTCTTGCCTCCTGAGCTAGCCCACGCAGCATCCGTTCCCCTCCCGCTTCGTAGTAGGCGATCAAGCCATTCACAATGGTTGTGAGATCACCCGTGGGCGGCTCGATACGTTGCTGCATGGCACGACGAAAGGCCTCCTGGCTGATAGCATTCGCCAGACGTTCCTTTGACCCGAAACGGCGTAGAAGGGTCTGCACGGTGACGCCAGCACGCGCCGCAATCTGGTCGAGTGTGATCTGGTCAGCCCACTGTTCGTCGAAAAGTGCCAGTCCAGCCTCGATGATGCGTTGCTCGGTGAGTGCAGCGATCTCCGCCTGAACGGTTCCCCTGTAGGCACGTTTTTTCCGTGGTTGTTCAGAAGTATCCTCATTGGAGTTCATCATAGTAACAGCATATCACCCTTGCTATATTGATGTCAATGGCTTTAACACCATAATGGGGGTTGCCAGTTTTTGTTGGAGAGCAGGCTTCTTTTGACGATGGAAATCTGATTGATGCTGCGGTCATGGGGTTCCAACATGTTTGTCGCGTGACGGATATATTCCGGCATCCTATGCACAGGCGACCTGGAAACGTCTTCGCCCCCTTTTTCAGTTTCCCAGTACGATCACGCACCATGCTCAGATAGTGGAGGATCAAACTCCGCCCGTTCAACGACCGCATACTCAATGGAGACCTGGCTGTGCTGTGTGAACGTGTCAATCAGGCGCCACCTCGCCTGCCCGATAGACGCCGCCTCTCGTTCACCATTCGCTCAGTCTGTTGCACTCTTGCTGCGCAGAGGGTGGCCAAAATACCGTGACTCCCTGGTAAAAGTACTGATTCGAGTACTTAGTACTCCCGGCCAGAAATTCGAAGCGCCCTGTGCAGGGAAGAAATAAGAGCAAGGATCCTTGCCCAGGAATAGACAGAAGAAGAGGAAATGTTGTAGAAAGAGAATGGCTCGTAGAAGTGGTCTCTCTAAAGGCAAGCGAGGTGCTCCACGCATAATCAACGCTCTCTTCAATTGGCTCCTCATGAGCTCAATCATCTCCAGCGGCTGGTCCAGGCTCATCGAACTCCACAGGCCGTTGCCCGACGTGCGCAGTTGATCGAGGTCTCCCATACCCATCCGGACTGGAGCACGAAGCAAATGGCACATGCGTTGAACCGCCATGAGAGTTGGGCGCGCAAGTGGCGACGACGCTGGGATGAGACGCATACGCTCACAGACGCTCCCCGATCGGGTGCGCCACGCCAGTTTTCTGCCGAGACTCGTGCGCAGGTGACGGCGTTGGCGTGTAGCTTGCCGCGCACTCATGGGATTCCTCTCACGCATTGGAGTCGAGCTGAAATTGCTCGTCAGGTGGCGGCCACTCCTGCCTTACCAGAGATCTCACAGCGAACCATTGGCCGTTGGCTGACTGCTGAGCAGATCCGTCCCTGGAGGTTCCATTCCTGGCAGCATATCTAGTCCTACAGTTGTAGATGACTGGCGAAAGTGCTTCGACGTTTGTAATGGCAAAGTCGGGCGAGAGCTTGATGCGCACGTCGCCAGAATGACCAGGCCAGGTGATAGGCAAAAGAGAGAGATGGTGTGGCAACGAGACGAAAGAAAAGCCGCCGGACCTCGGCAACGGAGAGGGGAACCATCACAGGGAGATCAGAAGAGATGTGAGGTTGAGCAGAGTCAGTTTCCTCTGACTCCGGGGCTGGGAGAGGCTGGCCAAACTTTTTTTGAGCGAGTCTTTTTCCCCATTGGCTCGCAAAGCTGTCAAAAAGACTAAAGCGAGCATTGAGAGGGTTACATGACGGTACCATCCCTGCCAGGAGCGGACTTCGTACTCATCCAGGCCCACCTCTCCTTTGGCTTCCTCAAAACACTGCTCCACCGTCCAGCGTGCACCAAAAGCTTCCACCATCTCCTCCAAAGAGGTGCCAGTGGGGGCAAAGACCAGCACATAGGCCATCTCCGCAGGCTTGGCTCCCTCATCCAGGCTTCGCCGCACTAACAGCCAGCGTTGCCACCCATTGATCTCCGGTGCCGCAAGTTCGATGCGTGCCCACGCGAAGAGACGAGGGCCTTTGCTCCCCATGCCTGCACTCAGCTCCTGCCAGTCTTCCCGAGCCAGGCCACGCGCTACCTGATCTACTCGCCTGCGGGTGCCCTGCACCTCTACGTGCTCTTTGCAGGCCACTGCCAGCGCGTACGGCTGCTTGCGGGTCTCCAGACTAGCCCGAAGCGGCTGTGCGCTTCCGTACACGGTATCACCGGTCACCCAGGCGACAGGAAGACCTGTATCCAAGGTTCGTTCTAGCATGCGCCATGCCAATTCTGGTTTGGTGGCGAAGGTCACCTCTGGAGGTATGTGGGCCTCTCGGCAACGCTCCTGGTCGTGAGTCCAACTCTTGGGCAGATACAATTCTCGATCCAGCAACGTGTGTCCACGTGAACTCGCATAAGAAAGAAATACGCCCACCTGGCAGTTTTCGATGCGTCCAGCTGTCCCACTGTACTGTCGTTGCACTCCTACCGATTTGCAGCCCTTTTTGAGAAACCCGGTCTCATCGATCACCAACACTGCATTGGGTTCCGCAAGCGTCTCCCAAACGTATGTGCGCAATGCATCTCGCACCCCGTCACAATCCCATTTGGCTCGATCTAACAGATGTTGCATCCCATATGGAGTGGCTTCCCCGACCTCTTCGGCTACCTGCCATCCGTTTTTTCGCGAAGCTTCACTCATCAGTCCTCGTACATAAGCCAATGCTCGAAAGCTCGACTCTTGCCGCACGAAATACTGCCTCATCCGTTGAGAAAATTGGTTGAATGCTGTGCTCCACATCTCTTCGGGTGAGAAATGTAAACTGGTTGAGAAGGACATAGATGATTCTCTTTCTGTTCTCATGCGTTTTCGATAGGGGAGAAAAGACCACCCCAAATCGAGCCAATCTTGCCAAGACTGGCTCGATAGCCCACCCCGCGCGGACCTGGGGGCTGGGTGGAAGACGAGCGCGTCCAACAAATAGGCACTCAGCTTTGACTGATGATCACTTTTCCAAAAGGCTGAGTCTCTTGATAGTACCGATAGGCGGCTTGTGCATCCTCGAAAGGAAACACGCGGTCGATGACGGGCTTGAGCCGCCCCTGAGCGATGGCACGGTTCATGGCGAGGAACTGCGCGCGACTCCCAGCGAAGATGGACCGCATCGTGACGAGGCCGAAGAAGAAGGCACCGAGGTCGATGGTCGATACATCGCTGGGGAACCATCCAACCTGGGTGATCTGTCCCTCAATAGCAGTTGCCTTGATCGATTGCTCAAACGTGCTGGGGCCGATGCTCTCGACGACATGATTGGCGCCTCGACCATCTGTCAGTTCGCGTACCGCTTCATGCCAGTTGGGCGTTGTGCGGTAGTTGACGACCTCATCGGCACCCAATGCCTTGAGCCGTTGCGCCTTCTCCTCGCTCGATGTGGTCACAATGACGTGCGCGCCAAAGAGCTTGGCGAACTGAAAGGCGAAGAGGGAGACCCCCCCTGATCCCAGGGTGAGCACGGTTTCGCCTGCCAGCAGTGGCCGACCACCGCCCGTCAGCGCATTCCAGGCGGCAATGCCAGCAGTGGGTAGCGCTGCGGCTTCTTCAAAGGAAAGATGGTCGGGAATATGGACGATCCATTCTTCATGCAAAACCGCATATTCCGTCAAGAGGCCGTCCAGCGAACCGCCGATCTGTGCGGCATAGTCCCACCCCCCGAAAGGGCCATCAATCCATTGTGGGAGGGGTGTTGCCCCGACTCGGTCCCCAGTCCTGGCACGAGTAACGCCCGAGCCTGTGGCCACGACCGAGCCCGCCCCGTCAGCCAGCGGAATGCCATCCAGCTTGATTGGTAGGGGATAGGTACCCGACAGGATCGCGAGGTCCCGATAGTTGAGCGAAGCTGCCTGCACCCGCACAAGCACTTCGTGAGGACCGGGGACCGGGATGTCGTGCTCCTTCACGGTCAGACTGGCAAGCCCCGCACCTTTATTCGCGTGATAACTCTTCATACACTACTTTCTTTCTTCTCTCCCTCTTGCAACCATTCAAGCAAGCGAGAGGAGAACCTTTACAATGGGTGACGCGCCAGAAACTCGTTCACGCTGCGGCTGATCTCCTCGCGAAATTCGACCAGATAGCCATGTCGTCCACCCTTGACAAGAGACAACTCCGCGCCAGGAATACGTTCGGCCAGCAGGTACGCGTTGGCAGTAGGACCCAACTGATCCTCGCTGCCATGGATCACCAGCGTCGGTGCGATCATCGTGGGCAGGAGATCCCAGGAGTCATGTTCCTCACTCGCCTGGAAATGCAGCTTGCGTGCGTGCGCGGGAAGGGGTGAGGTCTGGAGCATTGCCTTGACGACATCCAAGTGCGCCGCGATCCAGGCAGGCGAAAAGAACAGGGGTGCGAACGTTTCAAGAGCCTCTTGCAGATCAGCCGGAGGGTTGGTCCACAGCGCGTTGATCTCCGTCGAACGCGGAACGCCATGTGCTCTGCCTGGTCCCGTAGCACCAAGTACCAGTGCGCCGAGGCGATTTCTATGCTCAATGCCCAGCCATTGAGAGACATACCCACCCATAGAGAACCCAAACACATGCGCACGCGCAATGTCTAGGTGATCAAGTAGCGCGACTGCATCTTGAGCGAACCCGCGCGTTGAATAGGGCGGAGAGGACGGCTTGTCGCTTTGACCCGTCCCGCGCGGATCATAGACAATCACCCAATACCGGTCCATGAAATCGTCGCGAATACCATTCCAGGAGGTATGATCCAACCCCTGGCCGTTGACCAGCAAAAGCGGTTCGCCAGTTCCTGCTTCTTCATAATAGAGACGCGTCCCATCGGGAACTGTGACAAATGACATTGGTTTCTCCTTCTTTTTCTCATGAAGAGAACTAAACGAACATTTCGGTACTTTTTTCACCTTTGAGATGAAGAGCGACACGCGGTCGGCCCACAAACGTGGCCATGTATTGCTGCCTGGTCGCTTCATCTTTGATGTAGTGCTTGACCAGGCGCTCAAAATCGCAGCGCACGATCGCCTGGTCTTCGATCAGTTCGACGGTGCCGTTTATGCTCACGTAGCGAGTTCCTTCGACAATGCAGATGGCGGCGCGAGGATGGCGGCGGATATTCTTCACTTTCTGGAGGTGCGCCTGGCTATTGAGGACGATGGTGCCGTCATCATCAAACAGATACCACATCGGCGTTAACAGCGAACTTCCGTCTTTGTTGAAGGTAGACAGAACGACAATGTGTTCCTCTTTGAGAAACGCCTGTGCCTTATCTGACAAGATTGCTGCCATAATGGAGAAAGGTTCCTTTCGTCTTGCAAGAGTATTGAAGTAGCTGATGCCGAGAACGCATCGCCATCTTCTGTCTGTTTCTGTAGGACACACTTTACCAGTGACACGAGAGGCGGAACATCCTCCTAAAGGAGGGTTTGTCGGGGAGGGAGGAATATCCTGCTAAAGGAGGAGTATTGAGGAGAACCGACGGCGAGGAAAAAGAGCGCGAGGGCTGCGTCAACCCGCAGAGGAACGTTCGCTCACAGCAAGCTCAGTTCTCTTGCTCGCGCCAGCACTTGCGTACGGCTATTGACACCCAGCTTGTTGAACATCTGCTTCACATGCGATTTGACGGTGCTTAGTGCTATGACCAACTGGTCCGCAATCTCCTGATTCGACAGACCGGAGGAGATAAGGCGCAGTATCTCCTGTTCGCGCTCGCTCAATACGGTATTTGAAGATGTCTGACTCTCAGCGCTTGCATCCAACAAGCGTGTGAGATACTCCGGCGCAATACGGAGCGAGACGGCTCCTGTGCGCCCAGCAAGAAGCACGCGGTTGAGTAAGCGTGTTATCTCCACACCTTCCTCCGTGAACGTGAGCATATAGCCTTCTGGTTCGGCACGCGTGAGCGCCTGGATGATCGTGCTCATGGCTCTCTCTATCGCTCCCTGCGCCTGAAAAACGAGGGCCTGAAGCGTCATCGTTTTGATCACAGCCCGCATTCTGCCCTCTCCCTCCGCCAATGTAAGGAGTTGCCTCAAGACTGTCTCCGCTTCAGCGAACTTCCCGGCGGCTATTTGCACGCGAGCCAGGATACGATACTCCCGCTCGTTCATCGTGTTCAGTGGATAACTTGCCGTTTGCTGCTCAAAATCCTGCATCCAGAGCAGAGCCGCTTGCGTCTTTCCGCGCTGGACCTCAAGCAACGCCTGATACGCTCTCATCACTTGGACTGCAAGCGCGAATTGTTTCTGATGACCTCTCATCTCCTCTTGCCGCAACAACGCGAGACTTTCATCTGTGCGTCCCTGGGCCTGTTTGATTAGGGCCAGGACCACGTTAGTATCGAGTAATACGCGGGGCATGCCCTGCTCCTGGCCCAGTTTCAAGGCCTCGAGAACAGCACGTTCAGCGATATCAAGTCTATTCCATTCGCGATGCACCTCGGCGATACCCAGATACGCCAGCCACATCGACGCGATCGCTTGTCCCTCTGGGAGGATGTGCAGCGCTTGTTGGTAAATTTCCAGAGCATGATGAAGCTGCCCCTGCTCCTGCAACTGGTAGCCCAGGTGCTCCAGGCTGAGCAGGCTGATATGAGGACTCTCGGCCTCACGGATGGCTTGTTCCAAAGCCTCACGCGCGGCGGGGCCATCATTGAAGCGAAAAGCAATCCCAAGGCACATCGCCATCACACTACGCATGAAGATGTTGTCTACAGGCAGATACTCAAGTGCGCGGCGCGAAAGCTCAATAGCCTGTGGGAAGTCCAGGTGCTGGGTTGCGAGTAAAGCACGCACAACCAGCACGTCGCCTTCGATTGCCTCACGATCAAGCGCCCTTTCAGCTAATGCATGACGGTCGCCCAGGAGTGCTTCGATCTGCTGTAAACGCACTGAAGCCTCCCGGAGTTGTCCCAGGAAAGCCTGTACTTTGGCATGCATGATGGCGACCTTGAGATTACTCTGCACCTGTGTGGCAGGCAATACCGAGATCCATCGGTTCAGCATGGCAAAATCACCACGCCTCATTACCTCTTCGCCGCTCTGCTCAATCAGGTGTGCTACTTGTACAAAGTCCTGTGTCTGGAGAAGATGGCTCATCGCATCCTCATAGTAGCCATGACGCTGATACCAGTGCGCGGCCCGGTGATGAAGTGTGCTCACGAAGCCGGGCTGGCTCTGCTGCAAGCGCGTGCGCAAGAAATCGGCGAAGATCTGGTGATACCGATACCAGGCATGCTCATCATCCAGAGCGACGATGAACAGGTTGGCCCGCTCCAGGCGCGAGAGCATCGCCCGACTGTTCGCGTCTCCTATCATCTCCTGGCAGAGGGAAGTGCTCAGGCGATCCAGCAGCGAGGTGTGCAGCAAAAACTGCTGAACCTGTTCTGGTTGCTTCTGAAGGACTTCTTCCGCGAGGTAGTTCACAAGAGCGTGGTGACTGCCCGCGAAAGCCGCGAGAAAGTCCGATCTATCGCGCTGTCGCTGCATCGAGAGGCCTGCGAGTTGCAGACCTGCAACCCACCCTTCGGTACGTGCTTCCAGAATGGCGATCTCTTCAGCGGTCAGGTGCAGCCTCATGATCGTATTGAGGAAGATCGCTGCCTCTTCGCGGGAGAAGCGTAGATCGGTGGTGCGGATCTCTCCCAATTGATTGCTGATCCGTAAACGAGCCAGAGAGAAGAGAGGATCACTGCGAGTCGCGATGAAGAGATGCAATCGCGCAGGAAGATGATCGAGCAGGAAAGCCAGCGATGCATGAATGGAAGTGGTGACGATCTCGTGGTAATCATCAAAGATGAGCACAATATCGTCCTCAAGATCAACAAGATCGTTGATCAGGGCTGTCAATAGGTCCTCAATGGGAGGAGACTGGCGGGAGTGTGTGGCTTTGAGCACTTCCTGTGCATTCTTGAGTATGCTTGGACGGAGCCTACCCAACGCAGCCAGAACATACGTCCAGAAGCGTTGCAGATCGTTATCGTGACTATCCAGGGAGAGCCAGGCAACCAGAAACTCGGCATCGCGCAGCCAGGAACTGAGGATCGTCGTCTTCCCCGAGCCTGCGGGAGCTGAGATAAGTGTGAGCGCCCGCCTCCGTCCCTGCTCAAGCATCTCAACCATATGAGGACGCGGCACCAATTCAGCCCGAAGTTGCGGCACATGCAATTTGCTTGCTAGTAGATCGTTCTTCAGCATCTCACGTTCTTTTCCCGGAGGCTCGCTCCCCCATGTTTGTTGATACATCACTCTGATTATACGCTATCGGAAACGCGTTTTGTAGTCGTATGACTCATGTATTCGAGATAGCGCGTAGCCTCACACGAGAGCGCACCGATGCGCAAAAAGGCGCGAAAGAGAACGGCCACAGCAGCGCAAACGCTCTTGAATGCAACGCTTGTAATTTTTTAGGCTTTTTGGGTCTTCTTTGTTCCACATATCTACAACTGTAGGACTAGGAGCCAGAGATGTTCTTGCAACGGGCACGTCCGGTGCTGCGGCTCTATGAACACGCTCAGTCCCTCTTGCAAGAGGGCGTCTGGGTCGTCTGCGTCGATGAAAAAACCTCTATCCAAGCACGTGAGGCAGAGCAAGTTCCTCGTTCAGCTATCCGAAAGCATCCTGTATATCAGTCACCGCGCTATCATCGCCGAGGAGCGCTGCACCTGATGGCGGCGTTAAGCATTGCTGATGGACTCGTGTATGGGAAGTGTGCTTCACGGAAACGCTTCATCGACTTTGCCGCCTTCCTCCAAACTGTCCTGATTACTGAGGCGAGACTCCGCAAAGTCCACACCGTAGCCTTCATCCTCGACAATGGGACAACTCATGCTCCCAAGCGCTTCCCACGCTGGTTAGAAGAGCAATCCCTCTCTTTAGACAAACCGTTGGCGTTCCAGGTGTATTGGCTGCCCACCAACGCTTCCTGGTTGGATCAGATCGAGATCTGGTTCAGTCTGCTGCAACGCAAGCTCCTGCGGCCCAATCATTTTGCCAGCACTGAGGAGTTACAACAAGCCATCCTCGATTTCATCGCTCGCTACAATCAGACGGCCAAGCCGCTCGCCTGGTCCTATACGGTTGAGAAGCTGGAACACAAACTCGCTTCGAATTTCTGACCGGGAGTACTTAGTATAATTTTAAGTTCAGCTTTGTCAAGAAGCTGGCAGTAAAGGCGCTCAGAGAGAACTTGTTTGTGGATAGCATATCGTTCATTAAGTGTGGGTTTGCCTGACTGCTTGACAGGCTCTCCGAATTTACACACGAAAGGTGAGAGTAGCAGAGCTTGAATCCTGAAATCATTCCCGAACGTGTTACTAGTGGAGAGGTACTGAGGATTAGCAAAGAAATCACCACCTTCATTCCAAATTGACCCATGGAGCCATGCCGGACGCCTCACAAGGAAAAACTGTGCCGTAGTTATCTCGCCTTTCGGCTATCAGGCTCGCGCCTTAACGCTGGGCTTGATACCACAATGTACAGAATGGTGATGGAAGAAACCAGATGGGGAGCGGTTTCTCCAGGTTCTGGATGGTTGATGCGCGACTTTTCGCGCTGATTTTGTCAGTTTCACCTCAAAATGTGTGCGGATTTCACCCAATTTACCAGCGGTTGCCCAGATCGCCACGGAAACAGGCGCTTCCCAGAACGGTGTAGTCAGTGCGAATGCCGTGACCTATGATGTCACGCAAGTCTCTAACAGCGATCTGCTTCGCATTATCCCCATCGTTGCCGTCTTGATTACACTTCTGCTGATCCTGGTGTTGCGCAGCCTGATCGCGGCACTCTACCTTCTCACCAGCGTGGTGCTTTCCTACCTGGCGACATGGGGTGGGACGGCGATCATCTTTGTCCACCTGGGCAAGGCTGATGGGGTGTTTTTCATCTTACCTTTTGTTCTCTTCGTCTTCCTGGTGGCTCTGGGATCAGACTACAACATTCTGGTAATGCGCCGCATCCGCGAGGAAGCGCAGAGCAAGCCCTTACGGGAAGCTGTTCGTGAGGCGATTACACGCACAGGTGGCACTGTCACGGCAGCGGGCATCATTCTGGCAAGCTCGTTTACCATACTGGTGATAGGATCAACAAATATGGACGACCGCCAACTTGGGTTGAGCCTCGCAATAGGCATCCTGATGGATACGTTCCTGATTCGCACCCTGCTCATTCCCTCGCTGGTCGTACTGTTGGGAAAATGGAACTGGTGGCCGTCTCGCCTCTTCCACCACGTTATCTCCAGTGAAGCCCCTGAAACAGGCGCTGAAGCAGTACTCTCTCGGACCACGCCATAACCGGCTCGTAAGTGCCATTCTGGTTATCGTAGATGACGGCGGTCCCCCTCGTCATCTACGATAACCACCTTCACACCGAGATGTCAGTCGGAAGGGAGAGATCGACGCGCTTGAGATGCCCGCACTACGGTCCATTCGTCCTCAAGGGCCAGGGAATGTTCCAACAAACCAAAAACATGCAGGAGTATGCTCCAGATGAATCTTCGCACATTGAATGGTTTTCGTCACGCAGTGTACACCGCCAGAACCGATGATCGCAACGACAGAGCACCTGATCACGCGATCTGAGCGCGCCCATTGGCGTCTCAGTTGGCAGATGCGCCTGATCCGGAATGCTCGTCCTTCCACCGCACCTCCACTGATCCTCACGCTCCACGGCCTTCCAGCCACGTTTGCCTATGCCTATGGGTTTGCGCTCCTCGAAGCCGCCTAACCTCTGATCGATCAGGCTTCCCTCTTCTCCATCACCGATGACGTTCTCGCCTACCGTTCTCCCTATATTTCTTTGTATCTATATATCGCCGTTTCCTCTTTTTCCTTCACCCTCAAAAGAAGACTTTTATTGTTCAGTTATGACATCTCGTTGCGCATCACGTGGGCATTGGCTACCAATGTACCCCAAAGAATAGTCTTCATAGCATTTCTCTTTCTCTCTACACTCAGTCAAGACATCATGCCAGGTGAGTGAAAGCGTGTACCGCCTGGATTGAGCTTGGTCGCAAAAGCTGTTTGAATACACGCATAACCCTAACTCATCCATGCGCCTTCACGAGCTGACTCCTTGCTGTTCTGGCAAACTGCAACTGCTCCCTCGCAGTTTGCCAGAACAGCAGAAGGACACATGGGCGAGCAGCGTTCCTGGCTGCATATGGACATCAAGGTATCATCAACCTCCAGGAAGGTGGTTCCGCTCAACTGAGGCATGAACCACCTTCCGATGCAATTACGCTTTCCCAGCTTGGCTCGATCGTGTCAGCGCACCAATGAAGAGGAAGGTGTTTGTCGGCTGCTGACCGTTGAGCGTGATGGTTCCCGACCTGAAGGCATTCATGTGGACGCCGTCGTCGGTCACTATCGCCCAGTAGCGCAGTGAGACATCACCGTTGGCCAGGTGGCAGGTCTGTGTGGCCGGATCGAGTTCGGCGGTGTTGCCCCGAACGGCGAGTGTCCAGTTGCAGCCGTCGGGGGTGTGGGCCAGGATGGTGCTGCGGTCCGTTTGGGTGAACTGGACGGTCCCCTGCTCAGGGAAGGCGCTGCCCTTGTCAGTAACTACCACGTTGGTCAGGGTATGGAAGTCCGCTGGATCGTAGCTATACTCGCCGAGGAATCGGGAGAAGGACGCTGTTCCGTCGACACCGTTGACTCTGGTGCGGGAGCCTTTCATCGTGCCGATGAGTTCGACGCCGTTAGGCTGATGACTGATGGAAACGATCTCCTCGTGTTCCTTGTTGCCGTCCACTGTGACCGACCATTTGGTAATGTTGTATGCAGAGCCGATGTTGACGTTGAAGCACTCTTGGGTGGTCGACGAGAGTTCAAGACCAGTGGCAGTGACCCGGAAATTCCAGGTGCACCCCTGGTCGGTGTGTCCGTTGACAGTGCCGTTCGGGCCTTGTGAAAACAGCACCCAGCCGACCTGAGGTATCTTCAATGGCAGGGGAAGTTGGGGGTCGCACTGGCCTCCGCTGTCCGGACAGGCCAGTACGTCAATGTTGTTCAAGGTCGTCAGGTTGGGCTGATCGTAGTTCCAGTAGCCGAGGTATTTCTGCACGCTCGGGGCAGGCTCGGCGGAGGCCCGGGTGAGCCTGTATGACGTGCCTACTGCCACCGCGAAAAGGGCGACTAAGCCGAAACGCAGCGCTATGCGTATCCACGCGCGACTGCGCGGCCCGGCATGCATGAGTCGTTGTGAGAATGACATGACTCCTCCTTCGAGAAGATTGCGCCTACCGCAGGTGGATAGGCAATAGAAAAGCTTTGTGACGGTAGTAAAAAGAACGCAGATGACTGTCTGGGAGATCGCGCTCCACGGATCTCTCAGCTTTTATGTAGACAAATTGGCAATTTGTCTACATAAAACGGGTTGATGTAGCACAGATTGTCTTCGCCAACTGTCTACATAACCCTATTTGAAGGCATCGGCGTGCTCTGCTGCCCACGTAGCGAAGATGAGCGCAGGCCGATGGAGAATCTGCTCGATGGTGGACGAAGTCGGCCCAGGCTGTGACAGACGGTCAGACCAGAAGCCAATGATCCTGTCAGGAACATCCTCGGGAAGGCCCTGAGCCAGCATCGCCTGCCGGAACAGCTCCGGGGCGACTTCTATCCAGGGCACGTCATGGCCGATGGCCTCGCCGATCAGCTGGGCTTTGGCACGTTGGGTCAGCGACTGCGGACCCGTGAGCAGATAGGTACGCCCGACATGTGTGGGATCTATGAGCACACGAGCGCTGACCGCAGCGACATCCCGCTCATGGATGGTCGAGGTCGCTCCCTCACCATAGGGCCCTCGCACGACGCCGTCCTGGCGGATTTGCGGTGCCCAGACCAGGGCATTCACAGCGAAGTCAGAACAACGCAGGATCGTCCATGGCAAACCAGAGGCTTTGGCTGCATCCTCAACCGCTCTATAGGCATCGGAAAAGCGTTTATACCCACCACCAAACTCCACCGTTTCTGCCGAAAGGGCAACCACCCGTTCTGCTCCCTGCGCTACCGCACGTTCGAGGAGCTCGGCGGTTGCGGCCCCGGCGGTGGCATCTCCAAGGGCACGTGGGCTGATGAACACCGTCTTGATCCCTTGCAGCGCTGATGCCAGCGTCTGTGGATGAGAGGGGTCGCCGCCCACCACATGAGCACCGGTGGGCAGCTCAGCCGTAGCTGGATTCCGGGTGACCGCCACCACCTGTTCACCGCTCTCCAGCAGCAATTTCACGACCTCACGTCCAATATTTCCTGTCGCTCCAGTCACAAGAATCATTTTAAACTCCTTTCATTGTGTAAGGTGAACTTGCACACGAGGTTGAACACAACGAATGCGTAGATGGAACCATTTCATGATTCGCATCCTCCGCCTCCAGCGAGATCTCGTATACTGCCGTTTTCTCACCAGGATTCCTCCAGTCGAAGATGAGATTCCAGAAGCGGCCCCTCACTCCTGTACGCAGCAGATCTCGGGCTTGCTTGACCTCGCGGCCCGAGAGGCGGCGGGCAATGCCACCAACGGCTGAACCAGGCGCATCCCCTTTGAAGGTATCAGGAGCTACGGTTACGTGCGGATTGCGCGCGAGACGCTTCGCTTTCCAAGCATCCGCCGCCGTCATGAAGTAGAGCTTGTCGTTCAAGGCCACGGTGACAACCAGGGTACTGACTCCTGTGCCGTCACGGCGAAAACTGGTCAGCAAGGTCATATGTCCTTTCCCGGGGGTAGTCAGAATCTGTCGCATGCTCCGGGTCATAAAAAACCTCCTTTTTCGTAGTCTGCTCAAAAACGCTCTCCTCGTTGCCAGGGTCATGATCCATTGGCGACTTCAACCCACGCGCGGTAGGTGGTTGAATCGGCAAGGTGGGTAACGATATAGTCGGCCAGGTTCGCACGAGAGAGGGCCCAGCCAGCAGAAAGATGCTTATTCACGGCGGTGTGATACTGTCCGGTTCGTGGGCCGTTCGTGAGCATCGGCGGGCGGATTACCGTCCAATCAAGATAGCTCTTGCTCAGTTCGGCTTCCATGCGCGCCATATCAGCATAGCCATTTCCAAACAAGGGCTGAAGGATGAGTCTGGCAGCTACGCGCTGGAAGAATGGACCGGGATCAAGGCCGCTGGCCGAGATGCTCAAGAGGCGTCGCACACGGGCCTCTTGCATAGCTCGCACGATATTGGCGATTCCAGTGGAGTACAGGGTCGTGGGCGCACGACTAGCGCTTCCAAGTGCTGAAATCACGGCATCCTTCCCTGTGATGGCGTGTTCAAACGTTGAAAGCTCAAGCACATCACCGCGTATCACCTCAAGCCGCTGGTGCTGGATGGTGATGGCCGCAGGGCGGCGGGCAACCGCTGCCACCTCATGGCCTGCTGCCAATGCCCGCTCAACTACCAGGTTGCCTGTTCTCCCGGTAGCACCGAACACGATCAGTTTCATGCTTTCCCTCCAAATCATTCGTGCGCTGCTGTTGGTGCATGGTGCTGCTCCAGCGATGGCATCCAGGCAGCGATAGCCTGTCCAATCTCATCAGGAGCATCTTCCTGAAGGTAGTGAAGTCCTCGCACGGTTACCTCGGTCTGCGCTGCCCAGGTACGGCAGAACTCCCGCGGCGTGCCGGTAAGGGCCGCTCCCGGGTCCGCATTCACGAACAGTTTGGGAACCTGGCTGTGCGTGAGCCATTCCGCATAGGAATTGACGATGTGGGTCACCTCGGCAGGGAAGCCATCAATGGGAAGCTGGCGTGGCCAACTGAGTGTCGGGCGGCGTCCCTCGCCTGGCATCGCAAATGGGCGGCGATAGTGCTCCATTTCTTCGTCGGTCAACTGGCGGAACAGCCCCCGCGGCAACATGGCTTCAACGAAGTAATTGCGCTCCAGAATCATCGAATCTCCAGCCGCCGAACGCACTTCTCGGAAAACCTGTTGAAAAGGCTCAGGCCAATCCTGCCAGCTCCGCGGCAGGACGATGGCCTCCATGTAGACGATGCCTTTCACCGCATGGCGGTGACGATTTGCCCAATCAAAACCGAGAGCGGACCCCCAATCATGCAGGATCAGGGTCACGCGCTCGGTTACCTTGAGTGCTTCCAGGAGCGCATCAAGATAACGGCGATGCTCGACGAAGGTGTACGACCCAGGCCCGCTGACGGGAAGTTTTTCGGAGTCGCCCATGCCGATGAGATCGGGCGCGATACAGCGCCCGAGCCCCTGAAGGTACGGAATCACATTCCGCCAGACATAGGAGGAAGTGGGATTGCCATGCAGGAAGACGATGGGGTCTCCGACACCGACCTCGACATAGGCCATGCGATGACCGAAGACCGATATGCTCTTTTTCTCGTAGGGAAACGTGGCCTCAATCACGATGCTATTCTACCTTTCTTCATTCGATCACGATGTCATGAAGTGAGTGAATGGTTACTCACAGAGAGTTAAAAAAAACGTGATGCCACCCGACATGCCACCCGTCCTTCTCACGTGTGGTATGCGGACACACCAGTCTAGACGGAAAATTGGCTCTCCTTGCTAGGTCTTGGGTTCCATGGATGGTACCATGAGTGGAGTAAGGGTCTGCAGGAGACTCTCGACAAAGTGACGATCTGTTGTACCAAATGGATCTCCGCCCGTGAGCTTCCGCAGAAAGGCATACTGAAAGAGCGGCCCAAGCAGCAGCGCAGCAAAACTAAAAGCAGCGAGTTCAGATGCAATGCGTCCCAAGCGCTGCTCCATCTCGATATAAGCAGCAACGTGGTCATGGAGGCGCTCTGGCCCTCCAATCCGTTGGAGCAAGTCCCGGAAGCGTCCCAGGAGATCAGTATCGGCAAAGAAGGAAGCAGTCAGTGGGACCAGGTGCTCATAGTAGCTTATGAGACCAAGACAGATATCCCTCAGATTGTGGCTGACGGTTCCAGTGCCTGTGAGGCGCTCGTCGAGAAGGTCAGCTAACACGGGCAAGCGGTTCTCCAGAACAGCCAGGAAAACATCTTCTTTATGCTCGAAATGCCTGTAGAGCCCTCCTTCTGATAAGCCGGTTTCCCGCGCGATCTCTTTGATCGTCACGCGTGCGAGCCCCCTGAGTTGGATCAGTTTCTCCACGGCATCCATAATCTGCTGACGTGTTTGTTCAGGCATTGGCTTCCTCCTCATTTGCGAGTGAACATTCACACGCAATCCTATTATAGAATAATCATGCGGTTGTGTCAAGACCTCGCCGCGAAAAACCATTTGTTGCCGGTTCTCGGCGTGCTTTCCGGCACTATTTTCTCGACATTGATGGCCTTGTAGCGGCGATGCTCGACGAAGGTAGAGGAGCCGGGGCCGCTGTCGGGCAGCTTCTCGGAATCGCCCATGCCGATGAGGTCAGGGGTGATGACACGTCCCAGCCCTTGCGCATACGGCAGAATATGCGCCATACGTAGGATGAGGTGGGATTGCCGTGCAGGAAGATGATCGGATCGCCCCGGCCCTCCTCCACATACACCATTTCCAATCCCAGAACCCGTTGACGCTTTTTTTGATAGGGAAATGGTGCGCTCATCATGTGAGACGTGGCGGTTTCCTCCCATCACTTGGAGGCTGATCGGGAGGAAACCACCCCTCCTTCTAACTAATAGGGGAATCTTTCATAAACCGCTCGTTCGATTTCAACCTTCCATTGTTTCATAAATTCCTGAGGATTGAAGTGTTGTCGTTGGTATTCCGCCGCCACAACTTTCTGTGCATTCTCAAGGGCCTCTTCGCTTTCCCAGACGGCGGTCGTTATGATGCTGTGCCGACTTGCTCCCGCTTTCTTTTCATAGACACATCCTTCAACAAAGCCCGGCAAAGTTTTGAGGAAGGTTTGTACGCCACGTGTTCGCTCCAAAAGAGCAGTTCTCGATTCCTCGGGAACGATAAAGGTGTCAATCAAGACGCTTTGCATCGTGTCATCCTTTCGTATGTTTGGAAACTCAAGGCTCTTTCTGCCTTGGGAATCTGCGAGTGAATGTTCACTCGCACAATCCTATTATAGCAAAATCATGCGGTTGTGTCAAGACCTCGCATTCCCTCAGGCAGGGCTGTTGCAAAGTCTTATTTTGCCACCTTCGGCGGCAGGGAGAGGGGAGGAGGCGATCCCAGGAAGTTCCCTCCTTCGCGCTCCGTCAAGGGGCTTGCAGTCCCTTGTTTACCCGTCCCCCAGACAGGGTTCCCCGCTTATTCCCGATCTTGCAACAGCCGTGGAAGCTCAAATTTGCATCTTGACATTTGCTAGACCAGTCTGTATACTAATGACAGGAGTTAGACCAGTCGGTACAGGAGGAGAGCATTGGAGACAGGCAGGTCAGACATACCGATGATCGCTCATCATATCTAGCACCGTTTTCTGCCCGATGTGATCAATAGTCTCTCTTCGTCTTGAAAGGAAGGAAGGAAGAACTATGCCACTCGTTCGCATCTCGTTGATGCAAGGGAAACCTGCGCACTTTGGTAACAAGGTGGGAGAAATCGTCTACCAGGCTATGCGCACCACCATTCATATTCCTGAAAATGACCATTTTCAGGTGATTACTGAGCACGATCCCACCAGCCTGATCTATGATCCCACCTATCTGGACATGAAGCGCACGGACGGCTTTCTCGTAATCCAGATCACTCTGAATGAAGGACGCACCCTCGAACAGAAGAAGGGTTTGTACCAGGAGATCGCCCACCAGCTCCATGCGGTACTTGGCGTTCGTCCGGAAGATGTCTTCATTAATCTGGTCGAAGTTAAGAAAGAAAATTGGTCGTTTGGCAACGGTATCGCGCAGTACGGCCAATAGCACGCGTGGTCTCGAACAGGAAGTTTGGAGGGATACAGTCTTCGTCGCCCTCCAAGAACCTGACCTTGAAGAAGATCTGATGTGAAGTCTGGCAAGGAAAACAGACAAACTTGCCCGATGGAAAGATAAAAGGAGTTCCATAGATGTCATTTGAAGTACGCATTCAAGAATTGGGTCTCACTATCCCTGAGCCACCCAAACCTGCCGGTCATTTTGTTCCTGCTGTCTGGGTAGGAAATCTGCTCTTCGTCTCTGGTCAGATCCCGATGGTTTCAGGCCAGGTTCTCTTCAAAGGGAAGCTTGGCAGGGATCTCTCGCTTGAGCAAGGACAGGAAGCGGCTCGTCAGGCGCTGCACAACGCTCTGGCCGCGATACGCAGTCACACAGGCACCCTGGATAGCATCAAGCGTATTGTCAAGCTCAACGGGTGGGTTGCATCTGCCGAAGGCTTCAACAGCCAGCCACAGGTAGTGGATGGAGCATCGCTGTTGCTCGAAGAGATCTTTGGGGAGGCAGGCAAACGCGCGCGCGCTGCTCTTGGCGTGGCTGAGCTGCCTCTGGGAGTGCCAGTTGAGATCGAGTTGATCGTTGAGGTGCAGTCTTCATAGAAGACCCTTCTATTGGTGACCTTCACGTTGACAATGAGACTTTCAAGTGCCTGTCTGGTAGAATCAGCATTCCCTTTGGATCTTGACATTTGCTAGACCAGTCTGTATACTGATGTCAGGAGTTAGACCAGTTGGTACAGGAGGAGAATACATTGGAAACAGAAGGAACACGGGCCCGCATCATTGTGGCCGCTGCTGACTTGATGGAGGCCCAGGGCTATCATGCCACCGGCTTGAATCAGATCCTTCACCAGAGTGACGCGCCGAAAGGCTCGCTTTATCATCACTTTCCTGGGGGCAAGGAAACCATAGCCGCAGAAGCGCTTGAGGCAGCCGGGCAAACTATCACTAATGAGCTCGACGCTCTCATCGCATCAGGAGTTGATTTTGGCACAGCGCTCTCTCTTTTCACCACCTTCTTTTGCGAACGCCTCCAGACATCCGATTTCCAAAAAGGCTGTCCGCTGGCGACCGTCACCTTAGAAGTTGCCGCCACCAGTGACCCGATTCAGCACGTCTCTCGTACCACCTTCCGTGCCTGGCAGACGCGCATCGAGCAATTGTTGGTGGCCTCAGGCTGGTCGCCACCCCGTGCCGCCGCGATGGCGCTCTTCGCGCTTTCCGCCGTCGAAGGAGCGCTGATACTCTGTCACGCCGAGCGCAGTACACAACCCTTAGAACAGGTGGCGGAAGAACTCCGGCTGCTCTTAGAAGGAAAGGCAGAAGCACGATGAACAAACCAGCTACTCATACTCTGGGAATCCTTGGTTGATGTATGAACAAGCCATGGACGGGACTTGTTAAAGTACTCCATCCCAGACCTGGCGCTCGACTGCCTGAGGATCATCAATCACCTGAGACACTTCGTGAAAGATCATGGTGGCTCGTCGCTCCAGGTCATAGGCTGGCCAGGAGAGAAGTTCAGGGACGCCAGGGTCTCCGGTGCGGGCAAAGGACATTCAGGCAGCTTGCATCCCGCGGGCCAGATCACGTGAGAGGTTCGCTCCAAGCAACACCTGGAGCATTGCCGACTCCTGTCTATTCCAGACAAAGGGCACTTCCAACGCGTGACACGCCCCGAAGCTGAGATGAGGCGAGGGCCAGTCAAAACGGTACATCCAAACCTGTCCGCCCTGTCGTACCTGCTGTTCGGCCAACCGGATGACAAGGATGTGCCCCGCGTAATCGTTGACCACCTCTAACAGGAAATCTTGCCATCTGTCCTCGGAGATCTTCGCATAGGTGCGCAAAATCTTCAGGGCGTTCGTCCCAAGCACTGACGGTACAAGAGTAGACGTGAGAGGAGATGCGCGTTTCTCCCCGGTGATGGTCTCAGTAAAAAGTCTGGCCTCATCGCGATTCGTGCCGATCAGCAGCGCTACATCTTTGGCAGCTCCTCGCGCAAGTGCTTGTAATGGCGTTTCAAGCAGATTCTCGCCATCGAGTACCGGCTGCATGGCGCCCAGGCGCCCATCCGTGAGCAAGTGAGCCTGGGCGGCGAGCAACTTCTCAGCACGCAGGGTACTCAGGCTCGCGATTTCGTTGGTTTCCAGACCAAGTATCCCCAGAAACTTCCTGGCTTTCTGGCTGGCCGCCCCAGTATTGGGCATCTCATTACCCAGGGGACTCTCTAGAATCGCTCGCTGAAAAAGTCCCCTGGCCGCGGGTATCCCGAAAAGCAGCGCGATACTTCTCGCACCTGCCGAGAAGCCAAAGGCCGTGATATTGTCA
>WNFM01333962.1_pt1 | contig 24403 bp, 24 predicted proteins | sample 5400271 | NCBI WGS metagenome assembly WNFM01 (sample SAMN13153352, study PRJNA577476) | soil metagenome | isolation source: 60 cm saprolite on Douglas fir-dominated hillslope | place: USA:California | collected 2013-09-17 | reverse complement strand
CCCCCGCCCCTTCAGGGGCGGGGAAGAGCCGCGCAGCGGCGAAGGGGCGGGGGACTGCCGACTCCCCCTCTCCCGGCCTCTCCCCTGAAGGCGAGAGGGGAATACGCGTCCGCGTCGACGACGGCGTTGCCGACGGCGGCGAGGTCAGCATGTTCTACGACCCGATGATCGCCAAGCTGATCACCTGGGCGCCGACGCGGATCGAGGCCATCGACGCGCAGGTGGCGGCGCTCGACCAGTTCGTGATCGACGGCATCAGCGACAACGTCGATTTCCTCTCCGCGCTGATGCAGCACCCGCGCTTCCGCGACGGCGACATCACCACCGGCTTCATCGCCGAGGAATATCCCGACGGTTTCCACGGCGCGCCCGCAGACGCGCAACTGATCGAGGATCTGACCGCGATCGCCGGGATGGTGTCGGTGATCACCGACGAGCGCGCCGCCGAGATCAGCGACCAGCTCGGGCCGCCGCGGCATTCCCCATGCGAGCGCGTGGTGAGGATTGGGAGCGAGAGTCACAAGGTGCGAATCAAGCCCTACACGGGCGGGACGCTGGCGGTGACCGATGATGGCGATCTGATGGACATCGTCGGGCGCTGGGTGCCGGGGCAGCGGCTATTGAGCGTCGTCGTGGATGGACGCCACCGCATCGTCCAAATCCGCCGAGCCGGACGCAACTGGGAGCTGCAGACCCGCGGCGCCAGCCACCAGGTGCAGGTCCTGCCGCCGCACGTCGCCGACCTGTCGAAACACATGATCGAGAAGGAGCCCCCCGACCTCTCGCGGCTGCTGCTGGCGCCGATGCCGGGGCTGCTGACGCGGCTCGACGTTAAGGTCGGCGACAAGGTCGAGCCGGGCCAGCCGGTCGCGGTGATGGAAGCGATGAAGATGGAAAACATCCTCCGCGCCGGCCGCGCCGCGACGGTCAAGGCGACGCCGGCCAAGGCGGGCGACAGCCTCGCGGTCGATCAAATCATCGTGGAGTTCGAGTAGCTTCTTGTTTCTTGCATCTCAGGGGAGCCGAAGCCATCAGCAGTTCGCGGGCGACCTGCGTATCTGACTGCGTCCAAGGCTGCTTCGAAATTCCATTGAACCCCATGCCGCTGTCACTGTGCACGCTTCCGACGATCCACAGATCGAGATCATCGCCGAACCAATAACTGTATCCGCGCGCAATGTAGGCATTAAACAGCGGCTCTCCCACCGGATCTTTTTCGATACCTCCGTGAACTTCCATGCCGTGGCGCTTTGCGACTTCACGCATGACGTTGAGGAGCTTGGGCCAATTCGCTTGCTGCATGCAGAAATCGGCCAGATGAGGCATCTGACTTCGCGGCATGTCGTTTTCGCAGGCGCTCAATGCCAGCACTGTTGCGATCACTGCCAACGTCCGCACAGTCAAATACTCCTCAGCTCACTCCGCCTGAGCTTGCCCGTTGCCGTCTTCGGCAGGCTGTCCACGAACTCAATCTCGCGCGGGTATTTGTAAGGGGCGATTTGCGCCTTTGCGTGGGCCTGGAGCTCCGCGACGAGCTCGTCCGATTCTTCCACATCCGCGCTCAGCACCACGAACGCCTTCACCTTCTGCCCGCGCTCGGCGCACGGCACTCCGATCACCGCGCATTCGGCGACCGCGGGGTGCGACAGCAGCGCATTCTCCACTTCGGGCGCGCCGATATTGTAGCCCGAACTGACGATCATGTCGTCGCTGCGCGCGAGGTACCAATAGTATCCGTCGGCATCCTTGCTGTAGGTGTCGCCTGTGACGTTCCAGCCGTTGTCGACATAGTCGGCCTGGCGCGGGTCATCGAGGTAGCGGCACCCGGTCGGGCCCTTGACCGCGAGCCGGCCGACGCCCTCGTCCAGCGGGTTGCCGTCGGGGTCGAGCACGGTCGCTTCGTAACCCGGCACCGCCTTGCCGGTCGCGCCGGGGCGGACGTCGTCTCCTGCCGCGGAAACGAAGATGTGCATCATCTCGGTCGCGCCGATGCCGTCGGTGATCGCGATGCCCGTGCGCTCCTTCCATGCATGCCAGATCGCCTCGGGCAGATGCTCACCGGCCGAGATGCAAGTGCGGAGGGTCTTCAGTGCATCGTCCAAACCGGGTTGCGACAGCATCGCCTTGTAAGCGGTTGGCGCGGTGCCGAGGTGGGTTACTCCAAGCTTGACGATCGCATCGAGCAGCTTCTCCGGTCCGGCCTGCTCGATCGTCGCGCTCGCCGCGCCGAAGCGCAAAGGGAACATCGGCGTGATCCCGAGCCCGAAGGTGAAGGCCATCGGCGCGCTGGTCAGGAATATGTCGCCGGGCTTGGGCCCGACCAGATGCTTCGCGAACGTGTCGCACGGCGCGAGAATGTCGCGGTGGAAGTGCGCGCAGCCCTTTGGCACGCCGGTGGTGCCGCTGGTGAAGGTGATCAGCGCCGGGTCGTCGCGACCGGTGTCGGCAGGTGGGAGCGGCTGCAGCCCAGCGGTGCGCGTCTCCAGTTCGCCTTTCCCATAATCGCCGTCATATTTGGCGATGTGCTTGATCGTGTGTGTCTGATCGACCGCCTGGCGGAAGTCGCCGATGAAGCGGCTGTCGACAATCGCGTGGGAGATGGCGGCGCGCTCGATCACGGTCGCGATCTCGCCGGGGCGTAGCAGCGGCATGGTCGCGACCACCACGCCGCCGGCCTTGAGCACGCCGAGCCACGCCGCGAACATCGTGGTGCAATTGGGCCCGCGGAGCAGCACTCGGCCGCCGGGGACGAGGCCGTGCTCCTCGACCAGCAGCCGCGCGATCCGCCCGCTCAAATCGTCGAGTTCGGCATAGGTCCAGCGCCCATGATCGTTGACCACCGCGAGCGCTTGCCGATCGCCGCCCTTCAGCAGCTCGGCCGCGGCATTTAGCCGCTCGGGATATTGAAGTTCGGGCAGGTCGAAGCGAAATTCGGGCAGCAATTCCGGCGGTGGCAATCGGTCACGAACGAAGGAATCGTACACTCTATTTCGTCATTCCCGCGAAAGCGGGAACCCAGTCTTCCTTTTTGCGCTGGGTCCCCGCTTTCGCGGGGATGACGAGTCGTGACGACATCACTCCTCCTCCACCACCGCCGTCGTTTCGATCTCGACCTTGGCGGCGCTTTCGACCAGCCCCTTGACCTCGACCAAGGCCATCGCCGGATAGTTGGGCCCCATAATCTCTTTCCACGCCGTCCCGATCTCGTCGCGCGAGACCATATATTCGTGCCGGTCGATGACGTAGCACGTCATGCGCACGACATGCTGCGGCCCGGCGCCGTCCTCGGCGAGGATTTGCAGCGTGTTCCTGAGCGCCCGCGCGAACTGGCCGTGAAGCGTATATTCGGGAAAGGCCTCATGCTCGTCCCAGCCGACGATGCCGGCGGTGAAGATCATCCGTCCAGTGGCGCTGATGCCGTTGGAATAACCCTTGGGCCGCGGCCAGTTGGCCGGCTGCAAAATCTTCATGGCGCTGTCCCCCCTTTGAGCAAATCGCGCGCGATGATCTGGCGCTGCACCTCGCTCGCGCCTTCGTAAATGCGAAGCGCGCGAATGTCGCGATACAGCTCCTCGACCTTGACGCCTTTGGTGACGCCCGCGCCACCGTGCATCTGCACCGCCGCGTCGATTACCGCTTGCGCGCTTTCGGTGGCGTGGAGCTTGGCCATCGCCGCGGCGCGGCGGTTTGATGTAGCTCCCTCTGGGCCGCCAACGTCCTGCTGCCAGGCGGCGCGATAAATCAGCAGCGCCGACGCATCGACGCTGAGCGCCATGTCGGCGAGCTTTGCCTGCGTCACCGCATTGTCGGCGAGCGTGCCGCTGCCGAGCCGGCGATTCGATGCGAAGCTCAGCGACTCGTCGAGCGCGCGCCGCGCTAAGCCGAGGGCTGCCGCGCCGACCGTCACCCGGAACAGGTTGAGCGTCTCCATGGCGATGCGGAAGCCCTCGCCCGGTTCGCCGATGATCGCATCGGCGGGAATGCGCGCGTTATCGTACTTCAATCGCGCGAGTGGGTGCGGGGCGATCACCTCGATCCGCTCGGCGATTTGCACCGCATCGGCGGGCACAATGAACGCGCTCAAGCCGCGCGCACCTTCGCCCTCTCCTGTCCGGGCAAACGTCACGTAGAAATCGGCGATGCCGCCGTTGGAGATGTAGGTTTTCTCGCCGACCAGCACCCATTCGTTGCCGTCGCGCATCGCCGAGGTTTGCATGTTCGCCGCGTCCGACCCGCATTCGGGCTCGGTCATCGCAAACGCGGCAATGGCTTGCCCCGACGCGACCTTCGGCAGCCATTCGCGCTTCTGCTCGATGGTCCCGAACAGCGATATGGCGCCCGACCCCAGACCCTGCATAGCGAAGGCAAAGTCGGCGAGTCCGCTGTGATAGGCCAATGTCTCGCGCGCGATCGAGAGGCTGCGCACGTCGGGCCGCGTCTTGCCGTCCGCGACGCACAGTTTGAGGAAGCCCGCCGCGCCGAGCTCGCGCACCAAAGTGCGGCATTCGCTGTCGAGATCTTCGGCGTAACGGCCGGTCAGATTGTCGGCGCACCATTGCTGCAATTGGTCGGCGAGCTCGCGGTGCCGCGCTTCGAAGAACGGCCATGACAGGAAGCTGCGGTCGCTCATTTGCTCAATTGCCCTGGAACACCGGCTTCTCTTTGTTCGCGAACGCCGCGTAGGCGCGCTTGAAGTCGTTGGTTTCCATGCACCGCGCCTGGGCGCGCGCCTCCATCTCCAGTGCCTCATCCAGCGACACGTTCCACTCGCACTCGAGCTGCCGCTTGGTGATCGCGTGGGCGATCGACGGGCCGGATGCGAGACTCTTGGCCAGCGCATAGGCCTCGGCAGCAGCATCTTCGACGACACGGTTGTAGAAGCCCCAGGCCAGGCCCTCGTCGCTGGTCATGTCGCGGCCAGTGTAGAGCAGTTCCGCGGCACGGCCCTGGCCGATCAGCCGCGGCAGGATAGAGCAGGCGCCCATGTCGGCACCGCTCAAGCCGACCCGAGTGAACAGGAAAGCGGTCTTCACGCCCGGCTGGGCCAGCCGCATGTCGCTGGCCATGGCCAGGATCGCGCCGGCGCCGGCGCACGTGCCTTCCACCGCCGCGATGATCGGTTGAGGACAGGCGCGCATCGCGCGAACGAGGTCGCCGGTCATCCGGGTGAAGCGGCGCAGCCCCGCTTCGTTCATCCGGGTCAGCGGTCCAATGATCTCGTGGACGTCGCCGCCCGAACAGAAATTGCCGCCTGCGCCGCGCAGCACGACGACTTTTACCTGCCGCGTGTGCTTCAGCGAATGGAAGGTGTCGCGCAGCTCGTCATAGGATTCGAAGGTCAGCGGGTTCTTGCGCTCGGGCCGGTTGAGCGTGACCGTGGCGATGCCCTCCTCGAACTTCCACAGGAAGTGCGTCGGACTGAACGCTGCAGGACTGAAGGTCACGCGCTGGTCCCTCCATCGATCGTGATCGCCGCGCCGTTGATGTCGCGGGAAAGCGGCAGGCACAGCATGGCGATGATGTTGCCGATTGCCGCGGGGTCGACCAGCCGCCCGCTCGCATTCATGTTGGTGATCGCCGAGCGGGCTTCTGCCTCTTTGCGCCCGGTGATCTCGGACACCCGCGCCACCGACTGGTCGGTCATCGGGGTGTCGACATAGCCGGGGCAGACCGCGTTCACGGTGAGTGTGGTCTTGGCATATTCTGCGGCAAGGCTGCGCATCAGGCCCAAAAGGCCGTGCTTCGAGGCCGCATAGTGCGACGCGTAGGGAACGCCGCGCAGGCTCGCGACCGAGGCGACGAACACCAGGCGGCCGTTGGGGCTTTTCAACAGGTCGCCGATCGCCGCTCGCGAACAGTCGAACGCGGCGGTCAGGTTGGTGCCGACGATCCGGTCCCAGCTCTCGCGCGTCATCTTGTGGAACGGCGCACTCTCGGCGATACGCGCCGGGGATCGGTTACGTCGCATGGGATCGGCTTGCCGCCGTTGCTTTCCGCCACCGCCTGTAGCGGTTCCATGCGACGTCCGAGCAGCGACAGCTTTGCACCTGCCGCGCTAAGGCGCTCGGCTGCGGCGGCGCCGATGCCGGTGCCTCCGCCGGTGATCAGCGCGTGGCAGCCGGCAAGCGGACGTTCGGCCATGGAGGTACCCTCTTTCGCCCGGAGCATTGGCTCAACGGCCCGGCGGTGGCAAGGAGCGGCGACACTCGATTGGGGAACGCCTGCTCATGAAGACCCGCGCCGCCGTCGCCTTCGCGCCCAAGCAGCCGCTCGAGGTGGTCGAGGTCGATCTCGATGGGCCCAAGGCCGGCGAAGTCCTGGTCGAGATCATGGCGACCGGCATCTGCCATACCGATGCCTACACGCTCGACGGGCTCGACAGCGAAGGGCTGTTCCCGTCGATCCTCGGCCATGAGGGTGCGGGCGTCGTGCGCGAGATCGGGCCGGGCGTCACCAGCGTCAAGCCGGGCGACCACGTCATCCCTCTGTACACGCCCGAATGCCGCCAGTGTAAGTCGTGCCTCAGCGGCAAGACCAACCTCTGCACCGCGATCCGCGCGACCCAGGGCAAGGGCGTGATGCCCGACGGTACCAGCCGCTTCTCGTACAAGGGCGAGGCGATCTACCATTACATGGGCTGCTCGACTTTTTCGAACTTCACCGTGCTGCCCGAAATCGCGGTGGCGAAGATCCGCGAGGACGCGCCGTTCAAGACGGCCTGCTACATCGGCTGCGGCGTCACCACCGGGGTCGGCGCGGTGGTCAAGACCGCGAAGGTCGAGCCAGGCTCGAGCGTGGTCGTGTTCGGGCTCGGCGGAATTGGTCTCAACGTCATCCAGGGCGCGCGGCTGGTCGGCGCTGTCGTCGTCGTCGGCGTCGACATCAACCCCGCCCGTGAAAATTGGGGCCGCAAGTTCGGAATGACCGACTTCATCGACGGCCGCGGCAAGGACCGCCAGGCGATCATCGACGAGATACTCAAGATCACCGACGGCGGCGCCGACTACACTTTCGATGCGACCGGGAACGTCGAGGTGATGCGCACCGCGCTCGAATGCTGCCACCGCGGCTGGGGCACCAGCGTCATCATCGGTGTCGCCGAGTCCGGCAAGGAGATCGCGACCCGGCCATTTCAGCTGATCACTGGCCGAAACTGGCGCGGCACCGCATTCGGCGGCGCCAAGGGCCGCACCGACGTGCCGAAGATCGTCGACTGGTACATGGACGGGAAGATCGCGATCGACCCGATGATCACGCACACGTTGAAGCTCGACGACATCAACAAAGGCTTCGAGCTGATGCACGCGGGGGAAAGCATCCGGTCGGTCGTTATCTATTAGGAGGAGGCAAGAATGTTCAGTCACATCATGGTTGGATCGAACGACATCGACCAGTCGAAGAAATTCTACGATGCGCTCTTTCAGAAGGAGGCCGGCGTCGACGACAAGGGGCGCATCGCCTATCGTCGCAACGGTGCCGTGTTCATGGTTACGCCGCCGATCGACGGCCACCCCGCAAGTCGTGGCAACGGCAGCACGATCGGTTTCAGTTACGACAGCCCCGAGGAAGTTGACGCGTGGCATCGGCGCGGCGTCCAGGCCGCTGGGGTGGCAATCGAAGATCCGCCCGGCATTCGCGAAGCGAGTTTCGGCAAGCTCTATCTCGCCTATTTACGCGATCCCGACGGCAACAAGCTCTGTGGGCTTCACCGGCCGGAGCAGTGACGCTGGAGGTCGTTTCCGAGACCAAGTCGCATGGCGGACGGCAGTTGGTCGTCCACCACGCGTCGACAGCGACCTCGACCGACATGACCTTGTCGATTTTCCTGCCGCCGCAGGCCGAGCGAGGGGGGAAGCTTCCGGTCGTCTGGTATTTGTCGGGACTGACCTGCGCCCACGCCGCGCCGCCTGTGCCGAACATGGCCTAATCTTCGTCGCGCCGGACACCAGCCCGCGCGGCGACGGCGTCCCTGACGCGGAGGGTTATGATTTCGGCCAGGGCGCGGGTTTCTATGTCGATGCGACCGAGGAGCCATGGGCGGCGAACTATCGCATGTGGTCCTACGTCACCGAAGAGCTTCCGGCGCTCGTCGCGTCCGAATTTCCGGTGGACCTGGAGCGGCAGGGAATCACCGGCCATTCGATGGGCGGCCATGGTGCGCTCACCGTCGCGCTGCGCAATCCGGACCGTTTCCGCAGCGTCTCGGCCTTCGCACCGATTGTCGCGCCGTCGCAGGTGCCATGGGGCCAGAAGGCACTCTCCGGTTATCTGGGCGAGGACCGCGGGCCCTGGCGCCGGCGTGACGCCGTCGCTTTGATCGAGGATGGAGCGCGTGTCACTGATCTCCTCGTGGATGTCGGTGAGGCCGACCCGTTCATCGAAAAGGAATTGCGGCCGGAGCTTCTCGCACGAGCATGCGCGGAGGCCGGCATTCCGCTGACGCTGCGGATTCAACCGGGATACGACCACAGCTATTATTTCATCTCGACGTTCATGGCCGATCACATCGCCTGGCACGCGGAGCGATTGCGCTGATCGCCGGCTGGTATTGGCAGGCGCTGTGCGTCGCGACCGCGCTCGCCTGCGGTTTGCTGATCGGGATCGAACGCGGTTTCGACCTGCGCGATTTGAAGCCAGGATCGCGCGTCGCCGGCGTCGTGTCCGGACTGGCCGGCTTCATCGCGCAGCTCGGCCAGCCATTCGCGGCGGGCGCGCTGATCGCCGGGACCGCGTTGGTGTTGGCGATCGGCTACGCCCATCGGCCGGGCCTTTCCGAGCGGCCGGATGCAACCACCCCTATGGCGGCGGTCGCAACCTCGGCATTGGGCTTTATGGCCGGCTTCGGCGAGCCCGGCTTTGCCATCGCCGGGGCGACGATTGTCACACTCATTCTCGCGCTCAAGGGCGAGCTTCACGGGTTTCTCGACAAGCTCGACGCCGCCGACGTGAAGGCGCTCGCCCGCTTTGCGCTAATCGCCGGCGCGGTGCTGCCCTTCCTCCCCAGCGGATATTACGGCCCGCTGCACGCCTGGAACCTGCAGAAATTGTGGCTGGTGGTCGTGCTGGTTACCGGCTTCTCGTTTCTCGGTTATGTCGCCAACCGCATTTTCGGTGAGCGCCATGGGACGATTGCCACCGCGCTGATCGGCGGCGCTTACAGCTCGACCGCGGTTACGCAATCGCTCGCCCAGCGGCTTGGGAGCGAACAGCATGTTGGCGCCGAGAACGCCGGCATCGCGGCGCTCGCCTCGGCGGTGATGTACCTCCGTCTGTTGATGGTGGTCGGCGTCCTCTCGACCCGGGTGCTCCTGCCCTTCGCGATCATCACCCTCCCGGCGCTGATCGTCGCCTGGGGCGCGGGATTTTGGCTCTATCGCAAGGCGCCGACATGCGATGCGCCTTCCTCGCCGGGCAATCCGATCGCGATCGTTCCGGCGCTGGGCTTCGTTCTGTTCGTCGCAATTGCCGCCGTGGCTGCGAAATGGGCAGCCGGGCGCTTCGGCGAGCAGGGGATTGCGCTGCTGCTGCTAATCGTCGGGTCCACCGACGTGGATACTGCGATCATTACCCTGGGCAACCTGCCGGCTTCGGCAATTTCGCCCTTGCTCGCGGCGCTGGCGATTGCCGGAACGGTCATCGTCAACATGGCCGTGAAGATGGGCATAACGCTGGTCTACGCGCGCAAACGAGGCTGGCCCGCGGTCGCGGCGATGGCCTCGAGCATCGCCGTGCTGGCAATAACGATCGCGCTAGCCTCGACCCGGCTATGATGACCCGCCTTTATGAATACGTGTGCGCGTCGGCGATTTGCGGCTTTGCGCTAGCGCCAAGGGCAATATAGCAGGCGCCATGGCTGACCGGATCTCGACCCTGGTGATGTTTGGTGCGACCGGCGACCTCGCCCGGCGCATGCTGCTGCCGTCGCTCTATGGCCTCGACTCCGACGGGCTGTTGCCGGACAATTTGCGGGTCATCGGCACAGCGCGCACGGCGCTCGACGATGCGGCGTTCCGCGAGCGCGCCGATGCCGCGCTTCAGGAACATCTTCCCGCCGGATTCTACAGCTCCGGTATCGCCGAGCGCTTCTTGTCGCGGCTGCATTATGTGGCGATCGACATCACCGACCAGGCGAGCTTTTCGAAGCTGGCCGAGCGGATTGGCGATCCCTGCCATGGTGTCGGCATTTTCCTCTCGACCGCGCCGTCGCTGTTCAAAGCGACGATCGATGGCCTCGCGGGCGCGGGATTGGCATGCGCAACCGTGCGCATGGCGCTCGAAAAGCCGCTCGGCACCGACCTCGAATCGAGCCGCGAGATCAACGATGCCGTGGCCGCGCACTTCCCCGAGGACCGGACCTTCCGGATCGACCATTATCTCGGCAAGGAAACGGTCCAGAATCTGATCGCGCTGCGGTTCGCCAACCTGCTGTTCGAGCCGCTGTGGAACAGCGCGCATATCGACCACGTCCAGATTTCCGTCGCCGAGACTGTCGGGCTCGAAGGGCGCGGCGATTATTACGAGGGCTCGGGCGCGCTCCGCGACATGGTCCAGAACCATATGCTGCAGCTGCTCGCGCTCGTGGCAATGGAGCCGCCGAGCGATTTCAACGCGGCTGCGGTCCGCGACGAGAAAGTGAAGGTGCTGCGCGCGCTTCGCCCGATTGGCGCGGCCGACGTCGAGGCGACCACGGTCACCGGTCAATATGCGCGCGGCGCGATCGATGGCGAGCCGGTGCCCGGCTATGCCGAGGAAGTCGGGCACGCCAGCGGCACCGAGACCTTTATCGCCCTGAAGGCTCATATCGACAATTGGCGGTGGAAGGGCGTCCCCTTCTACCTGCGCACCGGCAAGCGCATGCCGCAACGCGACACCGAGATTTTCATTCAGTTCAAGGATGTGCCTTATTCGATCTTCGCGTCGCGCGGGGCGACCACCCGGCCGAACAAGCTGATTATCGGTCTGCAGCCGGAAGAAAGCATTGAGCTTAGGCTGATGGCCAAGACGCCGGGCCTCGACCGCGCCGGAGTGCGGCTGCGCGAGGTCCCGCTCGACATCGGCCTCACCAATGCGTTCAGCGAGAATCGCCGGCGCATCGCCTATGAGCGGTTGCTGCTCGACTTGATCGAAGGCGACCCGACATTGTTCGTCCGCCGCGACGAGGTCGAAGCGCAATGGGGCTGGATCGATCGAATTCGCGCGGCCTGGGCTGAGAAGGGCATGAAACCACGACCTTACGCCGCGGGAACGTGGGGGCCATCAGCCGCGATCGCTCTTACCGAGCGAGACGGCATCAGCTGGCACGAGTAAGGCGCGCTTCATGGCACTCGACTCCAGGATCGCGGCGGTCACCGACCGCATCATCACCCGCTCCAATTCGACGCGGCGCCGCTACCTCGATCTGATGGCCGAGGAAAAGGACCGCGGGATCAATCGCCCGCGCCTGAGCTGCGGCAATTTCGCCCACGGCTTCGCCGCGTCCGGCGAGGACAAACAGGCGATCAGCCATCTCAGCGGTCCGAACATCGGCATCGTCACCGCCTACAACGACATGCTTTCGGCGCATCAGCCCTACGGCCGCTACCCCGAGCAGATGAAGATCTTCGCGCGCGAGGTCGGCGCGACGGCGCAGGTCGCGGGCGGCGTCCCGGCGATGTGCGATGGCGTGACGCAGGGTCAGGCCGGCATGGACCTGTCGCTGTTCAGCCGCGACGTGATCGCCATGGGCACGGCGATCGCGCTCAGCCACGGCATGTTCGATGCGGCGGCGTTGCTCGGCATTTGCGACAAGATCGTCCCTGGCCTGCTGATCGGCGCACTGCGCTTCGGGCATTTGCCGATGCTGCTCGTCCCCGGCGGGCCGATGCCTTCGGGCCTGCCCAACAAGGAAAAGCAGCGGATCCGGCAGCTCTATGCCGAGGGCAAGGTTGGCAAGGACGAGCTTTTGACGGCGGAGAGCCGGTCGTACCACGCGCCCGGCACCTGTACGTTCTACGGCACGGCCAACTCCAACCAGATGATGATGGAGCTGATGGGTTTGCATGTCCCCAATGCCGCATTCATCAACCCCGGCACGCCGCTCCGCCGCGAAACGGGACGAGCGGCCACTGGCCCAGGTGGTCGACGAGAAAGCCATCGTGAATGCAATGATCGGCCTCGTCGCGACGGGCGGCTCGACCAACCATTTCATCCATCTGCCCGCGATCGCGCGCGCCGCCGGGATCCTGATCGACTGGCAGGATTTCGCCGAGCTGTCGGCAGCGGTGCCGCTGATCGCGCGCATCTATCCCAATGGTGCGAAGGACGTGAACGACTTCCAGGATGCAGGTGGGATGGCGTTCGTCACTTACCCGTTGTCGAACGAAGGGCTGCTTCACAGCGATACGCTCACCGCCGGCGCGGATGCGATGGACGCGTGGGTCGGCAATCCCGAGCTTCACGGCGACGAGCTCATTTGGAAGAGCGCCGAGGAAAGCGCCGACATCGACATGCTCCGTCCCGCGTCAGAACCGTTCCAGCCCGACGGCGGGATGCGTCTAGTTCAGGGGAATCTCGGGCGCGGCGTGTTCAAGACCAGCGCCGTCGACGAGGATCGCTGGCTGATCGAGGCGCCGGCGCGCTGCTTTTCGGACCAGAACGAAGTGCTCGAAGCGTTCAAGGCGGGCGAGTTCGATGGCGACTGCGCCGTGGTCGTGCGGTTCCAGGGACCACGGGCCAACGGCATGCCCGAGCTGCACAAGCTGGTCCCGGCGTTGGGCGTCTTGCAGGATCGCGGCCATCGCGTCGCCCTGATCACCGACGGCCGCATGTCGGGCGCGAGCGGCAAGGTCCCCGCGGCAATCCACGTCTCGCCCGAGGCGCTGCCCGATGGACCGCTGGCGCGTGTGCGCGACGGCGACATCATCCGGCTCGATGCGCGGAGCGGAACGCTCGAAGCCCTCGGCGTCGATCTCGCGTCGCGTCCGGCAGCCAATTCGCCGCCCCCTCCGGCCGGGACAGGGCGCGAGCTGTTCGCGATGATGCGCATGCAGGCGAGCGATGCCGAAGCTGGAGCGTCGGCGATGCTCGCCGCAATGGAAACGGAGCAGGCGTGAGGCAGGTCGCGGTCGCAGACGTCGGCGGGACCCACGCCCGCTTCGCGCTCGCCGAGATCGACGGCGGCCGGGTTGTCTCGCTTGGCGAACCGGTCACGCTCAAGACCGCCGAGCATGGCAGCTTCCAGCTCGCATGGCACGAGTTTGGGCGTCGCGCCGGCATCGATCTTCCCAACGAGCTCGCAATCGCTTTTGCCGGCCCGGTCGGCGGCGACACTTTGAAGCTAACCAACAATCCGTGGGTGATCCGGCCGGCCTTGATCAAGGAGAGGCTCGGGGTCGATCGCTATGTGATCGTCAATGATTTCGGCGCAGTCGCTTATGCCGTCGCGACCCTGCCGGACGAAGATTTTCGTCACGTGTGCGGGCCCGATCGCCCGATGCCGAAAGAAGGGGTGACCTCGATCGTCGGCCCCGGCACCGGGCTCGGCGTCGCCGCACTCCTTAGAAAGACCAATCATTATGATGTCATCGAGACCGAGGGGGGCCACATCGATTTCGCGCCGCTCGACAGCCTCGAGGACAGCATATTGATCCAGCTAAGGCGCCACTTCCGCCGCGTTTCCGTCGAGCGCGTCGCCGCCGGCCAGGGGCTGTGGAACCTGTACGAAGCGCTCGGCGCGATCGAGGGCAAGGACCTCACCTTCCACGACGACAAGGGACTATGGCCAGCGGCCTTGGCGGGCACCGACAGCCTCGCCACGGCCGCGCTCGACCGGCTGTGCCTAAGCCTCGGCGCGGTCGCCGGCGACCTGGCGCTCGCGCAGGGCGCAAATGCGGTGGTGATTGCCGGCGGCGTCGGGCTGCGGCTAGCGGATTATCTGCCGCGCTCGGGCTTCCGCGACCGGTTCATCGCCAAGGGCCGGTTCGAACGTCGCATGGACGAAATGCCGGTCAAGCTCATCACCCATCCGCAGCCGGGCCTGTTTGGCGCCGCCGCTGCCTTCGCGAAGGAGCATGGATGAATATCGACGCCATCATGCGCTCAGCGCCGGTCATTCCCGTGCTCATTCTTGAGGAGGCGATGGATTGGGCCGCGCTTGCCGAGACCTTCGTCGCGGGCGGCCTGCCGGTGCTCGAAGTGACGCTGCGCACGCCGGTCGCGCTCGACGCAATCCGCGAAATGAGCAGCGTCGAGGGCGCGATCGTCGGTGCGGGAACCGTACTTAACGAAGCGCAGCTTGCCCAGGCGATCGACGCCGGCAGCAGGTTCATCGTTTCGCCGGGGCTCACCAATCCGCTTGCGCTTGCCGCGCGCGATACGGAAATCCCGCTCCTTCCCGGCATCGCGACGGCGGCCGACATCATGCGCGGGCTCGACCTCGGCCTCGACCGGTTCAAATTCTTCCCGGCCGAAGCTTCGGGCGGAATCCCCGCGCTGAAGGCGCTGTCCGCACCCTTCGCCAATGTCCGCTTCTGTCCGACTGGCGGCGTTCGCCCGAACACGGCCCGCGATTGGCTAGCTCTTCCGTCGGTGCTGTGCGTCGGCGGGACCTGGTTCGTGAAGCCGGGCGACGACCTCGCGGCGATCGGCGAGCGTGCCCGGGCCGCGGCTGCGCTAGCGGGTTAGCGGCGGCAGCAGGAACTGAAGCGGGATATCGACCCGCGAGGCCCAGCTGATCTCGTTATGCTTTTGCCCAGGGAAGCTCTTGGTCAGCCAGTTGACGCCTTGGCGGTAGCCTCGCTGCGCTACCACTTTATCGACGCGGTCCTGATAGCGCGCGTAGGTGGCGTCGAGCGTTTCGCTCCCGTGGTCGAAATACAGCCGGTGGGTGCTTGGATCCGGCAATGCCGGGGCGAGATAGCGTTCGAAGGTTGAAGAGACGACCTCGTAATCCTGGTCGCTCAGCGGCTTGCCGTCTGGGTTGATGACCAGCGGCCAGTGCGTCGACATCATGCCCGCGCCGCCGAAGATCTTCGGATATTCGTCGATCGCGTACAGCGAGATCAGCGACCCCATCGACGAGCCCATGATCACAGTGTCCGAGCGATCGGCCTTCACATTGAATCGCTTGTCGATCATCGGCCGCAGCTCGCGCACCACGAACTTCAGATAGCCGTCCGACAGCGGGTCGCCGCCGTAGAGGGCCTTTACCTTGCCGCGATAGTCCGCCGGCAGAGTCGCGAACGCTTTCGAGGGAACATATTCCTGCAGCCTTTTGGGCGTGTTCCAGATGCCGACGACGATCGTCGGCCGCACCTTCTTGTCGGCGATCAGCTGCGAGAGATGCTCGTCGATCTCCCATTCCATGCCGTAGCCGGCGGTGGCTTTGTCGAACAGGTTCTGGCCGTCGTGCATGTAGAGCACGGCATATTTCGGCCCGTGCGCGGAATAACCGGGCGGAAGCCAGACGACGACGCGCCGCGGATCGGCATATCGCGACGTGAGCACGCCCAGATCGACGATTGTCCCCGCGCTGACATGGACCGGCCCCATTGCGTCACCGGCCAATGCCGGGGCGGGTGCGAACATCAGCAGCAAAGCGGCAAGCCAACGGGCAATCATGCGGCCTCCTTCAAATGCCCCAGTGCATCGGACAATGGCGGAAAGTTCATCGCGCAGCCGCCGATGAAGCGCTCGACTTCGGCCATGTCGATTGGGGTAACGTCGGACCCGGGAGGCTTGAGCTTCTGCTGGTCCGGAAAATTGCCGTAGCCGGCGAGCATGCAGTGCCACGACATGGGCGGATAATATCCGGCGATGTCCTGGCGCAGCACCTCCTGCTCGAGGTCGCTTGCCGTGAACCAGGCGGTGATGAGGCCCTTGAGGCTGTCGGACAGCGCGTGGTTGCCCGTGGCGTCGCGCCAATAGTCGGTGTCGCGCCGCTGCGCCGTTCGATAATGGCAGACGAGATAGTCGCGAATGCCTTCATAGCGGCGCGCGATCGCGGTGTTGAACGGGTCGCGCTCGCCGGCGTCCCAGGCGGCGACGAAAGCGTTGACGGTCGCGAGCACGATGTGGAGGGCGGTCGCTTCAAGCGGCTCGAGGAACCCTTGGGCGAGCCCAACAGCAAGGCAATTCCTCACCCAGCTGCGCTCGATCCGGCCGCAGCGCATTTCGAGATGCCGCACTTCGGCATCTTCGGCCAAACCGAGGTGGGCTCGAAGCTCGGCCGCTGCGTCGTCGGGATCGATGTAGCGGCTCGAATAGACGTAGCCGTTGCCGATCCGGTTGGTCAGCGGGATGTTCCAGATCCACCCTGCCGACTTGGCGATCGACCGCGTGCAGGCCTGAATACCGCTTTCGGGCAGCGGGGTCGGCGCGACCACCGCCCGGTCGTTGAACAAATTCTCGCCGAATGGACGGTGCGGCTCCTTCAGCGCTCCTTCAATGATCGTCGCGCGGAATCCGCTTGCGTCGACGAACAAGTCGCCCTCGAAGCGCCGCCCATCTTCGGCGACGAGTGCCTTCACGTTCCCCTGCTCGTCGAGGTCGACCGAGGCGATGCGCGCGTCGACATGTTCGATGCCTCGTGCCGTGCCAAAATCGCGCAGGAAGGCGCCGATCAAATGCGCGTCGAAATGATAGCCGTAGCTGACCGTGAAGGGGAAGTTGGGCGGCGCCAGCGGCGCGAGGCCCTCGCGCGCGACGCGCGTCGACAGGAAGAAGGGATCGGGATGCGCGGGAACGTCGCGGCCCGCGCGCCGCGCATGGGTCGCGTAGAAAAATTTGGGTTGGGTGAAGCCGTCGAGGTCGGTCGGGAAGGGGTGGAAGTAACGCTCATAGCCCGGCTTGTCGGACCAGCCGGAAAATTCGATGCCCGCCTTGTAGGTGGCGTTGCAGCGCGGCATCCATTCCGCCTCGGCGATGCCGAGCTCATCGAAGAAGGCCTTGAGCTGCGGCGTCGAGCCTTCGCCGACGCCGATGATTCCGATCGCGGACGATTCGATCAGCGTGATGCGCGTCCCGTTCCAATTCCGTTGCAACAGGTTGGCGGTCATCCAGCCGGCGGTCCCGCCGCCGAGGATGACGACCGAACCAGGCGGCCTCATCGCGACGATGCGGCGCGCGGCTGGTCCGGAATTGTCATGCGACTGGTCGCGGCCCCGTGGACGGTGACCGCGATGCTCTTCCACCACGGCCGCCAGTTCCCCTGCCGCGGGCCGAAGCTCAGCCGCACGCCCGCTGGCGTAACCGTGCAATTGATCGATTGCCGGAGGCTCGGTCCGGTGATGCTCACCCCATCGTCGAAATAGAGCTCGCCACGGCAATCGGGGCCTGGATAGATGTCGAGGCTGAGCGGGCCTTGCGGAGCCTCCATCGTGCTTTGCACCAGCGGTTGGCGCGGCAGGATCGTTCCGGCGCGGACGAAGACGGGCAGTGCGTCGAGCTTCGGCATTTGCGTCAATTTGGTTCCGCTGACCGGCAACCCCGTCCAATAATCGTACCAGCCGCCCGCCGGCAGACAGATCGAGAAGGGCTGCGGCGATTCGGGCCTGGGCGGTCCGGCGACCAACAGATCGCGGCCGAGCGTGAAGCTCAGCGCCTTGTCGCAATCGCTCTTTAGCGCGTCGGGATAGTCGTAGAAGACCGGCCGCATGATCGGGTCGCCAGTGCGCGAATTGAGCTCGGCGAGCGCGTAGAGGTAGGGCATCAGCCGGTAACGCTCCTCGATGAAGCGGCGGCGGATGGCGAGATGATCGGGCCCGTCGACCCACGGCTCGGCGCGCGGCGCGTCATGCGCGCTATGGTTGCGGAACACCGGCGTGAAGGCCGCGACCTCGTACCAGCGCGTAAGCAGGTCCGGACTGGCGCCGCCAACGAAGCCGCCGACGTCGCAGCCGCTGTAGGTGAAGCCCGACAGGCCGAGGTTTTGCAGCTGCTGGACGCACAGGCGGAGGTGATCCCAGGTCGAGCTATTGTCCCCCGTCCAGGTCGCCGCATAGCGCTGACCTCCGGCGTAGGAAGCGCGGGTCATCACGAACGGCCGAACGCCGGGACGCAGCCGGAGCATGCCTTCGAACGTGCCGCGCGTATTCTGCATGCCGTAGACATTGTGGATCTCGGCATGGGTCGCGTCACGCGCGGCGAAATCGTCGCTGTCGACCCGGTGGAGATTATCCAGCGGCATGGTCTTGGTCGGCGTTTCAAACACCGCCGGCTCGTTCATGTCGTTCCAGAAGCCGGCGAACCCGTCGGCGATGAAATCCTTGTACAGGCTTCCCCACCAGTCGCGGCTCGCTGTCCGCGTGAAGTCAGGGAAGACCGCGGGACCCGGCCACACCGGCGCCACATAGAGCGAGCCGTCCGCCTTGCGCACGAAGTGGTTGGCCGCGAGGCCGGCGTCGAGCGGCGCGTAACCCTGGTTCGGCGCGTAGGCGATGTGGAGATCCGTAATGGCTACCAGGCGAATGCCGTCGGCGTTGAGGTCACTGTTGAGCTTCTTGAGATCGGGGAATTTTGACCGATCAACGGTGAACGGCCGGTACCGGTCCTGATAGTCGATATCCATCCAGATGATGTCCGCCGGGATCCGGTCGGCACGCAGCGTCTGCGCAATGCCGCGTACTTCGGGGTCGCTACTGTAGCCCCAACGCGACTGCTGGTAACCGAGCGCCCACAGGGGCGTTATCGGCGCTTTTCCGGTCAAATCACTGTAGCGTCGAACGACATCACCGACGCTTGGGCCGGCGATCACATAATAATCGATTGGCCCATCAGGCGCGCTCATCTCGATCGCGCCCGCGTCCTTGTGGCCGAAGTCGAACGAGCTCCGCCAGCTATTGTCGAGGAACAAGCCATAGCTTCGGCCCTCGCTGTCGCTGCCGATGTAGAAGGGAATCGATTTGTAAATCGGGTCGCTCGACGGCGCGAAGCCGAAGGCGTCGGTGTTCCAGTCGACGAAAGTCGAACCGCGCCGGTCAAGCGGGCCGGTTTTGTCGCCGAGCGCGAAGATATGCTGGTCGATCGGCAACGCCTTGCGCAGCGTGAATCCGCGGCCGTCGAAGCGAAGCGCCTCCGGCGCGTCGGCGACGATCGCCTTGCCCTGCAGGTCGGTGACAGTCAGGCCGAGCGTCGCCGCATCGATGTGAACGGCGAGCGCGCCTGTTGTGAAGCCGTCGCCGGTCGCCCGCACCGGCACGCTTTTCATCCTGACGTCGCGCGGAACGGCCCAGCTCGCATCTTCGGAGAAGGCCGCGCCGCGCGCGATCCGCACTCGCAGAATGCCGTCAGTAAGCGCAGTTACCCTCAGCGTGGCCACGCCATTGGTGATTTCGACGCCGTTGGTCAGTGGCTTCAACGCCGCGGCACCGGCGGGCTGCGCCGCCTGGACAGAGGCCGACACAGTCAGGGCGGTAATCGCGGCCGCGGCCAAAAGCGTACGCAACTTCATTCCAGCTCCTCAATCAGCGCAGCATAAGCTCCAAGCGTTCCTTCGGCACAATCGCCGGTTGCGATCAAGCGCCTGCCGGATGGTCGGAATGGTGCGCTGGACCCCGACAGGTTGAAGGTGCAGCGCAGCTTTTGGCCGGCGTCGCGGCGGTCAAACACCAACAATTGGGGTCCGGCCTCGACCAGTTCGATGTGCCCGTGACTAAGCGCTGGATGCGCCTCGCGCAGCGCCAGGCACCGGCGAGTGAAGGCCAGGGTCGAAGCAGGGTCATGCTCTTGCCGGTCGACCGCAAGCGCGCGGTGAGCCTCGCCCGGCGGCAGCCATGGCGTTCCGCTCGAAAATCCGAGGTTCGGCTGATCCGCGAGCCACGGAATCGGCGTCCTGCCGCCGTCGCGGCTAAGTGTCTGCGGCCAGTTGGTGATCGCTTCGGGATCCTGCAGCTTGTCGAACGGGACTTCGACCTGGGGAAGGCCCAATTCCTCACCCTGGTAGATGATGATCGAGCCGCGAAGCGCGCTTAGCAGCAGCACTTTGGTGTGGGCGAAGGCCTCGCGATGCGCCTCATCGACCCAACGCGACACCGCGCGGGGCGCGTCGTGATTCTCGAAAGCCCAGGTCGGCCAGCCCGCGCTTTCGGGCCAATGGGCCATCGCATTGGCGACCAGCTCGGGCGTCAATCGTTCCGCGTAGAGAAAGTCGAAGCCATACGCGCTGTCGAGACGTCGATCACCGGCGGTGAACGCCTGCATTTCGCCCAGCGCATGATCGCCGCCGACCTCGGCCAAGGTAAAGCGGCCGCCGTAGCTGTCCGTCACCGATCGCAACCGCTCGAGGAATTTGGTGATGTCGGGGTGCGACTGGTTGTGCAGGTGAAGCTGGAAATCGAATGGCCGGGTGCGCTTGGCGCCCGGCGGCGCCGGCGGATTATCGCGCAGCTCGGGGTCATGCATCGCGAAGTTGATCGCATCGATGCGGAAGCCGTCGACGCCGCGGCCGAGCCAGAAGCGAGCGACGTCCAGCAGCGCGTCCTGCACGGCCAGGTCGTGGACGTTGAGGTCCGGTTGCTCGGACAGGAAATTGTGGAAATAATATTGGCCGCGCCGCGCGTCCCAGGTCCAGGCGGGCCCGCCGAACACCGACTGCCAATTGTTGGGCGGCGAACCGTCAGGCTTGGCGTTCGCCCAGACGTACCAATCGGCCTTTGGATTATCGCGGCTCGAGCGGCTTTCCTTGAACCAGTCATGTTGGTCGGAGCTGTGCGAATAGACCTGGTCGATGATGAGCTTGAGGCCGATCTCGTGGGCGCGTTCGACTAGGGCGTCGAAATCGCCGATCGACCCGAATACCGGGTCGACCGCGCAAAAATCGGCGACGTCGTAACCGAAGTCGCGCATCGGCGAGACGAAGAAGGGCGACAGCCAGATGGCGTCGACGCCGAGACTCGCGACATAGTCGAGCTTGCCGGCGACTCCCTTCAGGTCGCCGATCCCGTCGCCGTTGCTGTCGGCAAAGCTGCGCGGGTAAATCTGGTAGATGGCCGCGCCCCGCCACCACGGCTGACTGTGGCCGGTTGAGGCTTCGGTGCTCACTTGCTCAACGAGCATTGCAGACCGCGTAGCCGAGCGGAGGCAAGTCGACGGCGACGCTGCCCGGCGCCGAGGCGGTCGCCGCGCACGCGCCGGCGAGCGTCTCAAAGTGCATCGAGCGCGTCTCGACCCGGACATTCTGCCTGACAGGCGCGGTCGACGTATTGAACAGCAGCAGCATCTCGCGCCCGGTGCCGGGCTCGAACCGCGACGCCGCGAACAGCCCCGGCTTGTCCTGCGAGTAGCGGACGGTCTGCAACCCCCGGGTAAGGGCGCGGTGGCTGGTGCGGACCCGCGCCAGAGTTGCGATCTCGCGGTAGAGCGGATGATCGGGGTTGAAGTTCGCCTGCGCGGTGGTCGAGTTGGTGCCGAGCAGCTTCTCATCATTGTAGCTCGCAACCCGGCTCGCGAACATGTCCTGGCGCGAATCCTGGTCTCCGCCTTTGCCGACAAAGCCCTGCTCGTCGCCATAATAGATGGTCGGAACGCCGCGCAGCATCAGCAGCATCGCCTCGGCCAGCATGTCGCGCTTTAGCACCTCGCCCTCAGTGGCATCGAGGCGCGCGTGGCGGATGCCCCAGCCGATATGACCGGGCGAGTCGTGATTGCTGACGAATGTCGGAAGCCTCAGCGCAGCAGAAGCGCCGCCCTCGTACAGTGCATCGGCGCGAAACAGCTTGGCCAACTCGTCGGTGGGCGCATCCTTGGCGACGACGTCGCGGACGGCCCATAGAAAGCCGAAATCGAGCACGCTTGGCAGCTTGTCGACACGCGTGTTCTCGGCGGTATGCGCCGGGGCCATGTCGTCCATCGCGACTTCGCCGAAGATATGAAAGTTGGGGATGCCCTTGGCTCGAGCGCAGGCGAGGATCGCGGGCACGAACTTCTGCCAGAACTCAGGATTGACGTGCTGGGCAGTGTCGATCCTGAACCCATCGACGCCGTAATCGCGAACCCAGCCGCAGAAGATGTCGAGCATACCGACGACGACAGTCGGGTTCTCGGTGAACACGTCGTCGAGCCCGACAAAGTCGCCCATGGTGCTCGATTCGCCGCGGAAAGTGCTGTTGCCGCGGTTGTGGTAGTAGATCGGGTTGTTGAGCCAGGCGGGGCGCTTGATGTCCTTCTCGGCCTCGGGGACGCGCACCGTGTAGGCGTAATTCGGATTGGTGAGCTTGGCGAAATTGGTTCCATCGAACCCCGGATTGATCGGCGCCCCGTTGACCCCGCCGCGCCGCTGATAGGGATAATCGGCGATACTGCGGTACGGGCACTCGCGCTTGCCGGCGCATTCCTCGAAATAGATCACGTCGGCGGTGTGGTTGACGACGATGTCCATGTAGAATTTCATGCCGCGCCCATGGACCGCGTCGACGAGTTGCTTGAACTCGGCGTTGGTCCCGAAATGCGGGTCGACCGAGGTGAAGTCGGTGATCCAGTAACCGTGATAGCCGGCGCTTTCCTGGCCCTTTGCCCCCTGCACCGGCTTGTTCTTGAACACCGGCGCGACCCACAAAGCCGTCGCGCCCAATCCCTGGATATAGTCGAGCCGATTGAGCAAGCCCTTGAGATCCCCGCCGTGGTAAAAGCCCTTCGACGTCGGGTCGAAGCCGGTCGTGAGACGGTCACCGGAAAGACCGCCGCGATCGTTCGACGGATCGCCGTTGTCGAACCTGTCCGGCAGGACGAAATAGATGACCTCGTCTTCCGGGAGCCGCGCGCGGTAATCCAACGGCGACGCAGCGGCCTGACCCGCACTCGCGAACGCGAGCAACAGCCCGGCGGCAGCACCGGCAAAAACCGTTCGGTTCATGACTGGCGTTCCTTGATCTTGCCCGCCACCATCGACGCGACGAACTGCCGGTGGGTTGGTAACGCCTGCGCCTTCAATTGATAGCTCTTAGCCAGCGTCTCGAGGAAGGGCCCGATATCCTCGCCCGGCACATTGTCTGCGAGCGGCGACCAACCCTCGGGCATGATGCCCTGCCCGATCATCACCTGGCCCCAGCTGTCGTCGAGGAACAGCTCATCCTCCTCGCGCATGAACAGCCCAGCCTCGCGGAACAGCTCGATCTTGCCGAGCAGGCTATCGGGCGGGCCCATGTTCCGGCACGCCTCCCAGAACTCGCCGTCACGCTCGTTGGCGAAATAATGGAGGACGATGAAGTCGCGGACCCGCGCCCATTCGATCACCGACAGGCGGTTGAAATTGTCCCGCGCCTTGCCGGAGCCCTCGAGGTCGCCGGGGAGCAGGTTGAGCAGCCGCGCGACCGCGGATTGGACGAGATGGATGCTGGTCGATTCGAGCGGCTCCATGAAGCCCGCGGCGAGCCCGAGCGCGACGACATTATGCGACCAGAAGGTCTCGCGGCGGCCGCTGGTGAAGCGGATCGGCCGCGGATCGGCGAGCGGCTCGCCGTCGAGGTTGGCGAGCAGGATCGCGGCCGCCTCATCATCGGAGAGGAATTTGCTGCAATAGACGTGTCCATTGCCGGTGCGGTGCTGAAGCGGGATACGCCATTGCCAGCCGGCCTTGCGCGACATGGCCTGGGTGTAGGGGCGGAAGGCGTCGCTCGACTGGCACGGCACAGCCAGCGCGGAATCGCATGGCAGCCACTGGCTCCAGTCAAGGTACGGCACCCCCAGCGTCTTGCCGAGCAGGACGCTGCGGAAGCCGGTGCTGCCGAGCAGGACGCTGCGGAAGCCGGTGCAATCGATAAACAAATTCCCGGCGACGCGGCGCTCGCCGTTGAGCAGCAGGGCGATGACATCGCCGCTTTGCCCGTCGCGCTCGACGTCCTGGATCATGCCTTCGATCCGCGCAACGCCACGTTCCTCGGCGTAACCGCGCAGCATCGCGGCGAACAGCGACGCGTCGAAATGATAGGCGTAGGCGAGATCGGGGACGGTGCCCGATCCGGCATTGGTCCCCATCCGGCCGAGGCGCGCGGCGGCGATGTTGAAGCTATAGTCGCCGTAATTGTCGGCAACGCCGAGCCCGCGGCCGCGCAGCCACAGCTGGCGGAAGGGGATCAGCCCGACACCGCGGCCGGTGTAGCCGAAGCTGTGGATGTAATTGCTCTTGCCGCCGTTCCAGCCGTCGAACTCGATGCCGAGCTTGAACGTGGCGTTGGTCGCGCGAAGGAACTCGGCCTGGTCGAGGCCAAGCCCGTTTACCAGATTGTGGATCTGCGGGATCGTCGCCTCGCCGACGCCGACGGTGCCGATCTCGTCGGATTCTACCAAAGTGATTGTCGCACGGTTGCCGAGGAAGCGCGCGAAGGTCGCAGCAGCGACCCAGCCTGCCGTCCCGCCGCCAGCAATGACAATATCGAGAGGCGAGGACCGGGCCATGAACCAACAAGGAGAGCTTCCGGCGGCATTACACCGC
>WNFM01326519.1_pt1 | contig 24404 bp, 25 predicted proteins | sample 5400271 | NCBI WGS metagenome assembly WNFM01 (sample SAMN13153352, study PRJNA577476) | soil metagenome | isolation source: 60 cm saprolite on Douglas fir-dominated hillslope | place: USA:California | collected 2013-09-17 | reverse complement strand
CTCGCTCAACAACGAGCTCGGCGTGCCGCTCACCATGCTGCGCGCCGACGCGGCCACCCGGTTCCTCGTCCTTGAGATGGGAGCCCGCCGCATCGGCGATATCGCCGAGCTCACCGGCCTGGTCGCGCCCGACATCGCCGTCGTCCTCAACGTCGGCCAGGCCCACCTCGGCGAGTTCGGGTCGCGCGAGGCCATCGCCAAGGCCAAGGGCGAGCTGGTGCAGGGGCTGGCGCCCGGCGGCACCGCCGTCCTCAACGCCGACGATCCCCGGGTGGTCGCGATGCGCTCGCTCACCGACGATCCGGTGCTGACCTTCGGCCGGGCGGAGCACGCCGACGTGCGGGTGCTCGACCTGGCGCTGGACCGGCTCGGCCGGCCGTCCTTCACGCTGCGGACCGCCGACGCCTCGGCTCCTGTCGCGCTGCCCGTCGTGGGCGCCCACCAGGCGCTCAACGCGTCGGCTGCCGCGGCGGCGGGGCTGGCGGTCGGCGTACCCCTCGACGTGGCCGCGGCGGCGCTCGCCACCGCCTCGCTGTCGAAGTGGCGCATGGAGCTGCGCGACCTCGCCGACGGCGCGACGCTGCTCAACGACTCCTACAACGCCAACCCCGACTCGACCCGCGCCGCCCTGGACGCGCTGGCGACGATCGAGGGCGGGCGCCGCATCGCCGTCCTCGGCGAGATGCGCGAGCTCGGCGACGACAGCGAGGCCGAGCACCGTGCCGTCGGGGAGTACGCCGCCTCGCGGGCCGACGTGGTGGTCGCGGTCGGCGAGGCCGCCCGGCCGATCGCCGACGGCGCGGGCGAGCGGGCGGTGGCACTGGCCGACAACGACGCGGCCGTCGACTGGCTGCGCGGCCACCTCGCCCTCGGCGAGGTGGTGCTCGTCAAGGCCTCCCGCGGGGCCCGCCTCGACGAGGTCGCCGCCGCGCTCGCGTAGTTTGGCGGGGCGCCGGCCGCACGCTCGCCCTCGCGTTCCGGGCACCGTCTGCCGACGGCCGATTTATGTTGAGGGTTCCTGCGCCATTTGCCAGCGCTGGCTCAGGAGACGGATCATGCTGGGATGTCGCCGGATGGCCTACGTCCTGCTGAGGGGACCTCGGTATTTGAGCTGCGGCTGCTTGGCCCGGTGCAGCTGATCAGGGCCGGACATGAGGTTGCGCTGGGCGGGCCGAAGCAACGGGCGGTGTTGGCGTTGCTGCTGGTGGAGGCAGGCCGAACGGTCTCTGCCGGGCGGCTGGCGGAGGATGTGTGGCAGGGTAATCCGCCGCCGGGAGCGGCGAAGACGCTGCGGTCGTACGTGTCGCGACTGCGGGCGCTGCTTGCGCCGGACGCGGCGCTGGTGACTCGCGGCGGCGGGTACGCCGTCACCGTCCAGCCTGATCAGGTGGATGCTGGCCTGTTTGAGCGGCTGGCTGCGGCGGGGCACGGGGCGTTTGACCGGGGTGACGTCGCTACGGCGACAACCCGGTTCCGGGAGGCGCTGTCACTGTGGCATGGGCGGGCGCTGGCCGATGTGTGCGATGTGGAACCGCTGGCGCTGGAGGCCGCCCGGCTGGAAGACCTGCGGCTAACAGTGCTGGAGGGGCGCATCGAGGCGGACGTCGAATCTGGTCGGCACGCGGAGGTGATCGGGGAGCTGGAGCGGCTAGTGGCGGAGTACCCCGTGCGGGAGCGGCTGTGGCGGTTGCTGGTGCTGGCGCTGTACCGGGGTGAGCGGCAGGCCGACGCGCTGGCGGCCTACCGGCGGGCGCGGACGATGCTGGCCGCGGAACTGGGCTTGGAACCTGGTGAGGAGCTGCGGCGGCTGGAGCAGGCGGTGCTCCGCCAGGAGGTCGCGGCGGTGCAGCCGTTGCGGCATAACCTGCCCGCGCCGCTGACCAGCTTCCTAGGCCGGGAGGGTGACCTGGCGAGGCTGGAATCGTTGCTTGCCCAGGCGCGGCTGGTCACGCTGACCGGGCCGGGCGGGGCAGGCAAGACCCGGCTGGCCATCGAGGCTGGGGAGCGAATGTCGGGGCGCTTCCCCGATGGAGTGTGGCTGGCCAACCTGGCAGGCATCCGCAGTCCTGGGCTGGTGCCGGTACAGGTGATGGAGGCGCTGGGGGTCCGGCAGGAAGCCGGCGTTCCCGTGCTTGAGGCGCTGCGCTTCCGGCTCCGCGCGGCCGATCTGTTGCTCGTGCTGGATAACTGTGAGCACCTGCTCGATGCGTGCACGGAGCTGACCGGTGCGCTGCTGCGCGCTTCGCCGGGGCTGCGGGTGCTCGCGACCAGCCGCGAGCAGCTGGGAGTTCCCGGTGAAGTGACATACACGGTGCGGCCGCTGGCGGTGCCTCCCGAGTCGGCTGACGAGCGGGACATCGCGGAGGCGTCCGCGGTGCGGCTGTTCTTGGACCGTGCCTCAGCCGTACGTGGCGGGAAGACCGCCGGGGTGGCGCCGGTGGCGGTGGCCGGGCGGATCTGCCGGGCGCTGGATGGGCTGCCGTTGGCGATCGAGCTCGCTGCGGCTCGGATGGGCACGCTGTCGGCCGTGGAGATTGAGGCGTATCTGGCGGACAGGTTTGGCTTCCTGGCCTACCGGCGCCAGGCCACTGACCCGCGTCACCAGGCGCTGCGGGCGGCGATTGACTGGAGCTATGACCTGCTGTCCCAGCAAGAGCGCCGTGTTTTGAATGAGCTGTCGGTCTTCGCGGGCAACTTCGGGCTGGGGCAGCTGGCCGAGGTATGCAGCGCCGGGAACCAGGCGGCAGCGCTTGAGGCGGTAGACCGGCTGGCCGACAAGTCGCTGGTATCTGCCGAGCCAGCCGAGGAAGGGACCCGGTACCGGCTCCTGGAAACCGTGCGCCAGTACGCGGCGGACCGGCTCGCCGAAACCAGGGGCGCGGAGGCGGCCCGGCGCCGACACGCGCTAGCTTTCCTCGGCCTGGCCGAGCGGGAACGCCGGGTTGCCGTCTTGTCGCGCGATCACGACAACTTCCGCGCCGCGCTGGAATGGTCGCTATCGGCAGGCGATCAGGCCGGGCCCCGGCTAGCCCTGGCGCTGGAGGGGTTCTGGCTGGCCCGCGGGCTGCTGGCCGAGGGGCGAGATTGGCTCGAACGCGCGCTCGCGCAGCCTTTGCATGATCAGCCTGCGCGGGCAGGCCTGCTACGGCTGCTTGGGACGGTCTTGTATGATGCCGGCGACCTGACCAGGGCTGAAGCCGCATTGCGCGAGGGCCTAGAGGTTGCCGCAGCCGCCGGCGCACCCGCCCTGCAGGCACGGATCCGCGTGCTGATCGCCGACATCCACAACTTGCAGGGCGGAGGCGCCGCCGAGGCCTTGGAAGACTGCGAGTCGGCGATCGGCGTGCTTGAATCGGAAGGTGACCTGAGCGGCCTGGCCGAGGCCTGGCTTGTGGTCGGCAGGCTACGATACGACCGCGCTGAATGGCCCGCAGACCAGGGCGCTCTTGAACAAGCCCTCGCCTACGCGCGGCAAAGCGGCAACCATCGCGCCCAAATACAGGCCAGTAACTGGCTCGCCACGAGCTTGAGTGAGCTGCCGATCCCGGCCGATACAGCGGTAGCCCGCGTCGAGCAGTTGCTCCAGGCAGCCAGCGGCGAGCCTTGGGCCGAGGCCTACCTGCTCACAGCGCTATCCACGCTGTACGCCTACACCGGCCGGTTTAACGACGCCCGCGTAGCGCTGGCGCGTAGCCGGTCAATATTTGCCGGCTTCGGGGCGAATCTTGGATTGGGATATTGGGCCATCCCGGCTGGTCTCGTAGAGCTGGCCGCCGGTGATACGGCCGCGGCCGAGCGACACCTGAGGCAGGGATACGAGGCATTGCGTGCGATCACCGGGGAGCGGGGAGCTTTCGGCTACCTCGCTGCCCTGCTCGCCGAGGCGCTGTGCGCACTGGGCTGCTTGGACGAGGCACAAGAGATGACTGAGGAAGCCGAGTCAGCCGCTGCGCCAGATGACATCGACCCCCACGCGCAGTGGCGGGCAACCAGGGCGAAGCTGCTTGCCCGGCGCGGCGAGTTCTCCGCGGCCCGCCGGCTGGTGGGCGAGGCGCAAGCACTCCTCCCGCCAGCATCCCGCCCGCTGTCCAAGGCCGAGACTCTCGTGGCCGAGGCCGAGGTTAACCGGCTCGCCGGAGCGCCCGATCAGGCTGCCGCTTGCCTGCGCGCAGCACTGCGGATCTATGACGACGGCCGGGCAACTTCTCTTGCCGAACAGGTCAGAGCCGCCCTCGCGACCCTCACCGACGACACCCGCGACTGGCTAGCATAGCCGCCGCACGCGGTTTCAACAGGATTCCAACCAGGCTTCAACCTCCTTGACTGAACCTCGTCGTAACCGCCCGGCCAGACCCCGGCCGGACGCCGCGACGTAAGCGCAGGAGCGGTTCGACCCCACCTGACGCACTCAGCCGAAGGGACCCAGCCTTGTGCGGCCAAGACCATCTCATGAAGGCCCGGCAAGACGACCTGCCGCGGGCCGCAGCCCTGAACCATCTCGCCGCCGACACGGCACCTGACCGCCGGCACGGCAGTCACCGGCTCCGTCTGCGGCTTTGGACGCTGCTGCATGCTCAGTCTCTACTCAACGGCCTAGGTAGCGGTGCACACGCCGTCGCATTTATGGAGGACGACTACCGCCGCCTCAGGACTCCTGTGAGGAGCTAGGCAATGACAAACGTTGAGGCGCGCCAGCGCGCGCTACAGCGCACGGAGTGGCTGCTGGCAGGTAACTGGGCGCGACCGGGGACAGGCAGCCAATCGTGCCTGAATCCGCCGCCCCCGCCCATCGCCCAGCCGCCCGCCCCAACGCGATCCTGCTCGGCGGCTGACCATGTCCAGCGTTCGCCGCATCATCGTCGGCGCGAGCCGCTCACCAGGCAGCCTCCAGGCAATGCGCTACGCCTGGCATCTGGCCCGTGAGCTCGATGCCACGCTAGTGGCCGTTCTGGCCTGGCTTCCTCCCTGCGGTGACCTGGCCGACCGGCGCACCCCCAACGAGGAGCTGCGCCGTCTCTGGGCCCACGAAGCCCACAACCAGCTCCAGAGAAAGCGACGTCAGAAATGAGAATCGACACCGGTGTAGGTTCTCACGATCGGTTTCGTCGGCGAGGTGCTGGTGCGGTAGAACCCGGCGAGACGCCTGCGGCCGCAGGACGCCGTGAGGTAAAAGAGGAGGCCGGCCTGGACATTGTGGTCGGCCGGATCCTCGGCAAGCGAATCCACTCGCAGACCGGACGCCAGGTCATCTACCTCGCCGTCCGCCGATCCCGGCGCGCCGAGGCCCGATCTGTGTTCGCCAGCGACCAGGCGGAGGTGGACGAGGTCCGCTGGCTCACCCGCGCCGACGTCGACGACCTGATGCCCAGTGCCTACGATCCCGTCCGCGCCTACCTCGAGCGTGACCACCGGCGATACGCCCGGATAATCAGCGGCTTAGCGGAAGGTGCGCCGAAGGTTTTTGCAGACCGTTAATCACAAATCCTCGGAAGCACGGCCGTTCCAAGATCATGACGTGAGCACGAGGATGATGAGAGGCCGGTTCATGTTTCGGGTGGCCCAGCGGGTGGCTTCGGTGGTGTCGTGCCGCCTGGCCCAGGTGGACAGTTCCGGTGCCGAGGGTGCGGATGGCGGCCGTGGCCTGCGACCGGGGCTAAGACCTGACCACCGTGGAACGGCCCTTTCCGGACGTGCTCGGTGCCAGGCGCGCCCTGAGATTGGGTGCTGAGCGGCGCGAATCTGGCCAGCTGACATGCTCCTGGGTGCCCGCGACTCCCCTGGAACCGGTCCCGATCAGGTCAGGCGGACCCGGGGGTCGAGGAATGAGTAGGCGACGTCCACCACGATGTTGACCACAACCACCGCTGTCGCGGTAAGGATTACGACCGCGAGGATGAAGAAGAGGTCGCCCCTGACCACCGCCTGGACAGTTGACTGACCCACGCCTCCCAGGTTGAACACGGTCTCGGTGACGATGGCGCCGCTGATGAGAGTGGCGAGGTCGACGCCGAGCTGGGTGGTCACCGGGATGAGCGCCGACCGCAGGCCGTGCCGGTAGATCACCCGCCGTTCCGGCAGTCCCTTGGCGCGCGCGGTGCGGATATAGTCCTCCCCGAGCGCGTCGAGCAGCGAGCCCCTGGTGAGCCGGCTGTATACCGCGACCTGAACGGTGGCGAGGGTGATCCACGGCAGGATCATCCGCTCGAGCCAGGTGATCGGGCTCTGCGTGATCGGGTAGTAACCGGGCTGGAACCACAGGATGCCGACTTTGCTGAGCTCGAAGAAGACGAGGAACAGCAGCAGACCGCCGAGGACGAAGGTCGGCATCGAGTACCCGATGAGGACGCCGGTCGTGGTGACCCGGTCGAGCAGGCTCCGCGCCCTGGTCGCGCTGAGCACCCCGAAGCCGATCCCGGCTATCAGCCACAGGATCGCACCACCGATGATGAGCGACAGCGTGGGCGGCAGGTCCGCCTTGAGCATCGAGCTCACCGGGGCCCCGCTGTAAAACGAGGTGCCAAGGTTGCCGTGCAGCAGGCCGTCCAGGTAGTGCCAGTACTGCACGAGCAGTGGCTGGTCAAGGCCGAGGCGGTGCCTGATTCCCGTTACCTGCTGCGGAGTCGCCCCCTTCCCCGCAAGGGTCCTCGCCACATCGGGCGGCGCTATGAAGAACAGGGCGAACGTGGCCACGGTGATAAGCCACAGCACGACCGCTCCGTAGATGACCCGGCGGGTCAGGAAGCGGAGGAAATCCATCGCCGGTCACTCACCTTCCGTTACGGGCCTTGCGGGTTCCACCAGGGCCGGCCCTTCGGTCGGCTGCGGCTTGCTCCTGCGCTTGCGGCCCGCGAAGATACGCTCGGTCTGCGGGTCCAGGGCGTCCCTGACCCCGTCCCCGAGCAGGTTGAAGGCCAGGGTCGTGAGGAGCAGCGCGGCGGACGGGAAGATCAGGAACCACCATGAGGTGGTGTACCACGACAGGGAGTCCGAGATCATGTTGCCCCAGCTCGCAGTCGGCGGCACGACGCCGACACCGAGGAACGACAGGGTGGCCTCGAATACGATCGCACTCGGCACGAGCAGCGTGGCGATCACGATGACCGGAGCCATGACGTTCGGCAGGATATCGATGAACATGATCCGCAGCGGGCTCGATCCGATCGCCCGCGCCGCCTCGACGTACTCCTTCTCCTTAAGGGACAGGGTCTGGCCCCGGACGATCCGCGAGAGCGCGGCCCAGGAGAAGAACGCGATCACCCCGATCACCATCGGCAGGTTAGGGCCGAAAAGGGCCGCGAGCGCGATGGCCAGCAGCAGGTAGGGGAACGCGAGCACCGTGTCGGTGAAGCGGGCGAGCACCGCGTCGATCGCTCCGCCGTAGTAGCCGGCGAACAGGCCGACGATCACTCCGGCCACCACTGCGATCGCGGTCGAGCTCAGGCCGACGAGCAGTGAGATGCGCGCGCCGTAGATCACCCGGATGAAGATGTCGCGGCCCAGATTGTCGGTGCCGAGCCAGAACTGGCTGCCCGGCCCCACGGGAAGGCCCTGCGCGGTGATCCCGGTGTTGCGGAACTGCTCGGCGTAGGTTTTCCCGGTGGCATCGGCGATCAGCGGCGCGGCCAGGGCCACCGCGCAGAGCAGCACGATGATGATGGCGGACGCGACCGCCACCTTGTCCGAACGCAGCCGCCGCCACGCGAGCTGCCACGGGCTGCGGCCCTCGATCGAGCGGGCGGGTGCCTGCTCGACGGAGGCGCCAAGGGTCTGGACTTCGGTCAGGCTCATGTCCGTGTCCTCAAACGTCGCAAAGATTAGCCGAGGCTGGGCTCGGCTCGGTCGCGGAGCACGTCGGCCGCCCTGGCTAGATCTTCACCAGTTTCGACCGGGAAGTGGCAGGCGGTCCGGTGGGTCCCCGGATCGCCGGATTTGACCTCGAGCGGAGGTTCTACTTGTGTGCAGTGTTCCTGGGCCTTCGGGCAGCGCGGGTGGAACCTGCAGCCTGACGGCGGTTTGAGCGGGGACGGTACGTCACCGACCAGGATGATCCGCTGGCGCGAGGCAGCCTCGTCGGGGTCGGCGGCCGGCGCTGCGGACAGCAGCGCCTGGGTGTACGGGTGCCGGCCGGTGGCGTACACGTCGGCCTTTTCCCCGATCTCGGCGATCTTCCCCAGGTACATCACCGCGACCCGGTCGCTGACGTGCCGCACCACCGACAGGTCGTGCGCGATGAACAGATACGTCAGGCCGAAGTCGTGCTGCAGGTCCTCGAGCAGATTCAGCATCTGTGCCTGGATCGACGCGTCCAGGGCGGAGACCGGCTCGTCGCAGATGATGAGCCTGGGGCGGAGCGCAAGCGCGCGGGCCACGCCGATGCGTTGCCGCTGGCCACCGGAGAATTCCGCCGGGAACCTGTTGTAGTGCTCAGGGTTGAGCCCGACCCGCTCCATCAGCTCCTGGACAAGGCGTTTGCGCTCGTCGCCGGCAGCGACCTTGTGCACGGTGAAGGGATCGCCGATGATGGATCCGACCCGGCGGCGCGGGTTCAGTGACCCATAGGGATCCTGGAAGATCATCTGGATGTCGCGGCGGAACGGCTGCATCTTCCGCCGCGTCAAGTTGGTGATGTCGCTGCCGTCGAAGGTGATGCGTCCGGAGGTCACGGGGTGCAGCCCGGCGATACAGCGGGCCAGCGTGGACTTGCCGGATCCCGTCTCGCCGACCAGCCCGAGGGTCTCGCCGCGCCTTAGGTCCAGGTCCACCCCGTCGACCGCCTTGACGCTCGCGACCTCGCGCTTGATGAGCACGCCGACTCTGACCGGGTAGTACTTCACCAGGCCGTCGATTCGGAGCAGCACGTCGCCGGCCGGGGCCGCCGTCGTCGCGTCGGTCATGCCACGCTTCCTCTCGCCTCGATCGTGGCCGCCGTCGCCTCGGCAACGGCCTTCGCACGGCCGGTACGGCCAGCCGCCACCGCCTCTTCGCGCAGCTCCTCGGCCTCGGCGCCGAGGCCGGTCGCGGCCGGCAGCCAGCAGGCCGACTGGTGCCCGCCCGCCCCGCTTTCCAGCGTGATCAGCGGCGGCGTCTGGCTGATGCACCTATCCATGACGTACCGGCAGCGCGGGTGGAAGGCGCAGCCAGACGGCACGTTGATCAGGCTCGGCGGCTGGCCCGGAATCGGCCGCAGCCGCTCCGCGGCGCCGGTGCTTCCGGGGATGGATTCGAGCAGGCCGATCGTATAAGGGTGATGTGGCTGGTAGAAGAGTGTGCGCCGGTCGGCGTATTCCGCCGCCTTGCCCGCGTACATGACCATCACAGAATCGGCGATGTCGGCGATCACACCGAGATCGTGCGTGATCATGATGAGCGCGGTATCGAAGTCGCGCTGCAGCCGCAGCAGCAGGTCGAGGATCTGCGCCTGGACCGTGGCGTCGAGCGCTGTCGTGGGCTCGTCGCAGACGATCAGCTTCGGGTTCAGCGACAGCGCCATCGCGATCATGGCGCGCTGCCTCATGCCACCGGAGAACTGGTGCGGATAGTCGTTCACCCGCCGGGCCGCCTCCGGTATCCCGACCTGCTTCAGCAGGTCAACCGCCCGCGTGCGCGCCTGCGCCTTGGTGACGGAGTGGTCATGCGCGCGGATCATCTCCGCGATCTGCCAGCCCACCTTGTACAGCGGGTGCAGGCTGGTCAGCGGATCCTGGAAGATTGCCGCGATCTGGGCGCCGCGGATGTGGCGCATCTGGTCCTCGCCCAGAGCAAGCAGGTTGACTTCGTCGAACATCGCGCTGCCACTGATATCGGCGCCGGGCGTGAGGCCGAGCAGTGACTGTGTGCTGACGGTCTTCCCGCTGCCGGACTCACCAACGATGCCGAGCGTCTGTCCTCGCCCAACGCGGAATGAGACGCCCCGCACAGCCTGGACGAGGCCGTCCGACGTCGGGAAGCTCACGTGCAGGTCGGTGACCTCAAGCAAGCTCATGTGATTCCTTGATGCTTCTCGGCCGCGACCATAACTCAGCCGTGGCCGGGCCCGCCCAGAAAGCGGGCCCGGCCACGAACGTGTCACTCAGCTCACGGAGTGTCTGGGCTGAGCCAGAGCTGAGTCGGGTCGTACAGCTGGTCGGTCCAGTACCAGATCGCGTTCTTCACCCGGGTCGAGTGGTAGCCGGGGGTGTTCTGGTTGGTGAACGGCACGATGACCGCGTCCTGCATCACCTGCATGTCGGCCTGATGCCAGAACGCGGCAGCCGCCGACAAGCTCGTCGCCGTGAGCGCCTTGGTGACGAGGTCGTTCGTGGTCGTGCTCAGGTAGCAGCCGTAGTTGGAGGTCGGGTTCACGCACGGTGATGTGAACAACGGCTGCATCGTGGACCGGCCGTTGTTTCCGAACCAGTCCGGCACCCAGCCAGGCTCGGAGATGTTCCACTTGCCCGCCCTCGTGTTGGCCGGGTTCTGCAGGTAGGCATAGTAGGTGCCCTGCTGCTGAGGCGAGCCCTGGACCGTGATGCCGCAGGCCTTCAAGTCCGCCTGCACGGACTGGAAGACGGCGGGATGGTTTCCGGCGTTCCTGAAGGCGTCGACGAGCGTCATACCGTTCGGGAATCCAGCTGCGGCCAGCATCCGCTTGCACGTGGCCGCGGCACCGTTGTCACCGGGCGTCGGGTACGGGTTGTAGTCGACGAATCCGACGTTGCCTGGCGGGATCGCCGTGGCAATCGGCGGGTTCAACGCGGTGCCGCCGTAGATCTTGGCGATGTTCACCTTGTCGATCGCGTACTCGATCGCCTGGCGCACCTTCAGGCTCTTGGTCGGGCCGGACAGCATGTTGAAGACCAGATAAGGGTTACTGATGTGGCCTGGCCAGATCGCGAAGTTCGGGTCCTTCCTGGCTTCCAGCGTCGGGATCTGGTTTGTCGGCACCGGCAGGTCCCCCATCAGGTCGCCGGAACCCGCCTGCAGATCCTGCAGCGCCTGACCCGGGTCGTTCGTGCCCTCGGTGACGACCATCTTCGCGACATACTGATGACGGACGGGGTCCGTGGACTGCTTCCACTGCGGGTTACGGGTCAACACGATCGTCTTGCCCGCCACATACTGCGAGATCTGGTAAGGGCCATCGGAGTACACGTGCTGGCGGAAGGCCGCGCTGTCCGGCAGGAAGCTGTCCCACTCCACCGGCGCAGCGGACACGAACGTCATGGCCATGACGTTGAGGAAGTCGCTGGCCGGCTGCGCGAGCTTGATGACCACGGTGCTCGCGTCCGGCGCCGAGACGCCTGAGATGGTGTGGCTGTTCTGGAAGCTGGCGAGCTGAGCGGCGGTCGACGTCGACGGGAGCTTGGCGTAAGCGGCGCAGTACGACGCCATACCCGCGATGGTGCTCGTGTAGTACGTAGGGTTGCCGACGCCAAGGACGGGGTTGCAGAAGCGCTTGAGCACACGCACGAAGTCACCCGCCACGACCGCACGCGGCGGGCTGGTGTTCCACATCACGCCTGGGCGCAGGTGGAACGTGTAGGTCAGGCCGTCCGGGCTGACCCCGCCGTTCGCCATGGTCGGCACCACGGTCGCGACGTCCGGAACGATCGTGATGGCCTTCTGGTAGTTGTTCGACGACGGATAGGTGACGAGCTGGCGGGCGTAGCCACGCTCAAGGATTCCCGCCGAGGTGGAATAAGCGGGCATCGGGTCGAGATGATCGACATCGCCGGACGCCACCCAGCGCAGGGTGCCGCCGAACACCGGCGTGCCCGCGCTGTTCGTGGTGCTCGTGGACGACTTGCCGGAATTTCCGCAGGCTGCCAGCGAAACGGCGGCCAGTACCGCCACCGCCATCGCCGCAACCCTCATTCGGGGGCGTCTCATTCGGCCTACTCCTTCCGGCCCGGCTGGGAGTGTTCACGCAGCCCGGGCCATGGCATCGTGTCGTCAGGTCTACTGGAGCTAAACGCCCCTTGGAGCGTGTGTCCAGATCATCAGGGAACCCTTCGAAATGTGTACGCAACCGCAATCGTCTTGTGATCTGGAGCTACTGAGGTGATCTCAGAGAAATAGGTTCGGACAGCCGGACTTTATTAGCCCAGACGTAAGTAATCGGTGACGCCGTGGGGCGGGCGCGCCTGGGTCGCAACGCGCCGAGTTTGGTGCGTGACGTGGCTCGCGGTGTTCGACTGAGCATTGAGGACAGTTGAACGCTGGCTGCCAGCCGCGTACGTCGCCGATGCGTGCGACCGCCCAATGTAGACCAGGGTGCCGTTCCTGATCCGGCTCTCGCTGGTGGCGCTCACTGGTGTGGGCCCCCCGCCACGGCCAGCGGATCCCGGTCCGCGACCACGAGCCCCAGCCAGGCGAGGCGACACGGTCTTTCAGGTGGTACTGGACAGCCGGGCCGAGTCCACGCCGTCCGCGAGATAGATTGTGACGCCCCCGGGGTTCATGCCGAGCGCGGCGGCGACGAGTTTGGGGTCGGTGGCATTGACCAGCCGGCTAGAGCGTGTCCTGTAGATCATGTGACAGGGTCGCGGAGCCAGATTCTGATTGAGGCGAGGCGGCACGGGCTCGCCGCCGTTGCGCGACGTCCCGGTGGATCAGCAAGGCTCATCCGTCCTGCTTTCGGGGCGGTCCAGAGCCGTCTTCTCGGCTCCCGGTTGTCCAGATCGCGGCCACCGCGTCTATGTCGCCCTCGGGCGTGGCTTCGCAATGGCTTTGCCAGCCTGGGCCAGGTACCTACTCGCCAGGATGCGGCGCCTGCGGGCCGACGAAGCAGAACAGGCGCCATAGGCCATGAAGCGGGGCGACTCGCAGTCAACTCCAGTTAGGCCACATCACGGGGATAAGCCTGGCCTAGCGGCCCAGGACCGCCATCCTGGCTATCCACCGGATGGGTCCGGTGGCTGCATGACACGAAGTTCGTTGAGCCTGGCTGCGGCGGCGTCAATCCAGGTCGGCCCTGCGCGGGAAGGGCGGCAGTATATTTCCGTGACCCAAAACGTCCCCCCTCCGGGCCCTCGGATGCCCAGCACCCTTCGCTGCAACTGAATGGCGGGGGCCGTCCGGGTGGGCCGTGTTTCCGCTACGAAGCAATCGATCTGCTCCCAGTGCAAGGTGATGGTCTTGAATAGTGTCCTGATCGTCACCTTGTCGGGAGCGGCAAGCAGCGTGGAGGACCGCCACCACCGCCAGCTCATCGCTATGGCCCAGGCCAGCAGGACGGACCACCGCGCCACATTCGCCAACCGAGTCCCGTTCGGGGCAGTGAAGGTCATTAGTACCCCTACGGACGCCAGTATGGCGAGCACTGGCAAAAACAAACGGCGTCGGATCGAACTCACCCGGTATGGCACATCCGCTCCAAGGCCGGAGCTATAGAGACATCCTAAGGCCACTGGCTTCCCCTCGTACCGTGGAGACATCGCCTTTAAGGAGGGGCGGTGGCAGAGACGCGCAGGAAGTTCGACCAGGATTTCCGGGAGGGCGCGGTGCGGCTGGTCCGGGAGACCGGTAAGCCGATCGCGCAGGCGGCCCGGGACCTGGGGATCAATGAGGGGACGCTGCGGAACTGGGTGAACCTGGACCGGCGGCGAGGGTGACGGCGCTGGGCGAGGGTGAGCTGGCGCAACGCCGAGCTGGCGATGGAGCGTGATGTCCTCAAGCGCAGCGTGGCCCTCTGGGTCAAGGACGCGATGGGGCGGTAGCGGTGGCCGCCTCCATCGCCGCCCAGAGGGACCGGCACCGGATCCCGCAGGCGGCATCATGCCGGGCACTGGGGGTGTCCCAGCGCTGCGGACTGCGCGTATCCGACGCCACCGGACTTGCCTTCGAAACGCGAGGCACTGGTCCCCATCGACGAGCAACGGGTGGGCGGCAGCGTGCGAGGAGGCGTTCGGTCCTGGGCGGCATCCGGTGGCGATCTGCCACGAGTGGAACACGATCGCGCGCCTGAACGACTACGAGGGCAGGCCGGAGGCGCGGCCGTTCACCCGCGAGGAGCTGCAGCGGTTCATGGACTACGCCGATGAGCAGGTTGAGCGGGCGGTGCGGTCCGGGCGCAAGGGCGCCCTGGCAGCCTACCGCGACGCGACGATCTTTAAGGTGATCTACGGGTGGGGGCTGCGCCGGACTGAGACGGCCCGGCTGGACGTGGCCGACTTCGGCCGCAACCCGAGGGCACCCCGGTTCGGCCGTTACGGCACGCTGAACGTCCGCTACGGCAAGGCGAAGAGGGGACAGCCGCCGCGGCGGCGGAACGTGCTGTCGGTGATGGGCTGGGCGGTGGAGGCGGTCGCCGACTACGTCGAGGACGTCCGCCCGAGGTTCGGGTCCCCGGTCACCCGGCGCTGTGGGTCACTGAGCGGGGCGGGCGGGTCAAGCCGGCGGAGATCAACGCCCGGTTCACTACCTACCGGGACGCGCTGGGGCTGCCCAGGGCGCTTACGGTGCACTCGGAGCGGCATGCCTACGTCACGCACCTGACCGAGGACGGGGCCGACCGGCGTTTCATCCAGCAGCAGGTCGGCCACGAGTGCGACAGTTCCACCGCCGTCTACATCCACGTCAGCGATGACTTCATGAACACCGCCCTGAGCAGGGCACTGGCCCCGGCGTTCGCCGGCGCATGAGGAGGCGAGGAAGCGGATGACCGCCAGGCTCGACTACCGCTGGCACCTGCGCAAGGTCATGGCGGACCGCGGGATGTTCTCCACCACCGACCTGTTCGGCCCGCTGGCCGAGCGCGGGATCCCCCTGTCGTCCAGCCAGGTCTACCGGCTCGTCACAGAGCGGCCCGAGCGGCTGAGCCTGAAGATCCTGATGGCGCTGCTCGACCTCCTGGACTGCGCGATGGACGACCTCATCGAGCCTGCCGCCGCAGCCGGCCCGGCCCGGCGGACCGGGAAGGCCGCGGCCGGCGGGGCCGGGGACGCCCCTGGGGTCGGCGCCCTGCGACCGAGGCGAGCGCGGATCACCGGCACGGCGCAGTGACCGGCGGCGGCCTGCTCGCGCTGATGGCGGAACTGGAGCCCGGGCTCAGCGCGGAAGCGGTCCTCGGCGCACTGGAGCAGGCGGCGGCGCGCCACGACGGGCGGTGGCGCATCGCAGCCGCCGTGACAGCGCAGCCCGGGCTGCTGACCGGCGAGGGCGCCCGCGCCCCGGTCCCCGGCGTTCTCCGGTTCATCAGCGCGCTCGCCCGCGCGGGCGCCACCAGCGTGGTCGAACCGTCCTGCCCCCGCTGCGGCAGGCACCGGGCACTCGGCGTCCCGGTCGATGGGCTGCGGCTTTGCGCGGGCTGCAGCAGCAAGGCCCGGGCAGTGCTCTGCGGCCGGTGCGGGAAGGTCCGCCAGCCAGCCCGCCTCAACGACGGCGGGCAGCCTGTCTGCGTGAACTGCTGGCACCGCGACCCGCGGAGCTGGAAGCCCTGCGCGAAGTGCGGGAACCCCCGGCGTGTCGCCGCGGTCACCGAGGCCGGGCCGGTCTGCCAGAGCTGCCGGCCGGGTCCCGATCTTCCCTGCAGCATCTGCGGGCTGGCCGACGGCGGCCGGATCGGCATCTCGCGGGCAACCGGCACCCCGGTATGCGAGCGGTGCCGCAAGCGCTGGATCACCTGCTCGCGCTGCGGCACCGGGGCACCGCTGAAGGGAGGAACGCTAAGCCGGCCGCTCTGCGCGCGCTGCCTCAACCCCGACCCTGGCTTCTGGAAACGCTGCGCGTCGTGCAAGCAGACCTGGCAGCTGTCGACCGCGACCACGTCGCCGCCGCCTCGGCGTTCCTGCACTGGCTGGAAGAACGCGGGCGGACACTGGCCGCCTGCACCCAAGCCGAACTCGACCAGTGGCTGGCCGGGCCCTCCGCCCGCCTTGTCAGGTCGGCGAACTTCGTCCGCTGGGCAGTCGCCCGCCGGCACGCCTGCGGCCTCACCGCCCCGGCCACGCGCTGGGCCGGACCGTCCGGGCCGCTCGACCAGGACCGCCGGTGGGCAGACGCGCGACGGCTCCTCAACGAGGAGGCATACCCGGCCGCCGACCGGGTCGCCGGCCTCCTCATCCTGCTCTACGCCCAGAAGCTCAACGTCATCACGGCCCTGACGACCAAGCACGTCCTGCACGAGGACGGCCGCACCCTCCTGCGCCTGGGCAGCCGCCCGATCATCCTGCCCGCCCCGCTGGACGCCCTCGTCACCGGGCTCGCGGACGGCCGCAGGCCACCGGGAAGCAGCCTGCTCGAAGTCCATTCCGCCTGGCTCTTCCCGGGACGCTGGCCCGGACGCGCGCTGACCGAGGACGCACTCGCCCAGCGGCTCCACGCCCTCGGGATCAGCCCCCGGCAGGGCCGCAGCACCGCCCTGTTCACCCTGGCCGACGAGGTCCCGGCCGCGATCCTGGCCAAGACGCTCGGCATCCACGTCCAGGCCGCGATCCAGTGGCAGAAGATCTCCGCCGGGGACTGGGCCGCCTACGCCGCCGGCGTCAGCCTCCGGGACGGCCCGCACCCCGTTCCGTCACGTCGCCAAACGCAAGGCCAGGCATGACCCTCGCCATCGCGTGCCCGGCCTGCGGCCGGAACCGGACCCAGTCGGCCTCGTTCACGCGATCAGGGATTCGCCTGTCTGCGTGTCCGCGCAGTAAGCGACGACTTCCTCAAGCGTGACGCCGACTGCCCGGGCCAGCGCGGCGACGGTGAAGAACGCGGGCGTGGCGATACGGCCGGTCTCGATCTTGCGCAGCGTCTCCGCCGGAACGCCCGAGGCGGCGGCGACCTCGGTCATGCTGCGTGACCCTCGCGCCTGGCGCAGCAGCGTGCCGAGCCGTTCCCCGCGGGCACGCTCTTCCTGACTCAACGGCGGTCTGACCATGCTGTGATAATAATACCGGTATAGTTATACCGCTAGTCTGGGAGGCCCTCATGGTCGAGTACAAGACGCCAGGCGAGATCGACGCCATGCACGCCGCCGGGCAGGTCGTGGCCCAGATCCTGGCCGCCGTCCGAACCCAGGCAGCACCCGGGGTCCGCCTGTCAGAACTAGACGCGACAGCGCGGGATGTCCTGGCCAAGGCAGGCGCCAGCTCACCGTTCCTCGGCTACCAGCCCTCGTTCGCGGAGATCCCATTCCCCGCCGTCATCTGCGCGTCCGTCAACGACGCGGCCCTGCACGACATACCGGGCCGCTACCGCCTCAAAGACGGCGACCTGCTCAGCGTCGACTGCGGCGCCACCCTGGACGGCTGGGCCGCCGACGCTGCGGTCTCCGTCCAGGTCGGCCACCAGCACCCGGTAGACACCCGCCTGATCGCTACCGCAACCCAGGCGCTGCAAGCCGGCATCGCCGCCGCCGTCCCCGGAGGCCGGATAGGCGACATCTCCGCTGCGATCGGCGCGGTCGGCCGGGCCGCCGGCTACGGCATCAGCACCGACTTCGGCGGCCACGGCATCGGCCACGCCATGCACGAGGACCCGCGCATCCCCAACACCGGCCGTCCCGGTCGCGGGCTCCGGCTCGTCCCGGGACTGGTCATCGCCATCGAACCCTGGTTCCTCGCCGGCGGCACAGACGCCTACAAGATCGACTCCAACGGCTGGGCCATCCGCAGCACCGACGGCAGCCACGCGGCCCACGTTGAGCACACCATCGCCGTCACCGACGACGGCCCGCTCATCCTCACCGCACCCGCCTGACCAGGTGCCCAGCAGGCATTCGGACAGTTCTGATGTCCGACTGTGCCGTTAGAGGCCGCCCGCACAGGAGCGCCCGAGGCGATCCAGGTCGCCGACCGCTGGCACCTGCGGCACAACCTGGGCGAATACGCGGAGAAGACGGTCGTTGCCCACCGCGGCTGCCTCAAGCAAGCCGCCCAGCAGGCCGGGGCCGCCAGCGACGTGCCGCCCGCCGGGCCTCAGCCGCCGCCGGACGGGCTGCGTGATGTCTGCGGCCGGAAGCGCCGCCTGGTGGCGCGGACCGCCGAACGCCACGCGGCCGTGCACGAGCTGCTGGCCGCCGGTCAGTCGCTGAGCGCGATCGGCCGCACCCTCGGCCTGGCACGCAACACCGTGCTGCGGTTCGCCCGCGCCCCAGCGCCGATGAGCTGCTGGTCAAGGCCACTAGCCGGGACAACAGCCTCGACCCGTTCAAGCCGTACCTGAACCAGCGGTGTAACGACGGGATCACCGACGCCACCGTCCTGCTAGGCCGCTACGTGCGCCCGTTCCGCCAGCTGCCCGCCCCGCCGCCCGCGCCGGCCGTGCCGAAAACCCGCCAGATCACCAGATGGCTGCTGTCCCGCCCCGCCACCCTCGACGCCGGCGAACAGGCCCAGCTCACCGCGATCCTGGCCAGGTGCCCGCACCTGGACGCCCTCGCCGGGCACCTGCGCGCCTTCGCCGAGATGATGACCGCCCGCCAGGGCCAGCACCTGGAACAATGGCTCGCCGACGTAGAAGCCGACGACCAGCCACAACTGCACTCGTTCGCCACCGGCATCCGCCAAGACCTGCACGCCGTCACCAACGGCCTGACCCTGCCCTACAGCTCAGGCGCCGTCGAAGGCAACGTCAACCGGATCAAGATGATCAAAAGGCAGATACACGGCCGGGCCGGCTTCGCCCCGCTCCGCAAGCGGTCCTCCTGGCCAGCTAACCCCGCAGGCCATCACCTTCTGTAACCCGATCACCAAATCCGCGCCAGAACCCGTTTATCTGGACACCAGTCATGATCAACGGCAATGCTCCTTATCCACCGTCTCCTTCACGTTGCGATCGCTGTCGGCCGTACGGCGGCTCGGGTGTGACTTAGAACATCAGCAGCGCATACGGGGCGTGATCGCACGGACGTGCGCCCGTGACAGGTTGATGACCTGAGCGATGGGTCCGTAAGCGCCCTGCCTTCCGCCGTCATCCGTGGATGGCCATCGATGCTTTGAGTTTGGCGGCTGCCGCTGTGGCCAACCTGGAGATAAACGACTTTGCGAGAGATGCTGGGGAAAGCAGAAGGAAGAAAGCCAGCCGCTTTCCGGAGCGGGCTGCAAGGAGATACACGTCGGCGGTCTGCCCGCCGCTGGTGATGGAGAATTGGTCGCCTATTGCTTGATCCGCTGACGCGGGCATTGACAGTGACGCGATGAACCTGGCGGTTTGAGTGGTCCCGATATTTGTTGTGCTTCGGTATGCCGGACAGCCGAGATGCGTATCGGCTTGCATTGCAGACAGAAAATCGGCAGCTTGTGCGCCTGCCAGATCGACAGCGACCTCCGCGCCTGCAAGCTGGGAGGACTGAATCGCAAGAGTTGCCCCCGTCGAGAAGTTTGGATACGGGATGTGCGCTCCGCATGGCCCGCGAGGGTCCGGGTCCGTGAAGACGCTGTTAGCGCCCGTTGGCGCGATGGTCCTTATATCTGACGGAGCACCAGGAACTGCTTGAAGATCATTCGTCGTCAGCAATGCTGCCTTGAGCGACTGAGTCCCGGCGTTCGCGGGAAACGGCGTCGTGAGCGACGTAGGGGAGGACGACGGCGTGGACGTGCCGCAGCCACTGACGGCAACCATTATCAGCCCTATCATGATATGTCTCAGGTTCATAGTGATGTCCATCATTGCCTCGGAGGGTTGCTGGACAGGACGGTACCTGATGTTCCCTTCGGGAGGTCAGGTATATCCCGAAGGCGCATGTGTGATTCATCCTAGCGCCTTTGGGAAAGCGTGGTGGCCGGGCCGGCGGGACCAAAGTCGGGCCGCCACCTCGCTGGTCACGCGCGCCTCGTCGATGAGCACCGCGTCCGCCGCGGATCTGTGGTGAGGTCAGCATGTCGAGATGGCCGCAGAGCTGTCCCATGATCTCGGCGGGCAGGTCTCGTCCCGGCTCGGGCTGCCCGGCCTCGGCCGGGACGTCGTCGCGGTGCAAAGCGAACTGATCGCTCAGCCCGGCGGCCGGGCCGCCGGGCCCGGTCGCTCCCAGCTGCCGCAGGCCGGCCAGCAGCTTGCGGACCTCACGGCGGGCCAGCAGCCGGGTGAGGGGGCTGATCACGCCGGCGGATTCCAGGTAGGCCAGCCGGTTGATGAACATTTCGATGTCGCATCTAGGCACAGTCGCCAATCGGCGAATACGTGGCCGGGCAGCGAGGACGCCCGCAGCGAGAGCGGCAGCTGCCCGGCGACGGCCGTGCTCGTCCTGCCCGTCGCGGTCATCGGGCCGCTCCCGCCGGGTCCCGCGGGCTGGGCACCGCCTCGACGGCCGCCCGCAGCCGGGCCGGGTCCGGATGCGTATAGACCTGGGTAGAAGAAACACTGGCGTGCCCGAGCAGATCCTGGGCCTCGTCAAGCGTCCCGCCCGCGTCAAGGACGTTCGATGCGAACGCGTGCCTCATCTGATGGGGTCGCGGCGCATCCTCGATGCCGGCCCGCCGGGCAGCCGCAGCGACCAGATCATTGACCGCGTCCAGCCGCATCGGCGCCGACCGGTTCGCGGAACAAGTTGACGAAGACGAAGTCACCGGACGCTGCGGCCGCGACCCTTACCCGCTCGAACTCGTAACTGTCGAACGCCTGCACCGTGATGAAGTCCAGCGGGACACTGCGCTGGCGGCGGGATTTGGCGATAGCCCCGTTCGGGTCGTCCTCACGGCGCACCACGTGCACGTGCGCGCGAGCGATCTCACACCCCAGTCCGCGGGAGTCGGCGACCAGGTGCACGTCGCTGCGGCGCAGCCCGAGCACCTCGCCACGGCGCAGCCCGGCCCGCGTCATCAGCAGCACAATCAACCGGTCCCGAGCCGAACAGCACGCCCCGAGCACCGCGACGATATCGGCGTCACAGGCCCGATCCACCGGCACCTGGGGTTCGTGCAGCCGGTGGCGGGCCCGCATCCGCCAGCCCACCCCGACATTCCCAGCCCGGGCTACGTCGGGCAGGTCACGGTCGTCGGCGACCTCATACAACATTGGCACTAGAGCCCCGAACGCCCGTAACGCTGTCCGGTCCGGTCAGCCACCCAGGTCCGATCCCAGGTATCCGGTGTCCCCGGCGCGATCGATGATCGCACCGCCGGCATCTGAACCCGCCCCGAGGCGCCTGCCCGGCAGCGCGTCGCTCAAGGCCCGCTTCAGAGCCCGGGGCCGGCGCGTGCCGATGTACAGCAGGCCGTTCTGGGTGAGGCCCGCGGATCTGGCCGAGGTGACACCGTAGGTCCCCTCCATGAAGACCTCGGGGAAGTACTCCCGCACGAGCTGCGGTTCGGCCTGGATCCAGCACACGTAGCGCACCCGCAGGCCGAGCATGGCGCGGGAGTTCGCCCGCGCACGTCAAGAGGTTTGGCGGGTTAACAATCAAACGGTGAGGGGCGTGCGCTGTCGAGGAGCCTGTTGCCCAGCGGGGTTACCAAGTGATGCACGGCCTTTCCGGCGCGGGCGGTGACGATCAGGCCGGCAGCCCTAAGCGCCTTAGTGTGACCGGACACTGTTGGGGCGCTCACGTCAAGCTCGCGGGCGAGCTCTGTCGTTGTTCGTTCACTGAACGTGAGCTTGAAGATGGCGGCGCGAGTGTGTCCGAGCAGTTCGGAGAGCGGGTCCTTGGGGGACTCCTCGATCAGCGGCAGCGGGGTCAAGGCCGGGTAGATGACGACCACCGAGCGGTCAGGGTGCCATGCCACCAGGGGCCGGCCGGTCCAGAGCGTCGAGGGCATTAGCGTCAGTCCCGCGCCGCATGGGTACATGTCTTGTTCTTGTTGAACTTCGATCTGCATGTCCGTGCCGTTCCAGCTGATGCCGGGATGCAGCGTGGACAGCGCGGCCTGAACGCCAAGTTCGGCGATAAGTCTGCTACGCCAGGCCAGTTCCGAGCGGAACGCGGTCAAGATCCGCGGCCAGGTGTCCTTCACGAGATGGTGGTGGGCGAGGCGCAGCGCCAGGTCGAGCTCACGCCATGTTTCGCGGTCCCGCTCTGCCAGCGAGCGCAGCCAGAGCGGGGGCGACCGGGAGCCCCACACTCGCTGCAGTTCCGCGGCGACAAAGGAAGCCGGCGCCGCCTGCACCAACTCCAGCCCTTCGGCCAGACATGTGGTGATCGGATCCAGGAACAGCGGGCCGGTAGCGGATGGCGGTATCAACTCGAACAGCGGACCAGTCGCAACGGGAAGCTGCGCCGCGGCCGACCGCCGCCAGCCGCGGAATACGGGGTCCTGTCGCTGGAGTGCCGCCACTGCGAGCCCGGTCTCAACGAGCGGCGCGGGCTGGCTGGCGAACTTGGTCTTGAGCAGATCCTCTGCTGTCAGGTGAATCCGGAGCACGTTCAGGCGCCTGCCGTTACTTAACGTTTTGATCGTGGCCTAAAGGATGGCATCCAGCGCAGGGCCCAGCAAGCCTTAGGACAGGACCCTCGGATGGCATCGGGCCGCAGGGCCTGGGCGGGTGGCTGGGAGTAGGAGGCGTGTAGGAGTGCCGCGAGGCTGTTGCCATGCTGGCGGGGCTGTTGGGTTGGTGCGGCCGGGTCAATCGCTGAGATGACCAGTCCGCAGGATTTGACTGGTCTTGCTTCCCTCGAGATGCCCGGCGGTGTCTCGGCTACTGCGGTTGCCGCTGCCTCGCTCAGACCCGCAGATACGCCCCGGCTCGGCGGTGAGAATCTTGACCACGTTAAGGCTCTCGCGGAAGTGGGGGATTGCTGGCCGCCTATTCTTGTGCACCGGCAAACGATGCGCGTCATTGACGGGATGCATCGGCTGCGCGCGGCACGCCTGCGCGGGCAGACCACGATCGAGGTCCAGTTCTTCGATGGTGATGATGACGAGGCATTCGTAGCTGCCGTGAAGGCCAATGTCGCGCACGGCTTGCCGCTGACGCTGACCGACCGCAAAGCCGCCGCGACCCGTATCATCGGCTCGCAGCCGCAGCGGTCAGACCGGTGGATTGGCGAGGTCACGGGCCTGGCCGCTGGCACTGTAGCCGCTACCCGGCGCCGGATGAGCCCGTCCGCCCGGCCGGGCACGGCGCGCATTGGCCGCGACGGCCGGGTCAGGCCGCTCGAGATGACCGACGGCCGGCGCAAAGCGCAAGAGCAGATCACAAGCCGCCCGGAGGCATCGCTGCGCGAGATCGCCAGAACGGCCGGAGTCTCGCCAGCAACCGTGAAGGACGTCCGTGACCGGATACGCCGTGGAGAAGATCCGGTTCCCCGCAATCAGCGCGCCACCAACGCCGAGGCGGGCCACGCCGGCCAGGGCGGCAGCCATGCTAACGGCGAGCACCCTGGTGGGGCACGAGACCTGGCCTGGTCGCTGGACCAGCTGAGCAAGGACCCCTCGCTGCGCTACACCGAGTCTGGGCGGATCCTGCTGCGCTGGCTCGAAACCCACGCCCGCGGTCCCGGCCCCGCCGCAGGACTGATAGACATGGTCCCTTCGCACTGCGGGTACCTCATCGCTGACATCGCCCGCAAGTGCGCCCACGAGTGGCAGCAACTCGCGACCGCACTCGACCAACGCCTGCAAACAGGGCACACCCCCAAGCCGACAGGAACACGCCCTCCCGGACAGCCACACGGGGTTCGCTGAGTGGGCCCCGGGGCGCGGTGCCGGGATTGCTCCCTCCCGGGCCCAGAGCGCTGGCTGCGGCGATGCGGACGGCGTCGGCCTTCAGGCACTTGTAGATGGCGTCGCTGATCTGCCGTTTGAGGGCACGCAGCGCCTCTTTGGGTGCCTTGCCCTCGGCCAGCTTCTTGTCGTAGTAGGTGCGGCCGTCGCTGTGCTTGTAGCGGATCTGGGTGATCGCGGCCATGTGGATCGCATGGTTAAGGCGCCGGTTCCCGCGCAGCGACAGCCGGTGGATGATGCGGTTGCCGGAGGAGACCTCGATCGGCGCGGTGCCGTTATAGGCGGCGAACCCGTCCCGGCTGCCGAACCGTGACACGTCGCGGACATCGCCGATCACGGTGGCGGCGATGACCGGGCCGACCCCGAAGACCACGGTCAAGGAGGTACCGGAGGCACGGACCGCTGCCGCCAGCTTCTTCTTCGTCTCCCGCAGCAGGGCATCGACGCGGCGCATGTCCGCCACGAGCTCGGCGGCCAGCTCGGCGCGGGCCTGCTGCACGGCGCCGCGCGGCTCGGTGGCGGCCAGGACCTGATCGGCCTGATCTGCGTGTATTTCCTTGCTGAAGCCGCCGGGGACCAGGTCGCGCAGCGCGGCGTGCAGCCGGCAGGTGACCTGGTTGCGTGCCCGGCTCAGGTCGTGGTGCAAGAAGGCGAGCGCAGCGCCGGATGCCGGGCAACCGCAACCAGGAATGCAACCGCCCACAGCGGACAGCCACAGCAAAGCTGGAGAGACACCAGGTCAGGACGGGTCAGGTCTTCACATTTGGCCGTGAGCTGGCCTTCCGTGACGTGACCGAGATGCCGCCCACAGGTTAAGCGGGCCGTGTCCACGTT
>WNFM01240316.1_pt1 | contig 24407 bp, 27 predicted proteins | sample 5400271 | NCBI WGS metagenome assembly WNFM01 (sample SAMN13153352, study PRJNA577476) | soil metagenome | isolation source: 60 cm saprolite on Douglas fir-dominated hillslope | place: USA:California | collected 2013-09-17 | reverse complement strand
GGGGTCGTCCCGGCCTCGCTCATCCAGCAGGCGCTGAAGGAGGAGCCCGCGCAGCTCGCCTCGCTCGAGGAGGCGCGGAGCGCTTTCGAGCGCGAATACCTGGTTCGCATCCTGCGCATCACCGGCGGCAGCGTGACCCAGGCGGCGAAGCTCGCGCAACGCAATCGCACCGAGTTCTACAAGCTGCTCGAACGCCACAAGCTCGAGCCGAAAATGTTCAAGCCCGAAAAGGGCTGAGGCCCGGCCAAGCGCGGGCGGAATTCGTCGCATTGTCGCCGCGAGGCGACAACAAATTCCCTTTCCCATCAGCTCGATTTTCGCCGGTCGCGGGAAACCGTCGTTGACAAGCGACGCATCCGGTATCTCTGGCGTCCCGGATTCTCAAGTAACCCATTGAGTTAATTCGAAAGCTTCGTCTTGGCACGGGGATTGCACTCATGCCCAGCGATTCCGGCGCGATTCTAGCGGCGGGAAAAGCAATTTTGCTGAAACGGGCACGCTCCAATCGCGCAGGACGGGCGGTTTCGGTGCTGATTGCGAGCTTGATCGGCGTCGGCGCGGTCACGGGCTGGTTGCACAGCGGCTTCTCGCCCAAGCAGGGCGACACCCGGCCGGCAGATTCCGGACGCAAACCCGTCTCGCCAGGCAGCTGTGCCTTGTGCGGCACCGTCGAATCCATCCGGACCGTCGAGGTGCGCGATGAAGCGGCGGGTGCAGGTGCCGCGGGCGGTGGGTCCGCGGGCGCCGGATCCGGCGAGCAGGCGATCGAAGGAAGCGGCGGCACCGCGGTGACGCTCCTCGGGGCCGGAGGCGCAATTGCCGGGAACGAGATCGAGAAGAACGTGAAAAAGCGCTATGCATATCGCGTGACGGTGCGCATGGACGACGGCTCCTTTCGCACCATTTCCATGTCGAGCCCGCCCACCCTCGCCGTGGGCGACAAGGTCAGAGTAGTGGAAGGCAAGCTCGTGCGCACATGAAAAGTCGGGTATAAGAAAAGCCCTACTTGTTCAAGTGAGGAGGAAAAAAAGATGCCAAGCCTCAACCGGACCGTCGCACGCGTTCTCGTCGTCAGCCTGTGCACCCTGGGTGTGCCGATTCCGGCCGCGCAGGCCGAGCTGGTTGCAACGGACCGGGTCGAAGCCACCCTGCAGGCGCAGCTTTCGCGCGAGCTTCTCGGTTCGTTTTTTGACCGGGCCGACGTCCGGGCCGCGCTTGAGCGGCGCGGCGTGAGTGCCGACGACGCGAAAGCCCGCGTCGGCGCCTTGAGCGATGACGAAGTCGAACAGATCGCCGCGCGGTTCGATTCGCTTCCCGCAGCAGGGAGCGGGCTCGAGACCGCGCTGGTGATCGGGTTTCTCGTATTCCTGACCCTTCTGATAACGGATATTCTGGGCTTCACCAAGGTTTTCAGCTTCACCCGGCCGGCCAAGTGATCCTCCCCTCTCGACCGCGCCGGTGTGTCGCCCGCCGCCTAACGGCGGCGGGCATCTTTCTTCTCGGGCTTGCGGGCTGCGCCACGCCGCAGCTGCAAGCCCTGGTCGGGGGCGATTCCCCCGGAATCCCGCAGCGCGCCGAGATCGGCGCGGTTCCGTTTTATTCGCAGGACGACCATCAATGCGGCCCGGCCGCTCTCGCGATGGTGCTGGGAGCCGGAGGCAAGGCGATCGAGCCGGAGGCGTTGCGGCCGCAGGTCTATCTCCCGGATCGGCACGGGAGCCTGCAGATCGAGATGCTCGCGGCTGCGCGCCGCAACGGCTTTGTAGCGGTCGAGATCAAGCCGAACCTTTCGGATCTCCTCACCGAGATCGCCGCGGGAAACCCCGTGGTCGTCCTGCAGAACCTCGCGTTGGACTGGCATCCCGTCTGGCACTACGCGGTCGCGATCGGCTACGACCTCGAGGCCCGGCGCATCACCTTGCGATCCGGCGACGAGCGGCGCCTGCAAATGCCGCTCAGCACCTTCGAACGCACCTGGCGACGCGGCGGCTATTGGGCTATGCTCGCGCTGCCGCCGCGACGCTTGCCGGCGAGTGTGGCTGCAGGCGACTATTTGAGTGCCGTGGCGCGGCTCGAGAAGGCCGGTCCGCTCGTGTCGGCGCGAGGAGCCTACGAGCGGGCACTCGAGCGCTGGCCTGACGAGCTCATGGCGCTCATGGGCTCGGGAAATACCGCCTATCGGGCCGGTGACTTCGCAGTGGCCGAGCAGGCCTTCAGGCGGGCCACTGTGGTCCATCCGCGGTCGGCCGCCGCGCACAATAATCTCGCGCAAACGCTCGCGGACCTCGACCGTCACGGCGAGGCCCTGGCCGAAGCGCGCGTGGCGGTCGGTCTCGGCGGGCCGCTCGAGGACACGTCGATCCGCACGCTGGATGCCATCGTATCGCGCACCGGCCGGGGCGAGCAGGAATGGAACCGGTGAGCGGACGTGATGGCGATGATGCATCGTGGGATACCCACGCACAATCTCTGGACCGGACTGCGGCAGATCTTTTCGCACGGCGCCATCACCGTGCTCGCGGTCGCGATCGCCTTCTCGCTTCCCGGCATCGCGAACTACATCCTGAACGAGTGGTGGCCCGAGGTCCAGAACAACGCGAATCTCCTGCTCGCGACTGAAGTCGGCCTGGCGTCGGTCCTTGCATTGCTGTTCAACCTGGCGAAGATCGCCTGGGATCACCGCCAGCGGGTCCTCACCGCACGGCTCGCATCCTTGGTGTACGCGCGCAACGCCGGCGCCGGCTGGTGGTCGCGCCGGCGGGAACGCGCCCTGGTAAGGCAGCTCCCGGCAGCGCGCGACGCCTTCGTCCTCACTCTGACCGGATACGACACGTTCGTCGCCGACGACAGCTTGCTGCGCGACGTAATCGAGAAGGCCTACGAGATCCGCGTGATGCTGGTCAACCCGGTTGGACGAGCGCTGCGCGAGCGCGCGGATTCCCTGCCACCGGAGATCACGGCGCGCACCCTGCACACGGAGATCGAGGCGACAGTCGGGTATCTCTCGGGGCTGCGCAGGTTCGGCAAGAAGGTGGAAGTCAAGTTCTACGACGAGGAACCGTTCTGGAAGCTCATCGTGCTCGGCGACTACGTCTGGGTGCAGCATTGCCACAGCGGATTCGCGGTCAGAGAGCAGCCCGAATTCGTGTTCGCCCTGCAGCACCGCGAGCCGCGCCAGGGCCTCTTCGTACCCTTCTATATGGTGTTCCTCAACCGGTGGAATGACACCCGTCATCCCGAGTACGATTTCGACGCGAACGAGCTGGTCTACCGAGACTCTTCGGGAAAGGAAACGGGTCGGGATGTACTGACTGGTCCGATCGACGGCACTGCGGTGCCGCTGCCTGCTTCCCAGCTGCCCGCTGCAGCGGCGGGTGAAGCGGCGCTGCTACGCCGCCAGGCGCCCGAGCGCACGGCCGTCGACTAGACCGCGATCGGAGCTTTGATCGCGGGGTGCGGGTCGTAAGCCTCGAGGGTGAAATCCTCGTAGCGGAAACCGAAAATGTCCCTTGTCGCCGGGTTGAGCCGCATTCGCGGAAGCGGCCGCGGCGAGCGCGCGAGCTGCTCTTTTGCCTGTTCCAAATGATTGAGATAGAGGTGCGCGTCGCCGAGCGTGTGCACGAACTCGCCCGGCCTCAGGCCGCATACTTGCGCTACCATCAGGGTGAGCAGCGCATAGGAGGCGATGTTGAACGGCACGCCGAGGAAAATGTCGGCGCTGCGCTGATACATCTGGCAAGAAAGCTGTCCATCTGCCACGTAGAACTGAAAGAGGACGTGACACGGGGGCAACTTCATCCTGTCGATCTCGGCGGGGTTCCAAGCAGTCACGATGTGGCGGCGCGAATCGGGCCGCGTCCGGATCGAGTCCACCACCTGCGCGATCTGGTCGATCGCGCTCCCGTCGGGCGAGGGCCAGCTGCGCCATTGCGAGCCGTACACCGGGCCGAGCTCGCCGCTCGCGTCCGCCCATTCGTCCCAGATCGACACGCCGTGCTCCTGCAGCCAGCGCACGTTGGTGTCGCCCTTGAGGAACCACAACAGCTCGTAGGCGACCGACTTGAAGTGGACTTTCTTGGTGGTGAGCAGCGGAAATCCGGCGGCGAGGTCGAATCGCATCTGCCAGCCGAAGGTGGACAGCGTTCCGGTGCCGGTGCGGTCGCTTTTCTTGTGCCCGTGGTCGAGCACGTGACGCATGAGATCGAGGTAGGGCTTCATCGAAGAGGTTTGGGTGCAACCGGAATCATAGCGCCTTATTCGCGCGTGCTCGCGGCGGGATCGCGCGCCAGGCCCACACCACCGCCAGGGCAAACACGCAATAGGCGATCGCGAACACCCACTCGGGAAGGTTGTAGTAGAGCAGCCATGACAGCCAGCGGCCGATAAAGCTGCGCTCCTCGCGCCCGGTGGAGCGCAACACGTCCTCCCAGCGCGTCAGCGGGCAGGTGAAGCCCAGCAGTGTCTCGACGGCGACAAACACGATCGCGGCGAGATGCGCGATGCGAAACGCGCGGTTGTGCACCCAGCCCCATCGCCCCGCCCCGGCGAGAATCAGGGCAAATCCGCCGACCACGAACAACACGAACAGGACGTGGACGAACAGAACCACATCGGCGAGCCATGTCGAGCCCATCGGGTCTCAGCGCCGCGCCGCTCTCGGCTCTCCCGATTCGACCGGCCGCGAAGGATCGGCGCACCACTCGCTCCAGGAGCCGGGATAGAGGCGCGCCCCGCGCAGGCCGGCGACCTCCATGGCGAGGAGGTTGTGGCAGGCGGAAACTCCGGAACCGCAGTAGTTCACGACGTTTTGCGGATCGCTGGCGCCGAGCACGGCGCCGAACTCCCGTTCGAGTTCTTCGGATGATTTGAAGCGCCCGCTCGCGTCGAGGTTGTCGCGGAAATACCGATTGAACGCACCGGGAATGCGCCCGCCCACGGGGTCGAGAGTTTCGTTCTGCCCGCGAAAACGGTCGGGCGCGCGCGCGTCGACGAGCACCATGCCCGGATCATCTAGCCGGGAGCGAACAAAATCGGCGCCGACCCAGCCGCTGTTTACTATCTTTCCCGAAAATCGCGTGGCTTGCGGCGACGGCACCTCGGCGCTTTGCGCCCGCCCTTCGGCAACCCATTGGTTCCAGCCGCCGTCGAGCACCGCGACGGGCAGATGGCCCAGAGCGCGCAGCAGCCACCACAGCCTCGCCGCGACCATTCCCCCTTGGGCGTCGTACGCGACGACCTGTTTCCTCGAATCGACGCCCGCCCGCCCCAGCTTATCCATCAGCACCTGCGGATCGGGAAGCGGATGCCGGCCGTTCGTTCCGGTCTTCGGGGCGGAGAGATCCTCGTCGAGGTGCAGGAAGCGTGCGCCCGGGACGTGCGACGCCTTGTACTCCGCACGGCCGCGCGTCGGATCGGTCAGATCGTGACGGCAATCGAACGCGACCCAATCGGGATCGTCGAGACGCTGCGCGAGGATTTCGGTGCCGACGAGCGCGGTGAGGATCATGCGCTATCATAATCTGAGCCACGCGAACCTAGTCGGACTCTGTTGGGGAACACCTTATACGACGGTGTATGGCGGATCGATGAAATGTAATGACACTGCCTCGATGATCGGACTGTTGGCCAAATCCGCACTATTTTTGACTGTCGCGCTGCCAATCGCCGCCTGTGGAGGGATGCCTGTGTATTCGGCGAGCCCGATCGAGGCGTGGGTGGTGGATGCCGAGACCAGTCAGCCGCTTGAAGGCGTCATCGTCACGGCAAACTGGCAATTGGTTACGGGTTCGCTAGGCGGAGGAGAAATTCCCAAGGGACAGCTGATGGTGATGGAGAGTGTCACCGACAAGAATGGGCGCCTCTACTTCGAGGGTTGGACCAAGACGAATCTCTCGACTGGAGAGCTGCGCAATCAAGATCCATACATTGTCATGTTCAAGCCAGCGTACCAGTTCTATGGATTCCTCAGCAATTACTCGCCGGGACGCGTCTTTCTTGGCCTTCATAGGAAATCAGGGCTCGGTGGACAAACCATAAGACTGGCTCGATTTACCGGTACCCTGGAGGCGTACGCGGATCACCTATCGGCCTATGACAACCTGCACAATGTTGTCGACGACTGCGAGTGGAAGAGAATACCTAGGATGATCTTGGCCCTGAGTGAGGAACGAAGACGCATCAAAGCGCTCGATGAGCGTTTGGCCGTAAGAGTTCCAGACATCCCGACTTTGGAGGGGCTTAGTAAGCGGTGTGGTTCTGCTGCAGAGTTTTTTAAGGCATACAAGGCGCCCGACAAATGAGAGCGCGACATCGCCAGATTGAGCGGCGGCTAATCCAGGTTTCTGTCACTGACCAGACGCTTTCCCGGCCAGCCCTCGCTTGATGTATTCGTGGAAGTGCATCATCCCGTCTTCCATCGGCGACTGGTATGGTCCGGCGTCGTTCTCGCCGCGCACCCACAAGGCGCGCCGGCCGCGATCCATGCGCTTGGCGATTTCGTCGTCCTCGATCGCGGTCTCGCGGTAGGCGGCCTGCTCGGCCTCGACGAATTCGCGCTCGAACAGGACGATGTCCTCGGGATAGTAGAACTCGACGACGTTGGTGGTGTGCGTGGGTGAGCGCGGGAGCAGTGTGCTCACCACCAGCACGTGCGGATACCACTCGAGCATGACGTTCGGGTAGTACAGGAACCAGATCGCGCCCTGCTTGGCCGGTTTGCCTGCCATGTAGCGGGTGAGAGCCTCGTGCCACTTGGCGTAAGTCGGCGTCCCCGGTTTGGCAAACCCGTCCTTCACTCCCACCACCTGCGCCGAGTAGGCCTCGGCGATGTCCCACTTGAGATCGTCGCAGGTGACGAAGTTCCCCAGTCCCGGATGGTAGGGGATCACGTGGTAGTCCTCGAGGTATACCTCGATGAAGGTTTTCCAGTTCTGCTCGAACTCCAAGATTTCGACTCGGTCGAGCATGTAGCCGGAGAAATCGAAATCGTCGGCGCTGGCGAACCCGGCCAGGTCCTTCGCCACGTCGCGTTTTCCCGCGAACAGCATGCCGCGCCAGTTCTGCAGAGGAGTCTTGCCGAGGTTGAGGCAGGGATTCTCGGGGAAGTGCGGCGCGCCCAAGAGCTCGCCTTCCATGTCATAGGTCCAGCGGTGCAGCGGGCAGACGATGTTCTGCGCGTTGCCCCGGCCTTCGAGCAGGATCGACTGCCGGTGGCGGCAGACGTTCGACATGAGCTCGATGCCGTTCGCGTTCCGGACCAGCACCTTGCCGTGATCCATCCAGGCGAGGGTGTGGTAGTCGCCCGGGTTCGGCACCATCAGCTCGTGTCCGACATAGCCCGGGCTGCTCGCGAAGAGCAGCTTTTGCTCCAGCTCGAAGACCTGCGGATCGAAGTACCAGGAAACGGGAAGCTGCGGCGTGTTGGGTTTGAGTCTTCGCGAACTGGGCAAGTCGGACATACGGCGGAAGGGCTCCCCTTTGGGTCGGTAAATCGGTAAAAATGCGCGCGATTCTAGACCTTTTTTCCGGGAGGCACCAGGGGTTTTCGCGCCCGAGTATCCTGTTTTCCGCCGGAGTTGGCAGCAGGACTTCATTTGACCGTCCTTTCCTCATGGGCTATTTTGCCGTTTCCTGACAGAACGGCGCCCCCGGGCCGGCCTCTCACCATGTCCAAACCCGCCAAGACCGATCAACCCGAGAGCTTTGAAGCCGCCCTCGCCGAGCTTGAGAAGATCGTGGCCAGCATGGAGTCCGGAAAGCTGACTCTGGAGCAGTCCCTTGCCGCACACAAGCGAGGCCTGGAGCTGGCTCAGTACTGCCAGGGGGTACTCGCCCGCGCGCAGCAGCAAGTGAAGGTGCTTGAAGAAAACACGCTGAAAAATTTCCCCGGTGCCGACGACGACGAATGAATTCACCGCCTGGATGGCAAAGGTCCAGGCTCGGGTCGAAGCGGCGCTGGAGCGTTTTCTCCCGTCGGCAGGAATCGCGCCGCAGCGCCTGCATGACGCCATGCGCTATGCGGTGCTCGGTGGAGGAAAGCGGATACGGCCCTTGCTCGCGTTTGCCGCCGGGGAAGCCACCGCGGGCGAATCGGCCCGCGCGGACCCGGCGCGGCTCGAAATCGCGGCCTGCGCCGTCGAATGCATTCACGCCTACTCGCTCGTGCACGACGACCTGCCCTGCATGGACGACGACGTTCTCCGGCGCGGCAAGCCCGCTTGCCACGTCGAATTCGACGAGGCGACCGCCCTCCTCGTGGGCGATAGCCTGCAGTCGCTCGCGTTTCAGCTGCTCGCCGAGCACCGTCTCTCCGATGATCCCGCGGTTCAGGTCGAAATGGTGAAGATCCTCGCCGTCGCGTGCGGCAGCCGCGGCATGGCGGGCGGGCAGGCGATCGATCTCGCGGGCGTGGGCCAGGCCCTCTCCGTGCCGGAGCTCGAATACATGCACATCCACAAAACCGGCGCGCTGATCCGCGCGTCGGTCGCCCTCGGGGCGCGTTGTTCGGGCGCGCTCTCCACGGGACAGCTTGCGCGCCTCGATCACTATGCAAAATGCGTGGGGCTTGCTTTTCAGGTGGTCGACGATGTTCTCGACCAGGAGTCTTCGACCGCGACACTCGGCAAGACCGTCGGCAAGGACGCGGCGAACAACAAGCCGACGTACGTCTCGGCGCTCGGGCTCGCGCGCGCCAAGGCGCTCGCCGAGGAGTTGCGCGAAGAGGCGCAGGCGGCGCTTACGGAACTGCGCGGCGGCGCGCGAAGGCTCGCCGAGCTCGCCGACTTCATCGTGCTGCGCAAATTCTAGCTGCGGAAAAAGTCACTTTCGTCCCGGACAAGCTTCCCGGTTTGCGGGATAATTCGGCCTTATGAGCGCGATCGGAAAGGCGGATCTTCCCGGCAAAGGCTCGTTGGCGGGATCGACGGAATACGATCCAGGGGCTTACGAGCTGCTGAAGACCATCGACGATCCTGCGGCACTGCGTGCCCTGGACCGGCGGGGGCTGCAGAGGCTCGCCGACGAGCTGCGCACCTTCATTCTGGAATCGGTCAGCCAGACCGGCGGCCATCTGTCCTCCAATCTGGGGACGGTCGAGCTGACCATCGCGCTGCACCACGTCTTCAATACGCCTTACGACCGCATCGTCTGGGACGTGGGACACCAGACCTACCCGCACAAGATTCTCACCGGCCGCCGCGAGGCGATGAGCCGCATACGCATGAGCGGGGGAATTTCGGGCTTCCCGCGCCGCGGCGAGAGCGAGTACGACACTTTCGGCACCGCCCATTCGAGCACCTCGGTGAGCGCGGCGCTCGGCATGGCGCAGGGCGCGAAACTGAAAGGCGATACCGGTGAGAAGAAGCGCCACGTCGTAGCGGTGATCGGCGACGGCGCCATGTCGGCCGGCATGGCTTTCGAGGCGCTCAACAACGCCGGCGTGATGGACACCGATCTGCTCGTGATCCTGAACGACAATGACATGTCGATTTCCCCCGCGGTGGGCGCGTTGAACCGCTACCTCGCGCGGCTCATGTCGGGGCGTTTCTACGCCGCGGCGAGGAAAGCAGGCGAAAAAGTGCTCGCCGGTGTCCCGCCGCTGTGGAACCTGGCGAAAAAGATGGAGGAGCACGCCAAGGGTCTGGTCGTGCCTTCGACCCTGTTCGAGGAATTCGGATTCAACTACGTCGGTCCGATCGACGGCCACGATCTGGACTCGCTCATCCCGACGCTGAAGAACATCAAGGAGCTGAAGGGCCCGCAGTTCCTGCACGTGGTGACCAAGAAGGGCCAGGGGTACAAGCTCGCCGAGGCCGATCCGGTGCTCTATCACGGTCCGGGCAAGTTCGACCCGGCTGAGGGCATCAAGAAGGCGAGTGGTGGCAAGCCCACCTACACGCAGGTATTCGGCGAGTGGCTGTGCGACATGGCGCGGCTCGATTCGCGTCTGGTCGGCATCACCCCCGCGATGCGGGAAGGATCGGGACTGGTGCGCTTCGCGCAGGAATTCCCCGACCGGTATTTCGACGTGGGCATCGCGGAGCAGCACGCGGTCACCTTCGCCGCGGGGCTTGCCTGCGAGGGCTTGAAGCCCGTGCTCGCGATCTACTCGACTTTTCTGCAGCGCGGCTACGACCAGCTGATCCACGACGTTTGCATCCAGAACCTTCCGATCGTGTTCGCGCTCGACCGGGCAGGCCTCGTGGGCGGCGATGGGGCCACGCACAACGGGGCCTTCGACCTGACTTATCTGCGCTGCGTGCCCAACATGGTGGTGATGACCCCGAGCGACGAGAACGAATGCCGCCAGATGCTTGCCACGGCGTTTGCGCTCGACCGGCCCGCGGCGGTGCGCTATCCCCGCGGCAGCGGCCCGGGTTCAGCGATCGTGAAGGAAATGCGCTCCCTGCCGCTCGGAAAAGGGGTGGTGCGGCGGCGCGGTCAGGCTGGAAAAGGCGGCGTGGCGATTCTCGCGTTCGGCAGCCTGCTCAAGCCCGCGCTCGAGGCAGGCAACGAACTGGATGCAACCGTCGTCGACATGCGCTTCGTGAAGCCGGTGGACGCGGATCTCGCAGCGGAGCTGGCGGGAACGCACGGGCTCCTCGTCACCGTCGAAGAGAACGCAGTCCTGGGCGGCGCGGGAAGCGCCGTCGCCGAGGCGCTCGCCGCGCGCGCCATCGTCACCCCGCTCCTTCAGCTGGGGCTTCCCGACCGCTTCGTCGATCACGGTGACCAGGCCCAATTGCTCGCTTCGATCGGCCTGGGCAAGGCTGGCATCGTCGCCGCCATCCGCGCGCGTCTTGAAAAAGGGGGAACGGGTCGCATGTTAAACTCCTCTAACCCCGAGCCAACGTGACGAAAGGCTCTTCATGAACATCCGCGATCCGCTTGCCATCCCCGACGTCCAGGGTTCCGAGGACAGGCGCAAGCTCGCTATCGACCAGGTCGGGATCAAGGCGATCCGCCATCCCGTCCGCGTCGCCGAGCGCTCGGGCGAAGTGCAGCACACCATCGCGACGTTCAACATGTACGTCGGCCTGCCGCACCAATTCAAGGGCACGCACATGTCGCGCTTCGTCGAGATCCTGAACGCCCACGAGCGCGAGATCTCCGTGGAAACCTTCAAGCTGATGCTGGACGAGATGGTCGAGCGCCTGGAAGCCCAGTCCGGCCACATCGAGATGACGTTTCCGTACTTCGTCAACAAGGCCGCGCCGATCTCGAAGGTGAAGAGCCTGATGGACTACGAAGTGACTTTCGTCGGAGAGATCGACAAGGGCGAGAAGTGCTTCAAGATGAAAGTCCTCGTGCCGGTGACGAGCCTTTGCCCGTGCTCCAAGAGAATCTCCGATTACGGAGCGCACAATCAGCGCTCGCACGTCACCATCACCGCGCGCACCAACGGGTTCGTGTGGATCGAGGAGCTGGTCGATTACGCCGAGGAGCACGCCTCGAGCGAGCTCTACGGCCTGCTCAAGCGGCCCGACGAGAAGTTCGTCACCGAGCGCGCCTACGACAACCCCAAGTTCGTCGAAGATATGGTTCGCGACATCGCCGCGGAGCTCAACCGCGACAAGCGCATCGAGTGGTACCGGGTGGAGTCCGAGAACTTCGAGTCCATCCACAACCACTCCGCTTACGCCCTGATAGAGAAGGACAAGAGCAAGACCTAGCTAAAACCGGCGGATGAGCACCATCGTCTGGCCTTCACGCTTCATTTCCATGCGGTTCAGGAAGCTCATGCCGAGCAGCGCGAACGGCATCTGGTGGTTGCCTTGCACCACGGCCGCATCGACGTTGTTGACGACAATGTCCCCGACGCGCACCGTGTCCAGCTTTACCCGGTAGGCCGTCACTGTGCCGTTGGCGGTGCCCATCAGTCCGGGCAGGCCTTTGCGGTAGTCGATTCCGAGCCGGCTGGCGTCTTCCGAAGAGAGCGAAACAGCCGTGGCGCCCGTATCGACAAGGAAGCGCACTGCTCCGCCGTTGATCTGCCCATCCACGACGAAATGTCCGCGCGAATCGGCGGTGAGCGTGGTGCTCTGGTTCGAGGAGGCCGTAGCCGGACCGGCCTGATGCTGTCCGATTGCGAGTGTCCTTTTCTGACCGTCGATGAGCAGCGTCGCGGACTCCCGGTCGGTCGAGAGCAAGGTGACGCCCTCCACGGGCTTCTGGCCGACCGTAAGAACCCGTGGCGCGCCGCCGTCGATCACGACTACCGCCTTTCCGGGAAACAAGCCGATCACCCTCACCTCGGCGGTCCAGCCCGCCGCGGACAACAGGAAAAGCAGGGACGTTACAATACGAAGCTTGAACACGATGGCCTCGTCTCGCACATGAAACCGGTTGCGATTTTCCGCCACAGCCGCACCGAGGGGCCGGGCTATTTTGCCACATTCCTCGACGCGCGCCGCGTTGCTTACCGGCTGGTCAAGATCGACGCTGGGGAGCTGGTTCCCGCGGATCCGCGCGAGTTCTCGGGGCTCGTATTCATGGGCGGGCCGATGAGCGTGAACGACGAGCTGCCGTGGATCCCTCCGGCGCTCGAGCTCGTGAACAAGGCGGTCGACGCCGATATCCCGGTGCTCGGCCACTGTCTCGGCGGACAACTCATCTCCAAGGCCCTCGGAGGCAGGGTGACGCGTAACGGGGTAAAGGAAATCGGCTGGGGCCCGGTCACGATCGAAGACAACGCTCAAGCGCGCGAGTGGTTCGGCCCGACGCGGGAGTTCTCCGGTTTTCACTGGCACGGCGAGACCTTCACCATCCCGCCGAAGGCGACGCGCATCGCCGGGAGTCCGTATTGCGCGAACCAGGCGTTTGTGCTCGGGGAGCACCTCGGCATGCAGTGTCACGTCGAGATGACACGCGAGCTGATCCGCGCCTGGTGCGAAGACTGGGGGAAGGAGCTTGTCGCGAAGGCCGGACCTTCGGTGCAAACCCCGGAGCAGATGTTCGAGCGGCTCGACGAGCGTCTGCATTCGCTCAACGCGATCGCCGCTGGCCTCTACGGGCGCTGGATGGAAGGACTGAAAGCTTAGAAAGCTCACTCATGCCGAAAGCCAAAGCCGCGAAGGGGACACCGCGTCCTGCTTCGGGACCGGTGACCTTGCTCGTCGGAACGCGCAAGGGCGTGTTCCTCGTGAAGTCGGACCGCGCGCGCAGGAGCTGGACGCTCGCAGGGCCCCATTTTCTCGGCCATATCGTCAACCATCTCGTGCTCGACCCGCGCGACGGCAAAACGCTGCTCTGCGCCGTGCGCGCCGGTCATCTCGGGCCGACTGTATTCCGCTCGACCGACCTCGGCCGCACGTGGAAGGAAGCGCAGCGCCCGCCCGCGTTCCCGAAGGCCACTCCCGGCGAGAAGGGCCTCGCGGTGGAACACGTGTTCTGGCTCACGCCGGGGCATTCTTCGGAGCCCGGCGCCTGGTACGCAGGCGTCTCACCGCCGGGATTGTTCCGCTCCGATGACGGCGGCGTCACCTGGGAAGGCGTGGCCGGCTTCAATGCCAACCCCATGCGCAACGTCTGGATAGGCGGCGAGCAGGAGCAGGGCCCGCCCGGCGGCGCGACGCTGCACTCGATCAATGTCGATCCGCGCGATCCCCGGCGCCTCTATATCGGCATCTCGGTCGGCGGCGCGTTCGAAAGCTCGGACCGCGGAGAGACCTGGCGGCCGCTCAACCAGGGCGTCGCGGCCGATTTCCTTCCTGTAAAGGACCCGGAGTACGGCCACGACGTGCACTGCATGCGGCTGCATCCGCTCGCGCCCGACCGCCTGTACCAGCAGAATCACTGCGGGATGTACCGCCTCGACCGTCCCGCCGAACGCTGGCAGCGCATGGGCAACGCCATGCCGAAAAAAATCGGCGACATCGGATTCCCGATCGTGCTGCATCCACGCGACCCGGACACGCTTTGGGTGTTCCCGATGGACGGCGGCACCGTGTGGCCGCGCGTCTCCCCGGGCGGCAAGCCCGCGGCCTACGTATCGCGTGACGGCGGCCGGACGTGGCGCCGCCAGGACAAGGGCCTGCCGACCAAGCAGGGCTGGTTCACCGTGAAACGCCAGGCGATGTGCGCCGACGCGCGCGATCCGGTGGGCGTGTACTTCGGCACGACCAGCGGCGAGCTCTGGATGAGCGCGAGCGAAGGCGACAGCTGGACCTCGATCGCGCGCCACCTGCCCGAGATCTATTCGGTCGAGGCAGCCGGCCGCTGAATGAACGTCCTCATCCCCTCGCAGCTTCGCGATTACACCGGGGGGCGCGCGCACGTGGAAGCGCGCGGCGCCACGGTGGCGGAACTGCTCACCGACCTCGAGGGGCGCTATCCGGGGATCCGCTTCCGCATGATCGACGAGCAGGACGCGATCCGGCGCCACATCAAGATCTTCGTCAACCAAGAGCAGACGCGCAACCTGGGCGCCGCGCTCGCCGCGAACGACGAAGTCGTCATCGTCGGCGCGCTGAGCGGGGGTTGATCACTCCCGGAAATTCTGGAATTGCAGCGGAATGTCGGTGACCGACTTGCGCACGAGCGCAATCGCGGCCTGGAGGTCGTCCTTCTTCGCGCCTGAGACTCGCACCGCGCTTCCCTGGATGCTCGCCTGGACCTTCATCTTCGAGTCCTTGATGAGCTTCACGATGCTCTTCGCCTTTTCCTGCTCGATACCGGCCTTTACGTGGATCGGCTGTTTCACCTTGGTGCCGCCGATCTTCTCGACGCTCTTCGTGTCGAACATGCGCGCGTCCACTGCGCGCTTGGCGCACTTCGTCAGGAAAACGTCGGTCACCTGCTTCAGCTTGAAATCGTCGTCCGCGTAGAGCGTCAGCACCAGCTCGGCCTGCTCGATGCGCGCGTCCGAGCCCTTGAAATCGAAGCGGTTCGCGATCTCCTTGTTGGCCTGGTCGACCGCGTTCTTCAGCTCGACCTTGTTGACTTCGGAAACGATATCGAACGAAGGCATGGCCCGCGATTATACCGAACGCCCGGCGCGATCCATTATGATAGTCTGACATCGATGGAATCCACCGCCATATACCGCAAACCGAAGAAGTGGATTGCGGCCACGCTTGGGTTGTTGATCCCGCCTGCAGGAATGCTCTACGTCGCCCGGCCTCGATGGGCCGCAGCGTATTTTGCTCTTGCGCTGATCGTCGCACTGGGCAACATGTTTGCACTTCGCGACAGGGAGTTGGCCGGCAACGCCATTGCGCTGCTCGTCGCGATAATTTGCGCGGTCCATGCGTATCGCCTCGCCGGAGACTCCAGGGTGCTCAGGCGCCCCTGGTACAGCCGTTGGTATGGCCTGGTTGGAATTGTCGCCGCGTCTGCGGCTCTGGCGTTCGGGGTTCGTGCTTTCCTTTTCGAGCCGTTCCGCTTTCCGTCCGGATCGATGGCTCCAACCATCGAGCCTCGCGCCCATCTGATTGTCAAGAAGTGGGGGTATGGTAATTACGGAACGTACGGAATTCACGTTGTGAGGACCGGCATGTCATCCGAGCTGCAAAGAGGAGACATCGTCGTCTTCGAGTATCCGGAGGATACAGCTTTGAGCTATGTCAAGCGGGTAGTCGGTCTTCCAGGTGAGAGAATTTCGTACTACAGCAAGCGCCTCTGGGTCAACGATCAAGAGGTACCGCTCCGGCCAATCGGTGATTACGTTCACAAGGATCGCCCTGTTCGCTCCCTTCAATATGTGGAGCGACTCGGCGACCGGGAGTACGCTATCCTCATCGAACCGGAGGCGCCTGCTGCTGTAGCTCTTGTGAAAGCATTTCCTTTTAGGGAACGTTGTGTTTACACCGCGGAAGGCCTGTCTTGCCGGGTACCCGATGGCCACTACTTTGTCTTAGGTGACAACCGCGACAACAGCAACGACAGCCGAACTTGGGGATTCGTCCCGGCGAGAAACATCATTGGCAAGGTTCAGTACATACTCCAATAGCGAATGAATCGTGCGATCGTTCTCGCCTGCGCATTGCTGCTCCCGGCAGGCGCCCGAACGGCGGTCACGTACTCTTTCGACTGGTACTGCTCGGGCTGCGCGAAGATCGGCATGGGCAGCAACGGAAGGGAAGGGCCATTCGGTTCGGATTCGGTTTGCCAGTCGGCGCGCGCCTCGCTGAGCGGGAGCCTCGCGGCGCGCGGCTGCGGTTCGCGCTGTTTCAATCCGCAGCCCTGCATTTCCGCAGGCGAACCGGACGTGCCTCCCTCTCCGCCCGGGGTTTCGGCGCCGGCGAAAATCCCGCCCGCCACCGCGCAAACCGCGCCGGTCTACGATCCTTCGCCTGAGCGCGTGCGCCGGGCCGACGACGTTAGGCACGGGAGGGAGAAAGCAGCCCCGCACGGGCTGGACGTGTCGGGCCGGTGGCGCAACAGCTTCAGCTGGTACGAAGCCCGCTCCTCCAAAGACGCGGTCGAGATCGTGCTCGTCGAGACCTGCCGCACTCCCGATTGTATCCGCAGGGAGTACCCGAACCGTCCGGTGTTTCGCGGCAGGCTCGAAGGCAGCCGGCTGGTCGGCGTCGTGCCGATCCGCAGCGCGCTCGAGTCGGAACAGAGCGGCCGGCACTGCGCGACGCCGGCCGGCGAATTTCACATCGAGGGCAGCTTGTCCGACGACGGGAGGGCGATCGTCTGGAGGCACGCACAGCTTCCGGTCGGGGAAGGCTGCGCCCCCGTGACGATTTCGCTCGGCACCTGGCGGCGCGGCTGAAGTCCCTGGCGGAGAAGCTCAGATCTCCACGATCAGGTCGGGCCTGAAGCCGCTCGGTTCGCCCGGATAGCCGCGCGGGTTGCAGATCACCCGCGTACCGCCCACGCTGTAGTCGAAAAACGTGTGCGTGTGTCCGTGGATCCAAAGCGCCGCGCTCCCCATCATTTCCGCGAGATCCAGAACGAACCCCGGGTTGGCGCGATGGCCCGCATAGGCGGGCGCGATCGAGCGCGGGTGCGGTGCGAAATGGGTAACGACGACCGTTTTTCCCGGAAAAGGCGCGGCCAGCGCCGCGACGAGCCAGGCACGGTGCCGGACGCAGAGCGCGATCGCGTCCTCCGGCGCGAAGGCGCGGGAGCCGCTGCGGATCAATTCATAATCCGGGTTGAGCTTGCGCGCGGCTTCGATCACCGCTGAACGCTCGCCCTGCGGCGCGAGCGAGTAATCGGTCCACAGGGTGCAGCCGAGAAAACGAACGCCGTCGACGACGACCTCGCTGCAATCGAGCAGCTCGACCGAGCGCTTGCGCGCCGCCGCTCCCATGGCTTCCTGGACGGCTTCGAACTCGCCCTCGTAATACTCGTGGTTGCCGGCGAGATAGAGCACCGGCTTCGCGAAAGTCTCTCTTGCCCACTCGACACCGGCCGCCCCATTTGCGATGTCGCCCGCGAGCACGATCACGTCCGCGTCGTTTTCGGGCGGTACGAAGGGCGCGAATTCCAGGTGGAGGTCGGAATAGATCCGGATGCGCAATGGGCCTCCGTGCGGGGTGAGGAATGACCGGGTATGATCGCGCGTTTTCGGGCGGAGCGCGGCGCTGGGTGAGCGCCCGCGAGCCCGCCCGGCTGAAAGGAGGTTTTCATGGCAAAGTGGGTACGCGTCGCCTATCAGGGGCGGGAATACTTCGGCAAGCTCGAAGGCGACCACGTCCGGGTGCACTCGGGCAGCATGTTCTCGGGCCCGGAGGCGACCTCCCAGGCGATCCCCTTTACGGGCGCAAAGCTGCTCACGCCGAGCGTGCCGGGCAAGATCGTAGCGCTGATCGACAACTATCACGAACTCCTCGCGAAGCTCGACCACGCGGTCCCGTCCGAGCCACTGTATTTTCTCAAGGGCAACAACTCGTTCCTTGCGCATGGCGAGCTCATCCGCGCGCCGAAATCCTACAGCGGAAAGGTGGTGTACGAAGGCGAGCTCGGCGTCGTCATCGGCAGGCGCACGAGCGGAGTGGCCGAGGGCGACGCAGCCGGGCACATTTTCGGCTATACCTGCGTCAACGACGTCACCGCGATCGAGATCATCGCGAAGGACCCGGTCTTTGCGCAATGGACGCGCGCGAAGAGCTTCGACACCTTCGGGGTGTTCGGTCCCTGTATCGAGACCGAGGTCGATCCGGGCAAGCTCACGGTGAAGACCATTCTGAACGGTCAGGAGCGCCAGAACTATCCGCTTTCGGACATCGTCTTTTCTCCTGGGAAGCTGGTGAGCCTGATTTCCCAGGACATGACGTTGGAGGCTGGCGACGTGATCGCCTGCGGCAGCTCGGTGGGCGTGGGTGCCATGACGCCCGGGAACACGGTAAGCGTCGTGATCGAGGGCGTCGGCACGCTCACCAACAAGTTCGAGTAGGAACTCAGCGCCGCAGCTTCTTGCGCAGCCTTGCCGCAGTGCGCATGCGCAGCGCGCTAAGACGGATGAATCCCGCCGCGTCGGCCTGGTCGTAGGCGCCGCGGTCGTCCTCGAAAGTGGCGAGTGCCGGATTGAAGAGTGAATCCGATCTCGATTCGCGGCCGACGACCATTGCACTGCCCTTGTACAGCTTCAGGCGTACCCGGCCGTTCACGTTCGCCTGGGAAGCGTCGATCATCGCCTGGAGCATCTTGCGCTCAGGGCTCCACCAATAGCCGTTGTAGATGAGCGAGGCATAACGCGGCATCAGCTCGTCCTTCAGGTGGGCGACCTCGCGGTCCAGGCAGATCGACTCGATCGCGCGGTGCGCTTTCAGCATGATGGTGCCGCCCGGCGTCTCGTAGCAGCCGCGCGACTTCATGCCGACGTAACGGTTCTCGACCAGGTCCAGCCGCCCGATTCCGTGCTTTCCGCCGAGGCGGTTCAGTTCCGCGAGCACTTTCGCGGGGCTCAGCTTCTTGCCGTTCACGGCGACGATGTCGCCTCTCCGGTATTCCAGCTCGGCAAGCTCGCCGCGCTTGGGAGCGCTTTCGGGCGACACGGTCCAGCGCCACATGTCCTCCTCGGGCTCGCGCGAGGGGTCCTCGAGGATCCGGCCCTCGTAGGAGATGTGGAGCAGATTGGCGTCCATCGAATAAGGCGAGCCGTCTTTCTTCTTTCCCTCGATCGGGATTCCGTGCTCCTTCGCATATTCGAGCAGCTTTTCGCGCGAGGTCAGGTTCCACTCGCGCCAGGGGGCGATCACGCGGATATTAGGCTCGAGCGCGTAGTAACCGAGTTCGAAACGCACCTGGTCGTTGCCCTTGCCGGTCGCGCCGTGCGCGACCGCGTCCGCCCCGGTCTTGCGCGCGATCTCGATTTGGCGCTTGGCGATGAGCGGGCGGGCGATCGAAGTTCCCAGGAGATACTCGCCTTCGTAGATGGCGTTCGCCCGGAACATGGGAAACACGAAGTCGCGCACGAACTCTTCGCGCAGGTCGTCCACGAAGATCTCCTTCACGCCCAGCTTCCGCGCCTTTTTCCGCGCGGGCGCGAGCTCCTCGCCCTGGCCGATGTCGGCGGTAAAGGTGACGACCTCGCAGACGTAGATGTCCTGCAGCCACTTGAGGATGACCGAGGTGTCGAGACCGCCGGAGTAGGCGAGGACGACCTTCTTGACCTTGTCTTTCACCTTTTCACCTTTTTGTCTTTGCCATTCTTTATCCTGCCGAGCAGGAGAAATTCCATCAGCGCCTTCTGGGTGTGCAACCTGTTCTCCGCCTCCTCCCAGACGACGCTCTGCGGCCCGTCGATCACCCCCCCGGTGACTTCCTCGCCGCGGTGCGCCGGCAGACAGTGCATGAAAAGCGCGTTTTTTTTCGCCGCTCGCATCATGTCTTCGTCCACCTGCCAATTCTCGAAATCGCACTCGCGCTCTTCCTTCTCCGCCTCGAAGCCCATGCTGGTCCATACGTCGGTGGTGACGAGGTCGGCGCGGCGCGCGGCGTCCATCGGGTCGGCGAAGCTCTCGTAGTTCGCGTCGTCGTAGATCCCGGCGCGCTCGGGTTCCACCTCGTAGCCCGGCGGGGTCGATACGTGCACGTTGAAATCGAAGATCGTCGCCGCCTGAAGCCAGGTGTTGCACACGTTGTTCGAGTCGCCGATCCAGGCCACCGTCTTGCCCTTGATCTCGCCGCGCTGCTCGATGTATGTATAGATGTCCGCCAGCACCTGGCAGGGGTGGTACTCGTTGGTGAGGCCGTTGATCACCGGGACGCGCGAGTTCGCCGCAAAGCGCTCGATTATTTCCTGTTGGAAGGTGCGGATCATGACCAGATCGCACATCCGGGAGATCACCTGCCCTGCGTCCTCGACCGGCTCCCCCCGCCCAAGCTGCGAGTCCCGCGTATACAGATAGATCGCCGAGCCGCCGAGCTGATGCATGCCGGCCTCGAACGACAGGCGCGTGCGAGTCGAGGGCTTCTCGAAGATCATGGCGAGCGTGCGGTCTTCCAGCGGCCAGTAACGCTCGTAGCGCTTGAACCTGTCCTTGATCCAACGCGTGCGCACGAACAGATGCTCGTACTCCTCGAGCGAGAAGTCCTTGAACTGCAGGTAGTGCCGCAGCCGGGCCTGCGCCTTTTTCATGCGCGCGCGGGTACGGCGGGCGAGGCTTGCGAGAGGAACGAACGCACGAGCGGCACGAGGATGGAAAGCACCTGGCGGGCCTCGCCTTCGTTCATGATGAGCGGCGGCAGCAGCCGAATCACGTTTTCCATTGTGACGTTGATGAGCAGGCCCGCCTCCAGCGCCTGCCCGACCAGATCTCCGCAGGGCCGGTCGAGCTCGACGCCGATCATCAGGCCGTGACCGCGGACCTCCGTCACGCCCGGACGTCCCGCGAGCGCCTCGCGCAGCCCGGCGAGCAGAATCCCGCCGATGCGCTCGGCGTTCTCCATGAGACCTTCTTCCTCGATGGCGGCAAGCGTCGCGAGGGCTGCCGCGCAGGCGAGCGGATTGCCGCCGAACGTCGAGCCGTGAGTTCCCGGCTTGAACACCCCGGCCGCCACTCCGCGTGCGAGGCACGCTCCGATCGGCACGCCCGAGGCGAGGCCCTTGGCGAGCAGCACGACGTCGGGCTCGATTTCGGCGTGCTGATAGACGAACCACTTGCCAGTGCGGCCCAGTCCGCACTGGACTTCATCCACCATGAGAAACCAGCCATGGCGGTCGCAGAGCTCGCGCAGATCGCGCAGGTACCGCATCGAGGAGATATTGATTCCGCCTTCGCCTTGGATCGGCTCGACCAGCACCGCGACGACGTTCTTGTCGTGCGAAGCGACCTGGCGCACCGATTCGATGTCGTTGAACGGCACGCGCACGAAACCAGGCACCAGCGGCTCGAATCCCTGCTGCACTTTGCGATTGCCCGTGGCCGAGAGCGTCGCGAGCGTCCTGCCGTGGAAGGCCTTGTCCATGACGACGATCCCCGGACTCTCCACCCCCTTGCCGTGGCCGTACAGGCGCGCGAGCTTGATTGCCGCCTCGTTGGCCTCGCAACCCGAGTTGCAGAAGAACACGCTGTCCGTGCCGCTTATCGCCGCGAGCCTGTCCGCGAGCCTCTCCTGTTCGGCGATACGGTAGAGGTTGGAGGCGTGGATCAGGCGCGAGCTCTGCTCCGCGATCGCCCGCGTCAGTTTCGGGTGGCCATGGCCGAGCGTGTTGACCGCGATTCCCGCGAGCGCATCGAGGTACTTCTTGCCCGATTCGTCCCACACCCACACGCGCTCGCCGCGGGTAAAGGCGACCGGAATCCGGCTGTATGTGTTCATCGAATGAGGCATGAAATCACCCGTCAATTTTTTATGGCGAACGTGACACGCGCGCCAAAATCCTGTAGGACGCGCCGCGAGGCGCGCGGACGGCTGCGCTTTACTGCCGCGCTCGGCGTCGTCGGGTGTCGGGCTGAACGGGCGAAGCCGCGGCGCTTGCGTGATGCGCCGCCGGGTGCTGGATAGCAGTCATTTCATCGCCCTGTGCGATAATCGAATTTCGCTTGAGGGCCAGTAGCTTAGCATACTGGATTGGGGATGGGAACGCGCCTGACAGTGTTCAACCAGAAGGGCGGGGTGGGGAAAACAACTACGGTCCTCAATCTCGGCGCGGCGCTTGCGGGGCGCGGGGCGCTACCGCTGCTCGTGGACCTCGACGCGCAATCGCATCTCAGCTCGATCCTCAACCCCGGAGCCGCAAGCGGCGAGAGCCTGTACGCGTACTACAACGCAGGCAAGCCGCTCAAGGAAGTCGTCCGGCCGGTTCGCTTCGGCGGCGAGCTCATTCCGGGGCATACGGAGCTGATCAAGGTGGATACCCTGTTCGGCAAAGGGCCGGACATCCTGAACAAGCTCAAGCAGGGGCTGGATGCGGGCTGGGACGGCAAGCGCCCGATGCTGATCGATTGCTGCCCGATGCTGGGAGTGCTGTCCCTGTCGGGGATTTTCGCCTCCGAACGGGTTCTGGTCCCGATCTCGACCGACTATCTCGCTCTGAGGGGGGCGCTCGCGCTCGAGAATACCTTGCGGGCGCTCGAATACGTGCTGAAGCGGCGCGTCGAGCGTCGCTATCTTTTGACGCGGTTCGATTCGCGTCGACGCATGTCGCACGACATTGCCGGACAGCTCGCCTCCCGGTTCGGGGCGGAGTTGTGCCAGACGCGCATCACCGAAACCGTGAGCATCGCGGAGAGCCCGGCGCTCGGCAAGGACATTTTCAGCCATGCGCCCGACAGCCGCGGGGCACAGGACTACGCTGGACTGCTGGAGGAGTTGCTGTCTTCGGGATTTCTCGAGGCGTCGTGAGCGCCCGGCGCTACTTGCTGATCAGGGAAACAATCTCCTCGAAGCTCGTTCCGTCGGGGCTCGGTGAAGCGGGCGCAAAGCTCGGCTGCATCACCGCGGGCTGCATCACGCTGCGTTCCAGGATCTCGCAGTGGAGGTACATCTGTCGAAGTTTCCTCTCGGCGTCGGCTTCGTCGCGGCCGTGAATCATCAGATGCTCGACGACCAGACCCTGCCGCGTGCGGATGCGGAAGCCGAATTTGGTCGTGTTCGATGACGGCAGCATAATGTTCTCGGAAATGCCTGTATAACATACCATTTTTCGGGCTGCAAGGCCGGGGCAACTGAGGGGGGCCGTTCCCGCCTCCTAGCCGATCCGGCGCAGGCCGCGCGCTTCGGCAGGCTTCAACACCCTCAAGCAGGGCAGATACCCGTCGTAGACGATCCCGTGAAGCTCGACGCGCTTCTGGGAGCGAAGCAAACCGACCAGATAGTGGACGATTTCCCGCGTGATGACCTGCCCCGGGACGAGCACGGGGATGCCCGGGGGATAGGGCACGATCTGGTCGGCGCACGCCCGGTCGAGCAGGTCCCGCCTGATGTTGTCTTTCTCGTCGACCAGGGGCACCAGCTCGCCGCCGCAATAGAAGGCGTCGCGCGGCAGGTAGCGGAGGCGCGTGAACCCCGGGATTTCCGGGAACCGGTACAGGCGGCGTGGGGCCCGGCCCTCGCGCGCGATGCGCATGAGCGCGTCGTAGAGGCGCGAGACTTTGCTTCGCGTCGTGCCGATCGTGAGGAGCAGGGTCAGCGTGTTGAAGGTGGATTTCTCGACCTGGATGTTGTAGCGGTCGAAGAGCTCCCGCTGCAGATCCTCCACCGTGTAGCCGCAGCTCGAGATGTCCACCGTCACCTTGGTCTGGTCGAGGCGGATGTTGTCCCGCCTGACCTCCTCCGGAAGAAGTTGGTCGAGCTCGAGCACCCGAAAGACCCCGGTCGAATTGATCTGGGCGCGCAATTCCTGCGAGAGCGCGAGCGTTCGCGAAAGCAGCTTGTAGCCTTCCATCACCGCCTGCTTCCGCGCCACGTCCAGGCTCGCGATCATGCTGTACTGGGGGCTGGTCGAGGTGTGCATGTTGAAGTTCTCCCGGAACAGGTGCTCGTTGAATCCGGGATCGTTTACGTGGATCATCGAGGCCTGGGAGAACGCCGAAAGCACCTTGTGCGTGCTCTGCGTGGCGTAATCCGCCCCCGCCTCGAGCGCCGTGGGCCGGAACGCCGGATGAAAGCGCGCGAACCCGTACCAGGCTTCGTCCACGATCACCTTGATGCCCTTCGCATGCGCCGCCTCGACGATGGGCGCGAGGTCGTAGCGCAGCCCGTCGTAGGTGCAGGAGGTGAGGATGATCGCCTGGGCGTCCGGGTGCTTGCGGATCGCGGAAAGGATGGTCTTCTTCGGCACCGGGCCATAGAGGCTGAACTTGGCGTTGATCGAGGAATCGAGATAAATCGGGTGTCCGCCCGAGAGCACCACGCCGTGGTGAACCGACTTGTGACAGTTGCGGTCGAGCAGCAGCTTTTCGCCGGGGGCGAGCAGCGTCTGGAAAATGACCTTGTTCGAGGTCGAGGTGCCGTTGGTCGCAAAGAAGGTGCGGCGCGCGCCGAAGGCCTTGGCCGCAATGGTCTGA
>WNFM01332855.1_pt1 | contig 24413 bp, 21 predicted proteins | sample 5400271 | NCBI WGS metagenome assembly WNFM01 (sample SAMN13153352, study PRJNA577476) | soil metagenome | isolation source: 60 cm saprolite on Douglas fir-dominated hillslope | place: USA:California | collected 2013-09-17 | reverse complement strand
AACGCGCCGCAGGCCACCGCGATCCTGCAGGCCCTGCACCAGATGCGGTTCGTCGATCACAGCATGAGCCCGACCCAGCAGCTCGCCTGGGGCACCCTGCAACAGCAGATAGCCGCCAACAAGCTCGGGATGTACATCGCCGCGCCCGACGACATCTACAACACCATCGTCCCTGTAGATCACGGCAGCATCAACGACTACGGCATGGGCCCGCTGCCAAGCACCAGCGGCACCCCCGCGGGCTCGCTGTCTGGCGGCAACGGCTACATGTTCGCGAAGAGCGACACGCCGGCCCAGATCCGGGCCGGCATCAAGTGGCTCGCCTTCGAGTCGCTGACACCGGGCGCGGGCCAGTTCAACTTCGTGCGGAACAAGGCTGACGGCTTCCCTGTCGGCTTCCCTGAGCCAGCGCTGTTCACCGGGGCCACCGCGCAGAAGTACCAGCAGCTCCTTCAGGCGAGCGCGACGATCAACACGTCCTACTACTCGACCTTCGTCGCCGCGCACGAGAACGGCATGGGCGAGCCGCCCGACGCCCAGGCGCTGTACACGGCATTGAACACGCCGATGATGGGCGAGCCGCCCGACGCCCAGGCGCTGTACACGGCATTGAACACGCCGATGCTCGACGCGCTCACCGAACCGAACCCTAATTTCAGCCAGCTGCTCTCGACGGCGGCGGGCAACGTCAACACGCTCCTGACCAACGCCGGCGCGTAGGAGGCCGCCGCGGGGGCCGGGCTCCCGGCCCCCGCGGCGCCTCCCCGGCGTCAGCCGGCTGATTGCGCCTCAGCGCGGCCCTCGCACTCAGCGCGGCCATCGCACCCCAGCGGAGTCATCGCGCCTTGGCTGGCTGGCCTCGTCCTAGGAGGATCCGGAGAATCGATGACGGACACCGTGGTCACGCGGCGGGCGGAGCCGGCGGCTCAGGCGCAACCTTTCCGCGCACGGGTTCCTCATCGGTGCGGTGTTGTGCTTCGCGCTTTTCTCCTGGTACCCGATGGTGCGCGAGATCATCTTGAGCTTTCAGCAGACCCACCTGGGCGTGACCACGTGGGCCGGGTGGCAGAACTACAGCCGGATCTTCCACGATCCGCAGTTCTGGACGGCCTGGCGCAACACGCTGGAGTTCACCGGGCTCGCGCTGGTCTTCGGCTATGCGGTGCCGTTCTTCGCCGCGATCCTGCTCAACGAACTGCGGCACGCCAGGGGTTATCTCCGGACCCTCGTGTACCTGCCCGTGATGCTGCCGCCCGCCTCGGCGCTGCTGCTCTTCAAATACTTCTACGACCCAACCGACGGGTTGTTCAACCGCGTCCTGCAGCTACTGCACCTGCCGACCTCGCAGTGGGTGCAGTCGCCAGGAACCTCTGTGCCGACCACCGCGATGATCGCAGTGGTGATCGCGGCCACCTGGATGAACATGGGCGCTGCGACACTGATCTACCTCGCCGCGCTGCAGAACATCCCCGGCGAACTGTACGAGGCCGCCGAACTCGACGGCGCCGGGCTGTTCAGCCGGATCTGGCACGTCACGGTGCCGCAGACCAGGCTGGTCCTCTCGATGCTGCTGATGCTGCAGATCGTCGCGACCATGCAGATGTTCGTCGAGGCATTCATCCTGACCGGGGGGCCAGGGGTGAACAACAACACGCTGTCTGTGGTCGACCTCATCTACATCTACGCGTTCTCCATGAGTGGCTCAAGCAACTACAACAGCGCCTCGGCGCTCGGCGTGGTGCTCATGCTGGTGCTCGGCGCCTTCTCCGGCGCCTTCCTCTGGCTGGGCCGCGACCGCGGCTAGGAGACAGGAGCTCACGTGTCAGTGCTCGCCCCCAGGGCCGAGACGTCGAGGCGCCGCACGGCGCCGCGCGCCGCAACGTCACGGACACTGATATCCCAGGCCCAGCTGAACCGACCGGGCAGTAAGCTCGCCTACCGGATCGTGCTGACCCTGGTCGTCGTCGTCTTCACCCTTGCGTTCATCGGCCCGCTTTACTTCCTGTTCACCGACGGGCTCAAGTCCACCCAAGAAGCGGGCCAGGTGCCGCCGACGTTTTTTCCTGTCCATATCCATCCGAGCACCTACGTCACCGCCTGGCATACCCTCAGCGTCGGCCGGCTGATGTTCAACACCCTGTATTACGCGTTCGGCGCGCTCGCGTTCCAGCTCATCTTCGACGTGGCCGCTGCCTACGCGTTCTCAAAGCTCCGGCCGGTGCTGGGTAACGCCATCTTCGCCATGATGCTGGCCACCCTGATGATCCCCTCCATGGTCCTGATCGTGCCGCAGTACCTCACCGTCGCCAACCTGCCCATCCTGCATGTGAACCTGATCGGCACGCCTGAGGCCATATGGCTGCCTTCCGTCGCTAACGCCTTCAACATCTTCCTGCTCAAGCGGTTCTTCGATTCCATTCCCACCGAGCTGATGGATGCCGCGGCGATCGACGGCGCCTCCCCGCTGCGGGCTCTGCGCTCGATAGTCCTGCCGATTTCCCGGCCGATCCTGGGCGTCGTCACGATCTTCGGGTTCGTCGCTGTCTGGAAGGATTTCCTCTGGCCGCTACTTGTCGAGAGCGGCTACACACCGACCAGGGAAACGCTCAATGTCGGGATCACGGGGGCGACGACTACACCCGTGAACTTCATCATCGCCGCTTCCGCCATCGCCGCGATTCCCACGATCATTTTTTTCCTGATCTTCCAGCGCAACATCATGTCCGGGCTGACCGCCGGCGGCCTCAAGGGCTGAGCCATAACCGCTGGCCCCCGATGCCGCTGCACCCTGCGGTGTCGCACGGCCGCCAAGGCACCCACCAGAGCCGTCCAGGCGGCGCCGCCATGTCAGAACACTAGAGAGAGCAGGTTTTCGGTGCAGGACATCGGATCTCGTAGTCCGGGCGGGCCGGCTGCGCCGGGCGATGCGTGGTGGCGCGGCGCGGCGATCTACCAGCTGTACGTGCGCAGCTTCGCCGACGGCGACGGCGACGGGATCGGGGACCTGGCCGGGGTCCGGGCGCGGCTGCCCTACCTCGCGGCGCTCGGCATCGACGCGATCTGGTTCAACCCGTGGTACCCGTCCCCGATGTCCGACGCCGGCTACGACATCGCGGACTACCGGGACATCGACCCGGTCTTCGGCACGCTCGCCGGCGCCGACCTGCTGATCCGCGATGCGCACTCCCGCGGCATCAAGATCATCATCGACATCGTGCCCAATCACGGCTCGGACCAGCACCCGTGGTTCCGGGCGGCCCTGGCCGCCGCGCCGGGCTCGGCCGAGCGGGACAGGTTCTGGTTCCGGCCGGGGACCGGCCCCGGCGGCGGCCTCCCGCCGAACAACTGGCAGTCGATGTTCGGCGGGCCGGCGTGGACCCGGGTCACCGAGCCGGCGGCACATCCCGGCCAGTGGTACCTGCACCTGTTCGCACCGGAGCAGCCGGACTTCAACTGGGCCAGCGCCGAGGTCCGCGCGGAGTTCGAGGACGTGCTGCGGTTCTGGTTCGACCGCGGCGCCGACGGCATCCGGATCGACTCCGCCGCGCTGCTGACCAAGGACCCGTCGCTGCGTGACGTCGCAGCGGACGAGCCGCCCGGCGCGGCGCATCCCTACGCCGACCGGGACGACGTCCACGAGATCTACCGGTCCTGGCGGGCGATCGCGGATACCTATCCCGGTCGCGTGCTGATCGGCGAGGTCTGGATCCCGGACCCCGCCCGGCTGGCCAGGTACGTGAGCCCCGGCGAGCTGCACACCGTGTTCAACTTCCCGTACCTCTCCTGCCCCTGGGACGCCGCTGCGCTGCGCGAGGTGATCGACAACACGCTGCAACCACGACGTCGACCGGGTCGTCTCCCGGTACGGCCGCGCCGACACCTCGTTCGGCCTGGACCGCCGCGACCACAGCCAGCCGGTCGACCTGGAACTCGGCACTCGCCGGGCTCGCGCAGCGGCGCTGCTGACCATGGCGCTGCCCGGATCGGTGTACGTGTACCAGGGCGAGGAGCTCGGCCTCTGGGAGGTCGAGGACATCCCCGACGAACTGCGCCAGGACCCGATCTGGCACCGCACCGGCGGCGCCGACCCGGGCCGCGACGGCAGCCGGGTTCCGCTGCCGTGGGCGGGCCTCGAGCCGCCGTTCGGCTTCTCGCCGCCGGACGCCGCCGGGCAGCCCTGGCTCCCGCAGCCGAAGGAGTGGCGCGACCTGACCGCCGACATCGAGACCGGCGACCCGGACTCGATGCTCGAGCTCTACCGCAGCGCGCTCCGGATCCGCCGCGCCCAGCCCGCGCTCGGCGACGGCCCGATGACCTGGCTGCCGGCTCACGACGGGGCAGCCGGCAGCCAGGCAGGCGGCGTGCTCGCCTTCGACCGCGGCAGCGGCGTGCGCTGCGTGTGCAACCTCTCGTCCGTCCCGGTCGACCTGCCCGGCCACACCGCCGTGCTCCTCGCCAGCGGCCCGCTCGCCGACGGGCAGCTGCCGCCAGACACCACCGTCTGGCTGCGCCCCGCGGCCGGGCGGCAGTGACGCCGCCCACCCGCCACCGCCTTATTTCCCGACCGCTTGCCCCGCTGGCCCGATCCGCGCCCGGCCGTCCCGTTACGGAATATCTGCCAGAGCTGGGTGCTGCGCTGCCAGGTGACAGAGAACCTGTGGCCGCTGGCCGTTGAGCGGTCCGGGCAGGGCCGTGATGCGCCCGGAGCTGGCCGCTTGTGGCCCCGGCCGTAACTTTCGCCGTCTTGATCAGCGATAACTGCGATGTAGAGTAACTTGCTCGTCACGCTCGGCTCCGGCCCGGTTGACCAGGCTCAACGCCGCGCCGTGCGGGGAATGAGCGATTTCTGGCACCCGGGCTGCGGTCCGGTGCGCCAGCGCGGCGGGGGCGGGCACCACTTGCGCCCGTCGTTAACGTGGGGAAGGGATGGGAACTATTCGCAGCGCGCTTGTGACGGGCCGGTGGCCCCGGCTGGCGAGGTGGCTGGGCGGGCTGGTGCTGCTGATCGCGTCGGCCGTCGCCGCGATCGCAGCCGCGCTGCAGCTGACGCCGATGCAGACGGTCACCATGGCCGGCCAGGTGATCGAGGTGGGCGCGAGCGCGCCGAGCCTCAGCCTGTCCGGGCCCGGGGAGGTCGACCTGTTCGGCCAGAGCCTGCCGACCAACATACAGTTCACCGGCCCCGTGCGCCCCCGGCTGCAGCTCTCCCAGATCAGCATCAACAGCCAGCTGACCACCTTCGTCCAGGGTGATCGCCCGGCCGGCGCGGAACGCATCCTCGGTGCCCGGCTCGCCGACGGGTGGAAGCGCTACATCATGTGGGAGACGGTGTTCACCGGGGCCGGCGCGCTGATCCTGGTGGGAGCGGTCGCGGGCTGGCGCCGCATCCCGCACCGCACCACCTTCAAGCTGCTCGCCGCCGGGCTGGTCGTGGCCGAGGCCATCAACCTGGGCGCCATAATGATCACCGCGTACTCGGCGCCCAGCCTGCTACGCCAGGCCCGCTCGCTCAACGAGCTCGTCGGTTCCGAAACCCGCCTGCCCCGGATCCGGCCCGTCGGCCCGTCGCTGCCCGGGGTTCAGGTGGTGGTCCTGGGGGACTCCACCGCGGCGGGGGCCGGGCTCGCGCCGCTCCCCGGCGCGTCGAGCACCGCCCAGGCCTGCGGCCGCAGCGCCGACTCCTTCGCCGCCGACCTGTCCGCAGCCAACGGCTGGCGGGTTCTGAACCTCGCCTGCAACGGCGCCTCCATCAGCCATGGGCTGCTCGGGCCGCAGGACCATAACGGGCAGACGCTGGCGCCCCAGCTCGCGGTGGCGGAACAGGCCGGCCACGCGTCGCTGGTCATCGTCAGCGTCGGCGCCGACGACCTGAACTGGGCCGCCGAGGTGCAGTACTGCGCGATCGCGCCGCGCTGCAACGACCGCGCCACGACCGCCTACTTCCAGCAGCAGCTCGCCTCGTTCACCAAGAACTACCTCGACCTGCTGAGCCGGCTCGCGGCGCTGCCCTCCCATCCGCAGGTCCTCATCAACCGCTACTACGACCCGTTCGGCTCCCAGCCCGGCTGCCTCGGCCAGGACGGTCTCAGCGCCACGAACCTGCAGACGCTGACATCGCGGCTGAATACCCTGAACCAGGTGCTGGCCAAGGGCGCGGCCCAGTTCAGTTTCTCCTCGCCGCAGCCTGACTTCACCGGGCACCAGCTCTGCTCGCAGCAGCCGTATGTTCAGGGACCGGACGCAGCGGCTCCGTTCCACCCCACCGCTGCGGGCCAGCTCGCCATCGCCCTGGCCGACCAGGCCGTCCTGCAACCAGTCAGGCGACTGGCGACCGGCGCGTAGGTTCCTGCTGCTGGTCCAGGGACAGCTCGCCCGCACGGCAGGTCAGCCGGGGCTGCCCCGACCGAGCGCGCTCAGGCCCCTTCTGCGGCCGAGGCGAGCCGGGGAGCTGGCCTGGCTCGGGTTCGGCGCCACGCGGCCCAGCCGCGGCCGATGCCGTACGATAGCGCGCCCAGGGCCCCGACGAAGAAGCCGACCGGCCAGTTGTACAGGTAGGACGCTGCGATCGCCACCCACGCGGTCACCAGGGCGATCACCACAGAGAGGATCATGGCCAGGACGGGCCTGCTGGTCAGGGAGCGCGCGGCGGCGGGCGGGCCGATCATCAGGCTGAAGATCAGCAGGGCGCCGACCACGGGCACGGTCATGGTGGTCGCGAGAGCGACCACCACCAGGAAGCAGATCTCGATGCGGTAGCCGCGGACGCCCCTGGCCTCGGCCACCTCCGGGACGATGGAGGACAGCATGAGCGGCCGGTAGATGACCGCGATCGCCGCGATGCAGGCGAGGCCCATGAGAGCGATGGGCAGGATCTCGCTGGTGTTCACGCCGAGGATCTCGCCGAACAGCAGGGAGTAGATCTCCGGCTCGTACTCGGTGGTCCTGGACAGGAACGCCGCGCCGAGGGCGAGCATCATGACCAGCGCGAGCGCGGTCACGACGTCGTGTCGGCCGCGGCGGCCCAGGGAGCCGATCCCGAGCGCGCCGAGCAGCGAGAACACGCCCAGTCCGATGAGGGTGTTGATGCCGAGCAGGCTCGCGCCGGCCGCGCCCGCGAACGCTCCCTTGGGGATGGCGTGAGCCGGGAACGCCGAGCCGCGCAGCACGACGAAGTACCCGACCACGCCGGCCACGACAGCGACGATCGTGGCCGTGGTCCAGGCGTTCATCATGAACCCCGCAGCGAACATGCTCTCTGCCTCCTTACCTCGGCCGGAGCTGGCTCATGCTGTGCTACCCCGCTCGCCTCCGGGCCGCGGCGCTCATGCTGCGATCTGGCCGTTCTCGGTGGCGGTGAGCGGCGGGGCCGCCGCCTCGCGGTTTCTGGCTCTGGCCCACGCGGCGGGCAGGCCCGAGGCGAGGTAGGTGACGAAGATGACGGCGACGATGAAGAAGCTGACCGGCAGGCCGAGATGGCTGGATCCCCAGTAGTAGCTGTCGTAGGCCAGCAGCACGCCGAGCCCGGTGGCGATCACGCCGATCAGGCAGGCGATGCCGATCGCCGAGGCGACCCTCCGGGTCAGCCGCAGCGCTGCGGCGGCCGGGCCGATCAGCAGGGCCGTCGACAACACGGCGCCGACGGCCAGGGATGACAGCCCGACCGATACGGCCAGGGCCAGCATGTAGATCAGGCCGACCAGCCGAACCGGCACTCCGCGCGCGGCCGCGATGTCGGGGCTTACGGTGCTCAGCAGCAGCGGGCGGCCGACCGTCGCGATGCTGCCGAGCGCTACCACGCCGAGGATGGCGACGGCCGGGATGGTGCCGCTGCTGGTGGTGAAGATCGAGCCGAACAGGATCTGCTGGACCGCGCCGGTCGTGGCGCCGGAGGTGGTGGTGAGGTACAGGAACAGAGCGGTCAGGCCGATGGCGGTACCGAGCACGATCCCGGTGGCCAGGTCCCGCCCGCGCAGCCGCCTGACGCCGATCATGTCCATCACGGCGGCTCCGGCGATGCCCAGGCCGACGAAACCGGCGACCGGGCTGAGGCCGATCAGCAGCGCGGCCGAGCCGCCGGCCGCGGAGACATCGCTGAGCGCGTGCCCGCCGAAGGACTGGCCGCGCATGACGGTGAACACGCCGGTCACGGCCGACACGATCGCAACCACCCCGCCCAGCACGGCCGCGATATGGACCTGAGGGCTGGCGAAGAATCCTGGCTCGAACACCGCCGTGTACAGCGGGTGCATGCCCGGTCAGCCCGCCCCCGCCGCGGGGAGGGCCGCCGCGGCGCGCTCATCCGCCGCGGCGCGTTCATCCGCCGCGGCGCGTTCATCCGCCGCGGCGCGCTCATCCGCCGCGGCGCGCTCATCCGCCGCGGCGCGCTCATCCGCCGCGTCGCCGGCGACCACCAGGACGCGGCCGGCCACGTGCAGCACATCGACGCGGTATCCGTACAGCCGGCTGAGGACCTCGGAGGTGATGACCTCTGCGGTGGGTCCGCTGGCCGCGCGCCCGGCGGCCAGGTAGACGACGCGGTCCATCACCGGCAGCAGCGGGTTGATCTCGTGCGCCGACAGCAGCACGGCGATTTGCTGTTCGCGGGAGATCCTGGCCAGCAAGCTGATGATCTCCTGGCTGCTGCGCAGGTCCAGGTTGGCCAGCGGCTCGTCCAACAGCAGCAGCCGGGGACGGCTGATCAGGGCCTGAGCGATCAGCACCCGCTGCTGCTCACCGCCAGAGAGGTTGCCGACCCTGGCATCGGCGAACCTTTCGGCGTCGACCGCGTGCAGCATTTGTCGGACCGCCTCACCCCGCTCCGCCGACGGCAGCCGGATGCCGTAGCGGTGGCCGTCGGCTCCCAGCGCCACGAGATCCCTGGCCCGTATCGGCATGTCCGGATCGAGCAGCACCTTCTGCGGGACGTAGCCGATGGCCTGATTCCGTAGCGACCGGGGCCGGCCCAGGACGGTCACCGTGCCGCGGCCGGAGCGCTGCAGGCCGAGGATCACCCGCAGCAGCGTCGTCTTGCCCGCGCCGTTCGGGCCGATCAGGCCGGTGAACTCCCCGGCCCCGATGGTGAAGCTGACGTCGTCGAGGATCTGCCGCCCCGACAGCGCGACGCTGACCTGGTCAACGCCGAGGACGGCCGCGGCCTCGGACTGCTGGCGCATCACAGCTGCTGGGTCGAGATCTTGCTGGTGACCGCCTTCTCGATGGCGTTTACCTCGGCGAGCATCCAGCTCTGGTAGTCGTAGCCGGGCGTGGGCATGGTCTCGTACACGCCGACCACGGGCACGCCGTCCTTGAGCGCGTGCTGCCGGATCGAGCCGGTGAGCGCGCTGGTCACCTGCTGGTTATAGGCGAACACCTTGACCAGGTGCTTGGCGAAGAAGCCGTTCTCCAGCGCGATGTCCTGCGGCGCGGGCTCCGCGCCGTTCATGATGTCGGCCTGGAACGTGAACGGCGTGAGATTCTTGATCCCCATGGCCGTCAGCAGGTAGTCGGCCACCGGCTCCGTGGTGGCCGCCTGGGTGCCCGGGTGGGTGGCCTTGAACTGGGAGATCGCGTTCAGCCAGGGGGTCAGCGAGCTGTCAAACTTATTCAGGTTCGCCTGGAAGTACGCCTTGTGCGCGGGCTGGAGGGCGGACAGGTCGGCGGCCATGGCCCGGGCGGCGGCGGGCATGGTCGCCGGGCTGTACCACAGGTGCGGGTTAGGCGAGCTGTCGGGCAGGCCGAGCAGATTCTGCACCACGATCACCTTGCGCTTGGCGTTCGGCGACGCTGCCTCCATCTTGCTGATCCAACTGTCGTACCCTACGCCGTTCTGCACGATCAGATCGGCCGCGCTGACCTCCTGGGAGACCTGAGGGCTCGCCTCGAACGTGTGCGGGTCGGTGTTCGGGTTGTCGAGGATCGAGGAGACGTGCACGTAGCGGCCGCCGATCTGGCCCAGCACGTTGGCGTACTCGTTCTCCGCGCCGATGGCGTTGATGACCGTCGCGCCGCTCGCGGGGTCCGTGGTGCCGCTGCCGCTGCACCCGGCGGCCGCAAGCGACAGCGCGGCCACGGCGCCGGCCAGCGCCGGGCCCCGGAACGTTCCGGCGAGCCAGTGCGCGCGCCTCTGTATTGCGATGCCCATGGATAGAAACATAGTCTGAGACTGAGTCTCATTGCAACTAGAACCGCGGCTCGGCGGCGGGCGAGCGCAGACCGGCCAGGCCAGGCCACCGGTGCGGACGCGCCACCGACGACGCCGAGGCGGATGGGTGCCAAGGTCTGCGGTCTGGCGGTTTGCATAAACGCATTGGCATGTGTTTATATAAGGAGGTGTCAGCACAGACGAAGGCGTTCGAGGCGGCCGGGGAGCTGCTGAAGGTTCTGGCCGCCCCGGCCCGGCTGGCGATCGTCGTCGAGCTGGCGGAGCAGCCCAGGTTCGTACATGAGCTGGTCGACCGGCTCGGGATGAGTCAGCCGCTGGTCTCTCAGCACCTGCGGGTGCTGCGCGGCGCTCGCCTGGTCGGGGTCGAGCGGCGCGGCCGGGAGGCCGTGTACTCGCTGGCCGACCAGCACGTCGCCCACATCGTCGCCGACGCCGTCCATCACAGTAAGGAGGAACCGTGACAACCTGCGGCCATGAAGTTCATGCTGCACACGACCACGTCCATAGGCCCGGCTGTGGGCATGCCAGCGTGCAGCGCGAGGGTCACGTCGACTACGTTCACGAAGGCCATGCCCATACCGAACATGCCGGGCATTACGACGAGCATCCGCTGCCCCACCTGGCTCACGCCGGCCACGAGCACGCTCACGGACCAGGCTGCGGCCATGAGGCCGTCGCTCACGGCAACCATGTCGACTTCGAGCACGACGGGCACCGCCACGCCGCCGATGGCGATCACTACGACGAGCACTAGCCAAGGGAAGCCAAGGGGCACGCCCCGTTGCTAGGTAGGGGGAGCGTCATGACAGAAACGGCCGGTGACATGCACAGCGTGGTCGAGCGTCGGCTACGCCGGATCGACCAGCGCTACACGTCCGGACGCCGGGCCATCATCGAGTTGCTCGTCAGCGTCGGTCACCCCGTGAGCATCGGCGACATCGCCGAGGCCCTGCCCGGCCTGCCGCGCAGCTCCGCCTACCGGCACCTGACCGACCTGCATGCCGCCGGGCTGGTCCGCCGGGTCTCCGGCAGCGACGAGTTCACCCGCTTCGAGCTGGCCGAGGACCTGACCGAGCACCACCACCACCTGCTCTGCGTCAGCTGCGGCAAGGTCACCGACGTCACCCTCCCGGACGGCTTCGAGCAGCAGGTGACCGGCGCCATCGGCCAGCTCGCCGACGCCGAGGGCTTCGAAGCGCACAGCCACCGCCTGGACGTGCTCGGCCTGTGCGTAGCCTGCCGGTGAGCCAGAATCCCGCACCCGGCCAGGTCGGAAGGCCTGGGCGCGTCCCGCCGCACCTGCGGGGAGCGCCGATGGCGGAAGCGTTCCTGCGGAATATCGAGGCGCGCGGGTGAGCCTGCCTTCACGCCCTGCCACCCGCTCCCCCGCGGCGCAGGCCCCGACGCGCTAGATGAGGCCGGCGCCGATGGCGGCACCGACGCCGATGAGGACCAGGCCGCCGAGGAACTGACCGCGTTGCCCGGTGCGCGTTCCGATCCTGGCGCCCAGTTCGAGCCCGGCCAGTGACAGGGCGATGCTGACCGCGCCGATGACGGCGGCGGCCAGTGCGAGGCCGACATGGTAGGTGCCGAGCGCGAAACCGACGGCGAGGTTGTCAACGCTCAAGGCGATTCCGGTTATGACGAGCCGGCCGACCGACTGCTGCTGGGTCGGGACGGACTCAGCGGCACCGGCGCGCCAAGCCTGGATGAGCGCGTATCCGCCGGTGGCGATCAGCAGGCCAGCGCCGACCCCGGGCGCGGCATGCCCGAGCGTGCTAGCCAGGCTGTGTCCCAGCGCCAGGCCCAGAATCGGCATGCCTGCCTCGAAGACGCCGAACACGATCCCGACCTGCACCCGGACGCGGTTGTCGATCCCGGCGACGCCGATGCCGATGGCCGCCGCGAAATTCGACAGGCCCAGCGAGACAGCCACCAGCAGGAGCGCGAGCACGGGTCACAGTACACATCGCGCCGGCCAGGCCGCGCGACCCGGCAGGGCAGGCCGCCCGAACGTCAGCGGCTCGTCGTCGTGCTCCGAGCCCGGACCGACCGCCCACGCCACCGGATGCCGAATGGCCGCAGACTCCGCACCGGCCGGGGCCGCTACCCTGGCCGGGTTCTGCCCGCTAGCGGCAGCGTCAACAGATGGGATACCAGGCATGGCGATATACCAGCACATACGCCATCCGCGTATCGCCTCGCGGCTCGCCGATCGCCCGGTGAAGGTGGCTGATCTGCTCCCTCGGGGCACGGCGGTCAACCGGTTCAACACCCGGGTCGCGCTGCTGGTCACCCGGGTGGTCGGCAGCATGTGGTGTGCCTACGTATTCGCGTTGTTCGACCTGATCAGCCTCCCGGCTGCGATTCATAGCGGCACATCGGCGATCGTCTCCTGGGTGGCGCAGACCTTCCTGCAGCTGGTGCTGCTGTCGGTGATCATGGTCGGCCAGAACGTTCAGGCGGCCGCGTCCGACAAGCGGGCGGAGGCGACGTTCCACGATGCGAGCGCCACCTTGCACGAAGTGGCGCACGTGCAAGCCCACCTCGCCGCGCAGGACGAGCTGCTGACCCGGATCGCCGAGAAGATCGGCCTCGATCCCGTGCCCGTCATCGACGAGCCGGTGCCCGGCATCGACACCCCGCCTGGCGACCAGACCGCCGCGCAGGACCCGGAAGGCTGACCGCGCATCGGTTCGGCGCTTGTCGATGGCCGACCGGGACTCAGTCGCCCTTCAGCATCGCGTTGATCGCCTCCGCGCTGCCTGACGCGGGCAGGGCTGCAACGCACAGGCGGTTCATAACGACCAGGTAGTGCTCGACGGTCTCGCGCTTGTCCAGGTAGAGGGCGCTGGTGAGCTGCTCCAGGTACACGACGTCGGGCAGGTCGCGCTCGCTGAAGCGCAGGATGCTGAACGGTCCTCCCGCCGCGGCGTGCCCGCCCCGCTCCAGCGGGATGATCTGGAGGGTGACGTTCGGCCGTGCGCTGACCTCGATGAGGTGCTCGAGCTGGCCGCGCATGACGTCGGGCCCGCCGACAGGCCGCCGCAACGCCGCCTCGTCCAGCACCACCCACAGATGCACGGGCATAGCGCGGGTGAGCACGGCCTGACGGGCCATTCGCAACGTGACCCGCCGGTCAATCTCGGCGGTGGACGCGGTCGGATGGCCGAGCCGCGCGACCGCCCGGGCGTAGTCCGCGGTCTGCAGCAGGCCGGGCACGAACTGGATCTCGTAGCTGCGGACCGAGGCGGCGGCCTCCTCAAGGCCGACGTACGGTGCGAACCAGGTCGGCATGACGTCGGCATAGTCGTGCCACCAGCCCACGGCGCTGGCCTGCCGGGCCAGATCCTGCAGGGCCGTGCGCTCCTGCTCGTCCGTCACGCCGTAGAGGGTGAGCAGGTCCGCGATGTCCCTGCTCTTGAAGCTGACCCGACCGGTCTCGAGCCGGCTCATCTTCGAGCCGGACGCGCGGATCACGTATCCGGCATCCTCGAGGGTGATCTGCTTGGCCTCGCGCAGGCGGCGCAGCTGGGCTCCCAGCAGGATGCGACGGGCGGTCGGGCTGCCGCCGCACGGCGAGGCGGTCATGTTGCGCACACCTGGAATGCCCTCTGGCCGAGGTGTGATCATGTGTGCCTTCCCCGGAGCTCCAGGTGACATCATTGTCCCACTCACCGGCCTGTTCGCGCCAGCGCGCGACACCGGAGCGGAAACATCACGAGGCCAGGGACGACCCGGGGCCGTAGCTGAGCCCGGCGAATGGGCCTAACCAGCTGGGCGGCAGCTTCAGGCAGGCTGATCTCGGCGGACGGCCGGGCACCGGCCCCCCGGTCCGGGCCTGGCCAGCCCGCAGAGCGAGACGGCGTTGCACGTACGGAAAGAGGTGAGCGCGGATGCCGGCACTGCCTGACTTCCGTCTGGAGACCTACTTCTCCCGCTGGGAGTTCGCGGCCCGGTACAACCTCACCGCGTCCGACGCTCAGACGATGTCCCTCGCCGAACTGCTGGAACTCGCCGACGACGACGGGCGGGCCCGGTGGGAGTCCCTGCACCTGGGCTACACCGAGACCTACGGCCTGCCGGCCCTGCGCGAGGCGATCGCCGGCGGCTACCAGCACGCTGCCGCCGAGGACGTGCTCTGCTTCGCGGGGGCGGAGGAGGCCATCTACCTGGCGATGCAGGTGCTGCTCGGGCCGGGCGACCACGCCGTGGTCGTGACACCCAACTATCAGGCCGCCGAGACCGTCCCGCTGTCGATCTGCGAGGTCACCGGGGTCGCGTTGCGGCCCGAGGAGGGCTGGACCCTGGACCTGGACGCCGTCGAGGCGGCGCTTCGCCCCGCGACCAGGGTCGTGTCGGTCAACTTCCCGCACAATCCCACCGGCGCTGTCCCGGACGAGGAAACCTGGCGCGGGCTGGTGCGGCTGTGCGACGAGCGCGGGATCCGCCTGTTCAGTGACGAGGTCTACCGCGGGCTCGAGCTGAGCCCGCGCCGGCCGCTGCCGCAGGCGGCCGACCTGTCACCGGCCGCGGTGTCGCTCAATGTCATGTCCAAGGCCTACGGCCTGCCCGGGCTGCGGATCGGCTGGATCGCCTGCCGCGACCGCGCGCTGCTGCGCAGGCTGGAGCACGCCAAGCACTACACCTCTATCTGCAGCTCGGCGCCGAGCGAGATCCTCGCCCTGATCGCGTTGCGGGCCCGTGATCGCATCCTCGGCCGGAACCGGCGGATCATCGCCGACAACCGCCCGGTCTTCGACGCGTTCTTCTCCCGGTTCCCCGGCCGGTTCGACTGGGAGCCACCCCAGGGCGGCTGCGTCTGCTTCCCCCGCTACCTCGGCCCGGACGGGGTCGAGGCCATGTGCGCCGATCTGGTGGAGCAGGAGGGCATCCTGCTGCTGCCGGCGAGCGTCTACCGCTCGGCCCTGACTCGCACGCCAGCGGACCGGTTCCGCGTCGGGGTCGGCCGCCTGGGGTCGCAGGAGGCTCTCGACCACTGGGCCGCCTGGCTGGACAAGCGCCGATCACCAGCCCACAGCCCCTAGCGGTCTACGGCCACTCAGCTTCAGCCATGCCGTCGGGCCGCGCGGTCGTGATTCCGTGCTCGGCGGCCCAGAGCCGAAGGTCGCGGCCCTCGATGGCGGCGGCCATCATGGGCGGGAACTGCTCCGGGGTGCAGGCGAAGACGGCGCAGCCGAGCGCCGCGAAGGCCGCCGCATTGTCGTGGTCGTAGGAGGGGGCGCCGTCGTCGGACAGCGCGAGGAGCACGATCAGGCGCACCCCCGAGGCGACGATTGAGGCGGCGCGCTTGATCAGCTCCCTTCCATCGCCGCCCTCGTAGAGATCGCTGATCAGGAGCATGATCGTGTCGGCCGGCCGACGGACGAGGGCCTGGCTGTAGGAGAGCGCGCGGTTGATGTCGGTGCCGCCGCCGAGCTGGGTGCCGAACAGCACCTCGACGGGATCCTCGAGCTTCGCTGAGAGGTCAGCCACGGCCGTGTCGAACACGACGAGCCGCGTGCGCAGCGCGCGCAGCGAGGCGAGGACGGCGGCGAAGACGCTCGAGTAGACGACCGAGCTGGCCATCGAGCCGGACTGGTCGACGGCCAGGATGATGTCCCTGACGCACGCGCGCTGGCGGCGGCCGTAGCCCACGAGCGTCTCGGCGATGATCGTCTGGTATCCGGGCTGATAGTGGCGCAGATTGCGGCGGATCGTGGCGTTCCAGTCGACGTCGGCCAGCCGCCGGGGCCGGTTCGTGCGCGCGGCGCGGTTGAGCGCGCCGGTGATCGCCTGACGGGTCTGGGACGCGAGCCGCCGCTCGAGCTCGTCGACGACCTTGCGGACGACCATCCGGGCCGTGGCGCGCGTCCGCTCGGGGATGACCCTGCCCAGCGCGATCAGCGTGCCGACCAGGTGCACGTCGGGCTCGACCGTCTCGAGTACCTCCGGCTCCAGCAGCAGCCGGTCCAGCTCCAGGCGCTTCATCGCGTCCTGCTGGATGACCCGGACGACGGGGCTGGGGAAGTAGGTCCGGATGTCGCCCAGCCAGCGGGTGACCGAGGGCGCGGAGGCGTCGAGCCCGCCGCGGCGATCCCCCGGCCGGCCGGGACGGGCGTCGTAGACGGCAGCCAGCGCCGCGTCGATCGCGGCCTGCTCGCCGCTCAGCGATATCCCGGTGCCATCGGCGGCGGTACCGCTGGCGTCGGCACCGCCGAGCACGAGCCGCCAGCGGCGAAGCCGCTCGTCGGCGTGCCCGCCAACCGATTCCTGCGTCATCGCGGGCCTCCAGGGAACACGTGCTCGGCGGGCGGCCGCTCGGCTCCGAGGATGAGGCGCAGGACCGGGAGCACCAGCGCGGCCCGCCCGGGGTCCAGGTCTTCGGCCGGGCCGGCAGCGGCCGGCCCGGTGCCGCTGAGCACCGGACCGTTGTGTACGGGGCCGCCGCCGAGGTGACGGACCCGCTCGCCGATCTGGCGGCGCTCGCCGGCCGGGAAGGTCGAGAATGTGCGCCGCAGGACGGGGAGGATCTGCGTGAAAGCGTCGGACCTGACGCCGGCCAGCCAGCCGTCGATGAGCGACAGCAGCGTCTCGTCGTGCACCAGAACGAGCCCGCTCCGGCCGAGGAAGCCCTCGATCCAGGCGGCGGCGACCGCTGGCTCGTGGCCCGGGCTGAGCGTCAGGCTCATCCGGCGACCGAGCTCGGCCGGCTCGAGCAGGCGGGCGTCGTGCAGGATGCGGGCGCAGCGGCCGGTGACCCGCCCGTGCACGTCAGAGCGTCCGGCCAGGCGGGCGAGCGCGCCGCGCCAGGGTGCCCGGAACTCGTCGCGCTCGAGCAGTCCGACGGCCGCGTCGACCTTGTCGACCCGCGCGGCGAGGACGGCGGCAGCGTCGTCGTCGAGCGCGCTGGCTGCGAGCGGCAGTCCCACGACGATTCTCGCCACGAGGCCGGTGACGATGTCGGCGACCTGGCTGACGTCGGTCTCCCGGACGTTGCCGTAACGGAGCACCCGGGCGAGCGGCGGCAACGCGTCCATGAGCTGCCCCGCATCGGCGGCGACGGCGGCGCGGCGCTGGAAGGCAGCCATCGCGGCCCCGACGGCGCCGGGCAGGCCGGCGAGCAGGGCCGCCCCGACGAGCTCGGTCAGCGCCGCGAGCGGCGGCTCGGCCCGGACCCGCTCGCGGGCCAGGGCCGTCGCCGCCTCGGCCAGCGTCGGGCCGTAACGGCTCGCCTCCACCAGGCTGACCGCGTACTCGGGCTGCCACTGCAGGTGCCAGATCTCGTGGAACGTGCCGCGCGCGCCGCTCGCCTCACGCGGCTCGCCCCAGCGGATGCCGAGCAGGGTGAGGCGGTGCAGCAGGCGGCTGCGATCACGGTCGATGGGCTTGCGCAGGTCGAGATCGAGGTCGCGGGCTCCGGCCTCCGGGCGCAGGCGCAGCCGCCGCTGCTCGCGGTCTAGCTCTGCCTGGAGGGGGACAGTCGGCGCCTCGGCCGGGACGGAGCCGAGCACCTGGCCCACGACCAGCCTCTCGTGCACGATCGCGAGCGCCGCGTCCGCTCCCTCGCCGAGCACGGCGCGCGTCGACTCGGTCAGCTCGGGCAGGCCGGCCAGCGGCCGGCCGCGCAGCGTCGCGAGCGCCTCAGCGAGCCGGACCGCCTCGATCACGTGCGCCGAGGAGATGGCGATGTCCTCCTGGCGCAGCAGCCGCGCGGTCTTGGCGAGCCATCGGACACCGGCCTGCCCGCCCTGGTGCCGGTACAGGTGGTCGTACCAGCCCGGCGAGGTGACGCCGGCGCCGTAGCCGGAACGGTAGGACAGCCGGTCGTAGGTCCACGGCACCCAGGTGAGCGTGACCTTCCGCTTGGCCAGCCCCCTCAGCAGCGCGGCATCGGCGCTGGCGGGCCCGAGGCGGGCCAGCGCCGGGGCGTGCCAGGCACCGCAGACGACCGCCACCCGTGCGTGCCCTTCCCGCGTCGCCTGCCGGATCGCCTGGCGCATCTGCGCCTCCCGGCGCGCTTCGCGCATGCGGTGGTCCCCGGCCGGCGGGCCATCCTGGTCCTGCCCGGCGGCGTCGCGCAGGGCGGCCATCGCGTCGGCGATCGCGGCGAACGCCTGCTCGCCGCCCCGGTGCTCCACGACGTCCTCCCAGAAGCGTTCCGGGTCACCGTGGCCGGCCGCCTCGGCCAGCCAGGCGATCGGGTCGCCGCGGATCCGCTCGGTGTCCGCCCCCCGAGCACCCGGGTCCGCCGCCCCCGCGTCCGGCTCCGCGGATACGCCCTGGTCCTCCGCTGCGCCCGGGTCCGCCTCCGGCCGCGAGCCCGGCCCGGCAGGCTCACGTCCGGCCCGCTCGTCGGCATCCCGGGCGTCGTCTGGGACCTCATCGTCGGGCGGCGCCTCGCGGGTCGGGATCGCGCGGTCGGGCGGCCCGGCGAGCACGTGCGCGAGAGGCAGGTCGATCATCCGCAGCCGGACCCGTTCGTTCAGGGAATACCGAATGGCCCGCCACTCGGGCGAGAAGCACGTGAACGGGTAGAAGGCCGCGCGGCCGGGCTCGTCGGTCGCGTAACCGAGCAGTGCTACCGGGGGGTGCATGTCCGGGTGCGACGCGAGCGGCAGCAGCGGCTCGGCCTCGGGCGGTCCCTCGACGAGCACCGCATCGGGCTCGAGCTCGGCCAGCGCCCTCTCGACGCTGCGGGCCGAGCCCGGGCCATGGTGGCGGATGCCGAGGATGGTGACGCTCACAGTGCTTCCCCGCTCCCCTGCGCGGCGCTCTTGAGGCACCGCCTTCCCTCGTCGCTCGTCCCTCGCTCCTCAGTCCAGGCGGCGCCGCGCCCCTCCGGCTCGCTCACGGCACCAGCTCGCGGCAGGAGCGGTACAGGTCGTCCCAGCCCGTACGCTCCCTGACGACAGTCTCCAGGTACTCCTGCCAGACGGCGCGATCCTGGACCGGGTCCTGGATCACCGCCCCGGTGAGCCCGGCGGCGACGTCAGCGGCGGACATGTCGCCGCCGCCGAAATGAGCGGCGAGGGTCCAGCCGCTGGTCATCACCGAGATCGCCTCGGCGGTCGAGAGCGTCGCCGACGGGCTCTTGAGCTTCGTCCTGCCGTCCTCGGTCTGGCCGTTTCTCAGCTCACGGAAGACGGCGACCACGCGCCGGATCTCATCGATGGCCGGCGGGGTGCCGGGCAGCTCAAGGGCACGCCCGAGCTCGTCGACCCGGCCCTGCACGATCCGGACCTCCTCCTCGGCGTCCGCGGGCAGCGGCAGCACGACGGTGTTGAAGCGGCGGCGCAGCGCGCTCGAGAGCTCGTTCACCCCGCGGTCCCGGTCGTTCGCGGTCGCGATCAGGTTGAAGCCCTTGCGGGCCTGTACCTCGGTCCCGAGCTCGGGAACCGGCAGGGTCTTCTCGGACAGCACCGTGATCAGCGCATCCTGCACGTCCGACGGAATCCGGGTCAGCTCCTCGAGCCGGACCAGCCGAGCCTCGCGCATGGCCGTCATGACCGGGCTCGGCACCAGCGCCGCCTCGCTCGGGCCGTCGGCGATCAGCCGCGCGTAGTTCCAGCCATAACGGATCGCCTCCTCGCTCGTTCCCGACGTGCCCTGCACAAGCAGCGTCGAGTCGCCGGAGATCGCCGCGGCCAGGTGCTCGGAGACCCAGGTCTTCGCCGTCCCCGGCACGCCCAGCAGCAGCAGCGCCCGGTCGGTAGCGAGGGTGGCGACGGCGACCTCGATCAGCCGCCGGTCGCCGACGTACTTGGGCGTGATCACGGCACCGCCCACGTCGCCGCCGAGCACGTAGCTCGTCACCGCCCAGGGCGAGAGCTTCCAGCCCGGCGGACGCGGCCGGTCGTCGGCCGCCGCCAGTGCCTCGAGCTCACCGGAGTAAACCTGCTCGGCGTGCGGGCGCAGGATCGCGCCGCCGCCCGGTCTCGTCGTCGTCAATGCAGCTCCTCATGCATGTCCCTGCGGAAGAACAGGGTCAGGACCAGATCCCGGCCGCGACCGACCTGCGTGATGCCCGGCTCGACGCTCCCCAGGCGCCCGGCCGCCTCGTCGGCCAGCGCCGGGTCGAGCCGTTCGGCAATCAGCCGATGCAGCCAGTGACCGCGGCTCGCGAGCCTGACGAGCAGGTCGAGCGCCTCCTCGCTCAGTTCCCGCGGCCAGGGCGCCTGCAGTCGTTCCGCGATGCCGGTGTCGCCGGCGCGCAGGCGCTCCAGCGCGACCGGCGCCGCGTGCCGCGGGTCGGCCAGCTCGGCCAGCCGCGGCTCGACGCTGACCAAGGCAGCCGCCCAGCGCGGGTCGCGCTGGGCCTCGGCGGCCATGGCGAATCCCCGGCGCAGCGGTGCCTCGACGTCTCCGGGCACCGGCAGCCTCGCGGCCAGCTCGGGCGAGAGGCCGACGGCGTCCCAGGCCGAGAGCGGTGTCGAGGCCACGAGCTGGAGCAGCCACCAGGCTCGCTCTCCGGTTCCGCGCGGCGGCCTGCGTATGATTCCGTCGCGGGCCGCCGACTCGCCGAGCTCATCGGGAAGCGTGACCCGCAGCCACGCGCCGCCCTCCACGCGCACGAGCGGCACGGTCCGCTCGGTCATCCGCCGGGCGAAGGCGGAGCCGGGCAGCCGCGCGAGAAGCCGGCCCGCCGCGGCCCGCACCTCCTGGCGCCGGTCGTCTAGCGCGGACTCCAGCAGCGGCTCGTCCGCCGGGGCGAGCCCCTCACCGAACGCGGCGGTGAACCAGGCGCGGTCCGCGGCCTCCTCGCGCGACCAGCCGCGCTCCAGCAGCTGCCGCGCCTCGTCCGGCCGCGTGCGCCTGAGCATGGCGAACAGCCGACGCCGCTGCGGCCGCGGGCCGGCCAGCCAGAGTGCCTCGCGCTCAGCCTCGGCGCCGGGCAGCGGCGCGGCCCAGCCCCACCGGGGTGCCTGCGCGGCCAGCCAGCGTCCTCGCTCGCCCAGGACCGCCTCCACGTCGCCGCGCAGGGCCTGGTTCGCCGTCGCGGCCTCGAGCAGGTCCGGCAGCCGCTCGGCCGGCACGCGGAGGCCGCGCTGGCCGACCGCGCGCAGCCACTCCGGCAGCAGCGCGCGATGATCATCGAGAAGCAGGGAGAGCCTGGCGGCCGCCGCCGGCCCGCAGGCGGGAAGCGTCTCGGCGGGAGCGGGCTCGGGCAGCGGCGGAGCGGGCCGGGCCAGCCGCCCCGCGCGCCGGAACACCGCGAGCGAGCCGGCCGCGGACAGCAGCCGGTCCTCGGCGCCGCCGCGCCCGGCGAGCCCGGCGAGCACCTGGTCGGCGATAGCCGGCGGCTCGCGCCGCTCCGTCCCGAGCAGCGCGACCGAGACCAGATCCGGCCAGCCGCTCACGGTGATTGCCTGGTTCGCTTCTTCCCTTCGGCTCATAGGAGCACCAGCCTGCCTTCCGCAAAGACGCTCAGCGGCCGGACCGCCTCGCGCCGCCACTCGCCGAACAGCCCGACCGGACCTCCGCCAGCGAGTCCGGCGAGCCGCCAGCCGGAGATGTCGTCGCAGGCGAGCGTGACCGCCAGGCCGTCGGGTTCCGCGGCGAGCCAGCCGCCATCGTGCGGCACCGGCACCACCGAGGCCAGGCAGACCGGGAGCCGCCACAGCCACGGCTGGGCCGCGAGAGCCGCAGCTCTCGCGGCGAGAGCATCGGCTATCGAGCCGTCGCCGAGCGCTCCCGGCGGCCCCCGGAGCGGCTCCGGTGCCGCGTGCCGCTCGGCGACCAGCGCGCGCAGCGGCGCCCCGCTCGGGTAGAACGCCAGCGAGGCATCGATGACGGTCCCGGCCGCCAGGCTCGCCTCGAGCGACTGGCCGGCCACGGCAAACGAGAGTACGAGCGCATCACGTCGCGTCCCGAGGCCGTGCAGCCAGACGCGCTGAACGCGAAGCCGCGCCTCCGCCTCGACGACCCGCCCGAGCACGGCCCAGCGGTCGCGCAGCCGCTCGCCGGCGAGCACGTCGTCGTGCGAGACCGTCCAGCCGATCAGCCCCCGCACATCGGCGCGCGTCGCCTCCGGCAGGTGATCCAGGCGCCGGTGCGCGGAGATGATCAGCTGCACGAGACCGGCCTCCTCCAGCAGCGCCTCCACCCACGCACCGCCGCCCGCCGCCGCGATCCCGCCCATAGCCTGAACGCGGCCCGCCAGCGCTGGTGCCTGCGCGTCCACCAGCCGTTCGGCCGCCTCGTCCCAGAAGCGGTACGGGCGCTCACGGGCCTGCGCGAACCCTTGCCGGACGAGGTCGTGCAGCCAGCGCTCGAGTTCCTCGAGGCCGGACTGCACCCGTGCCTCCCGCCGCGCCTCGCGGCGCGCCTGCGCCTGCGGATCCGCGGGCTCCCGCTTGTTCGCAATGCCCGTCCTCTCCGGGCCCGTCTGCGCAGTGCCCGGCCCGCGCTCCGCGCGCCGCTCGCGGGAGGCCAGCCACTCTGCCGCCCATTCCGGCGGCTGCGACGCCGGCACCGTGGCGGGCGAGCCGGCCGCGAGCAGCAGCAGGCCGAGCGCGTGCTTGCACGGGAACTTGCGGCTCGGGCACGAGCAGCGGAACGCGGGGCCGCTCAGGTCCGCCTGCGTCTGATAGGGCTTCGACCCGGAGCCCTGGCACAGGCCCCAGAGAGCATGGCCGCTCTGCCCGAGGGCCGACCAGAGGCGCTCGCTGGCCAGGCCGCGCCCGGCCGTCAGTGAACCCGCATCCGGGGCCAGCCCGGCCACCTGGTCCGCCGTCAGGCCCACGTTCGTCATTGTCTCCGCAGCCGGGTCTGCGCGCGAATTGTCAGGCTTGCCGCCGTCCGCCGCCCTGGGGGACGGGGGATCGAATCCGCAACCTGCGGTCGCGGACGTTGGCTGCGCCTGCTCGCGCCGATTAGCCGACGGTACTGCACCACTCTGACAAAGCTGAGCGCAGGAGACGCGGCGGCTGCCTCGCCCAACCTTGACCTGTGGCCAGGCCGCTCATCCAAATGGCTCCTTTGGGGGCAGTCGTCGCCCAAAAGCTACGATCTGAGCACACCGTTCCTCCTCAGTGAGCAGGAGTGAGTCCCTTGATCACTGCGCCCATCCCGAAACGGTCGTGGGCGGACTGGGTTCCCGCTCTCGTTTCGCGCCCGGCGACATGGCTTCTGGCCGTGGCCCTGAGGTCCGGGGTGACGGCATCAGGACGACGGCATGAGGACGACGGCATGAGGACGACGGCATGACGATGACCGCGGACGAGGCACGCCGGTCTCTTGCGGCCCGGGTGGCCGACCGTGCCCTGGCCCGGCTGGCGCCGCGCGATGACCGGCGGATCGGGCTCGTCGACCGGGCCAACGACGTCCGCCTCCGGACCAGGCTCTGATGAGCGGCCTTGGTGCCGGCATCTGCCCAGAGTGCGGCGAGGCGATCACCCCGCCGGGCCGCTTCTGTGAGGCGTGCGGCAGGGACCTGTCCGCCCCGGCCGTCGCCTTGGGCACGAGCACTTCCGGCGCCTGCCCAGGCTGCGGATCATCGCAGATCAGCGCCGACCACTACTGCGATCAGTGCGGAAGGAAGGTCCCGTCGGCGCGTGATCATGTCGAGCTCGACCTAGGCGGGCTGGCCGGGGTGACCGACCGCGGCCGACGGCACCCTCGCAACGAGGATGCGATGGCGCTCGCGGCCATCGACACGCCCGGCGGTCCGGCGGCCATCGCGGTGATCTGCGACGGCGTGTCGACCTCGGACCGGCCAGACGAGGCATCCCTGGCGGGCGCGGACGCCGCGACGCGCATCCTGACCGCGGCGCTGCGGTCGGGCAGCGACGCGGCAAAGGCGTCAGCAGACGCCATTACTGCGGCCGCGGCCGCGGTCACCGAAATCGCCGATCCCGCCCGGCCCGGGGAGGCAGCGCCGGCGGCCACCTACGTCTCCGCCGTGATCGTCGGCGCCATGGTGACTGTCTGCTGGGCCGGTGACTCCCGGGCCTACTGGCTGCCCGCCGACCCGGCCTCCTCCGCGCAGCTGCTGACCAGGGACGATTCATGGGCCGAAGAGCTGATCGCGGAGGGGCTGCCGGAGGCCGAGGCGCAGGCGTCGCCGCGGGCACACCAGATAACCCGCTGGCTGGGCGCGGACGGCGGAACTCAGGAACCGAGCGTGACCAGCTTCGAGCCTTCGGGCGACGGGGTCGTGCTGCTCTGCTCGGACGGTCTCTGGAACTACCGGCCGGAGCCGGCGGGCCTCGCCGCACTTGCTCTCCCCACCGCACTGACCGACCCGCTC
>WNFM01019384.1_pt2 | contig 24413 bp, 25 predicted proteins | sample 5400271 | NCBI WGS metagenome assembly WNFM01 (sample SAMN13153352, study PRJNA577476) | soil metagenome | isolation source: 60 cm saprolite on Douglas fir-dominated hillslope | place: USA:California | collected 2013-09-17 | reverse complement strand
ACCGCCCCGACCGTGAATCCCGCGCCCACGGAGCACAGCAGGACGAGATCCCCCGTCTTCAGGCGCCCCTGGCGCCGCGCGTCGGCGAGCGCGAGCGGGATCGTTCCGGCGGTCGTGTTCCCGTACATCTCCAGGTTGATGATCACCTTGTCGGGAGCGAGGCCGAGCCGTTCGGCCGACGCCTCGATGATGCGCCGGTTCGCCTGGTGCGACACGAACAGGTCGAGCTGGGACGGGTCGAGGTTGTTTCGCGTGAGGAGCCGGCGCGCGATCTCTTCGGTGTTCTTCACGGCGAACTTGAAGACGGTGGCCCCTTCCTGCTTCACGTAGTGGAGCCGCTTATCGACCGTGTCGTGAGACGCCGGCAGCTTGCTGCCGCCCGCCGGCATGCAGAGCGCGGGACCTCCCCTGCCGTCGATCACGTGCGCGAAGTCGATGATGTGGGGCTCGCCCTCCTCCGCCGCCGCCAGCACGACCGCCCCCGCGCCGTCGCCGAACAGCACACAGGTCGTGCGGTCGGTGTAATCGATGATGCTCGACATCACATCGGCCCCGACGGCCAGGGCGTAGTCGTGCGCACCGGTCGCCACCATCTGCATCGCCGTCGTCACCGAATAGGTGAATCCGGAGCACGCCGCGCCCAGATCGAATCCCCACGCGTGGCTGGCGCCGATCTTCGTCTGCAGCATGCACGCGGTGCTCGGGAATATGGTGTCGGGCGTCGTCGTGCCAACGACGATGAAGCCGAGCTGGTCGGCCGTGATGCCCGCCTCGCGCAAGGCCCCCTCGGCCGCGACCTTCGCCAGGTCAGAGGTCGCGACCCCAGGTTCGGCAATGTGCCGCTCGCGGATGCCCGTCCGCTGCAGGATCCACTCGTCCGTCGTGTTGACGAGTTTCTCTAAGTCACCATTTGTCAGCACCTTAGGCGGAACATACGTGGAGAGCCCGGCGATGCGGACCGGCCGCAGCCGTGGCGACAGCGATTCAGACATTTATAAGCTCAAGGCGAGAAAATGTAGTGTTCGAATCCGACGGCACGCCGGCGTTCACGTTCGGCGGTCCGGGTGACGGCGACGGCCAGTTTAACTATCCCATGGGCGTGGCCGTCGACGGGAACGGAAAAATCCTCGTCGCCGACACCAACAACCACCGCCTGCAGTTCCACCTGCGCGAGCGTGCTGACCGGCGTACCGCACGATCACGGGAAGATCTAGCCGCGCGGCCTCTACCAGAGGCGCGTGTCGCGATCGACCGGCGGAAGCCCGAAGTATTGGTACGCCCGGGCGGTCGCGACGCGGCCGCGGGGGGTGCGATCCAGGAACCCGGCCTGGATGAGAAACGGCTCGTGGATGTCCTCGAGCGCGTCGCGCTCTTCGCTCAGCGCGGCGGCCAGACTCCCCACCCCCACCGGCCCCCCGCCGAACTTCTCGATGATCGTCCGCAACAGGCGGCGGTCGACCTCGTCGAACCCCTGCTCGTCGACCTCCAGCATCTGCAGCGCCTTCGCGGCCACGTCCAGTGTGATCGTGCCGTCGGCGCGGACCTGCGCGTAGTCGCGCACGCGACGCAGGAGACGATTCGCCACGCGCGGCGTGCCGCGCGATCGCCGCGCAATCTCCTTCGCGGCCTCCGCCTCGATCGGCACGCCCAGGATGCGGGCCGACCGGATCACGATCTCGAGAATGTCCTCGTGCGTGTAGAAGTCCAGGCGATGGACGATCCCGAACCGCGCGCGCAGCGGCGACGTGAGCAGGCCCGTGCGCGTCGTCGCGCCGACGAGCGTGAAGCGCTGGAGCGGCACCTTGACCGAGCGCGCGCTCGGGCCCTGGCCGATGATGATGTCGAGCTCGTAGTCTTCCATCGCGGGATACAGGATCTCCTCGATGGGGGGGCTCATGCGGTGGATCTCGTCGATGAAGAGCACCTCGCGCACCTGCAGCGTCGAGAGCATCGCCGCCAGGTCGCCGGGCTTTTCGATCACGGGTCCCGCGGTCGGACGGATCGGAACGCCGAGCTCGTGCGCGATGACGGAGGCGAGCGTGGTCTTTCCGAGGCCTGGAGGGCCGTAGAGCAACACGTGGTCGAGCGCTTCCCCGCGCTGCTTCGCCGCGGAGATCGAGACCTGCAGCTGCTCGCGGACGCGGTCCTGCCCGATGTACTCGTCCAGCGATCGCGGCCGCAGCCCAGCCTCGTACTGGACGTCGTCATCGATCGGCGAAGCGTTCACGAGGCGGTCGTCGGTCATGCGCGTGTCATCCCCCGAAGGATATCGCGCAATGCCGTTTCGAAGGTCGTGTCGGGCGCTCTCTTGATCGCGGCGTCGACGGCCTTCTCGGCGATCTGGCCCTTGTAGCCCAGGTTGGTCAGCGCCGACAGCAGGTCGCTGCGCAGGTCCTCGCCGGGACTCGCACGCTCCGGGGACCCCGCCGCCGACGGCGCGGCGTGCGGCATGCGGTCCTTCAGCTCCAACCCGATACGCTCGGCGGTCTTCTTGCCCACGCCGGGAATGCGCGTGAGGCGCGCGACGTCCTGCGCGCGAATCGCGCGCACCAGGTCGCCCGGATCGATCCCGGACAGCACCGCGAGCGCCAGCTTCGGACCGATGCCGCTGATGGAAATCAGCCGCTCGAACAACTCCTGCTCGAGCGCCGACGCAAAGCCATAGAGCGCGATGACGTCTTCGCGCACGTGGGTATGGATGCGCAGCGCGACGGAGGCGCCGGGCTCGCCGATGCCGTAGAACGTGGACAGCGGCACGAGCACGTCGTAGCCGACGCCGCCGACGTCGATCGTCAGGCGGTTCGGCGTTTTCTCGGCGAGCGTGCCTTTCAGGCGGGCGATCACGGCCGGTAGTCGCGCCAGCTGGTGAGCGGCCTGGGGGCCGGCGCCCCCGCCGACGCCTCGGCAATGGCGCCGAACGCGCTGTGCACGTGGCAGATGGCCACCGCCAGGGCGTCGGCGGCGTCGTGGGGCGCGGGCGCCGCGTCGAGGCCGAGCAACAACTTGATCATCGCGCCCACCTGCGCCTTCTCGGCGCGCCCAAAGCCGACGACAGCGCGCTTGATTTCGGCGGGGGAGTACTCGGCGACCGTCAGCCCGGCCTGGGACGCGGCCAGCAGCGCCACGCCGCGCGCGTGCCCGAGCTTCAGGGCGCTGCGCACGTTCCTGGCGTGGAAGACGTTCTCGATGGCCACGCAATCGGGGCGGTGCTCGGCGAGCAGCGCGGCGAGGCCCGCGTGGATGAGCAGGAGCCGGTCGGGGAATGTCGCGTGCGCCGGGGCGGCAATCGTCCCGAAGGCGACGAGCCGGTGGCGGCGGCCGTCGGTGTCGACGCAGCCGTACCCGGTGCGCCCGGAGCCGGGATCGATCCCGAAAATGATCACAACATGGTCCGCGTCGTCCGCGTGATCCGCGGCCTCACGCCAACGAGGCCTCGATCTCCTTTTCCTCGATGTCGGCGTTCGTCCAGACCTTCTTGGTGTCCTCGTGCTCTTCGAGAATCTCCATCAGCTTGAGCATCTGCTGCGCCGCCTTGCCCTCGAGCCTGATGTAGTTCTTCGGCAGCAGCGCGATCTCGGCGGCGGCGGGCTCGATGCCGAGCCCCTTCACGGCCTCGAGCACGGCGTGATACGTCTCGGGCGACGACACGATCTCCCAGTTGTCGCCGTCGTCTCCCATGTCGTCGGCGCCGGCGTCGATGGCCGCGGCCAGCAGCTTTTCCTCATCCGCCCCGCTCTTCTCGACGACGAGGTAGCCCTTTTTCTCGAACATCCACGCGACGCTGTTGGCTTCCCCGAGGTTGCCCCCGTGCTTGCACCTCGATCATGATCGCGACGCCGCCGGGCCCGTACGCTTCGTACGTGATCTCGTCGTAGGAGACACCCGGCAGCTCCCCGGTCCCGCGCTGAATCGCGCGCTTGATGTTGTCGGCCGGCATGTTGGCCGCCTTGGCCTCGGCGATGATCGTGCGCAGCCGGGGATTGCTGTCCGGGTCGCCGCCGCCGTTGCGCGCCGCGACCGTGAGTTCCTTGATGACGCGCGTGAAAACCTTGCCGCGCTTGGCGTCCGCGGCGCCCTTTTTGTGCTTGATCGTGTGCCATTTCGAGTGGCCGGACATGGGAAGAGCTCCAGGAAAGACCGGTGAAAAAGACTCACGATGGTAGCACGCCGTCTGAGGGGCGGCCAATCCGTCTGCGCGCCTTCAGGCGGGCCAGCCGGGCCCGCGTCCGCCGGTCCCCCGGGGACCCGGCGGCGGCGATCGTGTAGTGGGCAATCGCCGCGTCCAGGTCGCCGAGGCGGGCGCGCAGGTCCCCGGCGGCCGCGTGATCGGTCCAGTGCCCCGGGTCGACGAGGCGGCGCTCCCGGTTGGACGACCACGGCCCCCCGAGCGGCACCGCGCCACGCAGGGACAGCGCCATCGCGCGTTCGTACGCCTCGACGGCCGCGCGCGGCTCGCCCAACGCCGCGCGCGCCTGACCTAACGCCCTCCACGCGTCGACCGCGTCGGGCCGGCGGACCAGACTGTGTTCCGCCAGGCGGCGCGCGTCCGCGGGGCGGTTCCGACCGATCGCGATCATCGCCAGGCCCAGGTGCGCGTGGCTGTCATCGGGGTCGAGGGCCAGCCCCTCGCGCCAGGCCGCTTCGGCCTCGCGCACCCGCCCGCGGCGGTAGAGGTACGGCCCCCGCGTCCTGAACGGGTGGGCATACGACGGATCGAGCGCACACGCTCGCCGATACGCGCCGCGCGCCTCGTCAAGATTGCCGATCGCCTGCAGGATCTCGGCGAGGTGAAAGTGCGCGGCCGCCTCGTCCGGGCACAACGACGCCGCGTCGCGGCAGGCGGCAAGCGCGCGCGCGGCCTTCCGCGCCTTGCGCAGGCGCGCGGCGTCGCGGAGCGCGGCGAAACAGTCCAGCATCGGCGACGAGGTCTCGCCGCCCAGGCGGACCGCGATCTCCCGCGCAAGGTGGGCCCACCTGAGCGGAGTGAAGCCTCCGGTGACCGACGTCGCGACGGTCGTGATCCGCGCCTCGATCCCGCTCGCGCGCAAGCGGGGCACGAGCTCGTCCGGCCAGCACCACGGTTGCGCGAGCGGCTCGGCGGTGCGGTGCTTCTCGTACCGTGCGGTCAACAGATAGTCGACGTCGACGTTGAGCAGTACCGGTCGCGGCGGCCTGCCCCGAGCCGCGCCGAGGGGCCTTGCTCGAGCGACGTCGAGGGGCGGCATGGCGGCGAGCGGCCCCAGCCACATCTCAATCCCCTCCACCCGCGTCCGCGCCCCTCTCGAAGCCGTCCGGAGCGGGCCGCCCTGGTCGTCGCGGACGCGGCGATCGCCGATGGTCCGGAGCTCCCGCAGCAGGATGCGGCGTGTCGCGGTCTCGCGCCACATGGGATCGGGGACGATCCAGCGCGCGTCCGCCACCATCCCGTCCCGGATCGCGGCCCTCACGTAGTTGCCGATGTCGATCGCCGTCCACGCCGGGTCGCGCGCGGCGTCGTGATGGGCGTCGATGTGGACCAACACTTCGCCGCTCGCGCCTGCGTCGCGCCAGACCTCGTAGGCGCGGTCGTGCAGATCGAAGGTGGCGATCATTCCTGTCGCGTGGCGTACTCCCAGATGAGCGCCGCCGCCTCCGGCAGCCGGCCGTGACCGTGCCGCAGGCGCAGCCGCACCACCGGTACCGTCGTCGCGAGCCTGGCAAGCCCGCCGAACAATCCGGCGAGGGCCGTGCGATCCTCGACGTCGAGCACGTACGCGAACCGCTGCAATCCGATCAGTCGCGCCGAGGCACGGCAGCGGCGGATTGACGGCGCTCCCGCCCGGGCGCGCGACGAGAGCAGAAACAGCGCGCGGACGGGGCTCGGCCGGCCGTGGAACGGCAGCGCGCCGCGGTGCACGCGCCGTTTTCGTGAGTAGTGCGCAACGCGGCGGCTGGCCGCGGCCCGCAGAAGCGGATTCGCGGCGAGCCCGGGCCAGAGCCGCAGGCCGGGATAGCCCGGCACCGCATACGCGGCCCCGCGGGCGAAATCAATCGTGAGGCAGTCGTCCGTCACGATGCGTCCGCCGCGCGCGGCGAGCGCCGCCGCCAGCGTGGACTTCCCGCGGCCGGTCTCCCCGACGAACCCCACCGTCCCGATGCCCGGCAGGTGCACGGCGCTCGCGTGCAGCGACAACCGCCCCCGCCGGCTCAGCATCAGCGGGAGGACTTGATCGATCAGCAGATGACGCAGCGTCTCCTCGGGGAGGCGTGCGTCGGCATGGATCGCGATTCGCGCGCCGTCCCCGCTGACGACGAAGTCCGCCTGTCCGGGGAAGCGCAACAGATAGCCGCCGGCGACCCGGCCGATCGACATCCAGCGCCGGCCGCCGGGCAGGCGCCATTCCTGAAACCATGCGGCGGGCGTCGGCGGCGGCTCGAGGCCCGACGCGATCGAGCACTCCGCGTCCGCCAGCCGGCCGCGCCGCAGGTCGGGCAGCGCGCGATCGCTCGCGATCGTCACGCCGCAGAAATCGTAGGCGCGGGTGTTACGTCGCATGCTGCGTGTAACGCGTCACGACCTCTCCGACGAAGACCGCGGCCTCGGCGGCGGACCCGAAGAGGCCGGGATGCCGCGCGAACACCTCCGTCTCGATCTGGGCGAGCGTGCGGACGCCGTCGCACAGTTCCAGCACGCAACGGCGCGCCACGCCGCGGTCGGTCAGCGCCGGACGGTACGCGGGATCCGTCATCCGCAGGTCAGCGCCGTCGATGATCATCCCCTTCAACGTCGAATGGCTGAACCGCACGGGCGGGCCGCCATCGGCATGGACGGTCACGGTCCACGACACGATCCGCTCTTCCGGAAGGATGCGCATCGCGACGTCGACGCGATCCCCCTCGCCGACCGCGACGGGGGACTCGATCGGAAAGAACGCCTGCCGCCGCGTAATCCGGTGCGGGTCGAGCGGAGAATTCGAGAGCGTCGCCGACGGCGAGAGCTGCGCGGAAAACCATCCCGCGATGCCGTCGAGCGTGCCGTTCCGGCGGACCACGAATGCGGCGTCGAGGCGCAGCGGATAGTGCGCCGCCACGGCCAGATCGAGGCGAACGCCCGGCTGCGGCTCGCTGAGCAGCTGTCGGGGGCCGAGCCGCGTCGGATAGCCCGTGTTCGCCGCCATCGGCCGCACCGTCGCGAAATCGAAGCCGGCGGGACGCCGGCCCCAGAAGGCGACGCGATCGAACTGTCTCGGATGCTCGACCGGCGCGACGATGAGATCGAGCCGGGACGGAATCAGCCGCCCTCCGGGTTTCAGCAGCCGCGCACGGGCATCGTCGAAGAGCGGCAGGAGACCGGCATCGAAGCCGAAGCGGCCGATCTGATCGGACAGCACGACATCGGCCGGTTCCGGAAGCCGGGCCTCGCTCGAATGGCAGTGGAGGACGTGAAGGCGATCGGCGTAGCCGTTGGCGCGCGCGATGGCGCGTGCGACGCCGGCAATGGGCTGCACCTCGACGGCATACACGCGCGCGGCACCGGCGCGGCACGCCAGCAGGCCCAGAATGCCCGTGCCGGAGGCCAGGTCGACGACGACGTCGCCGGGCCGGATGGTCTCACGGAGCGCGGACTCGTAACGCTCGATGCGCGAGCGGTCCGCGAGGTACTGCCGGTGCTCGTCGAGGACGAGGGACAAGAAACGATCCTCAGCGCCCTGGGATCACAAGCATTGACGGAACTGTTTCCCGACATCGCGCGTGGTGATGCCGCCGGTCTGCGTCAGCTTGCTGACCTTGCCGTAATCGATCAGCCGCGGCTTCTCGTACCGGCGCTTCGTGCCAGGCGCTCGACCGGTTGCCTCGCTGTCGGGCCCGGGTTTGCTGCTCTTCGAAGACGTCACTGGCGTCCCTCCCTTTCCTGCTGATTCAGCCAGAGCTCGACCGCGGCGACACTCCACACGGCGTCGGCCAGAGGAATGTACGACTCATCGCCACGGCTGTAAAGTCCGACCATCTCGTCATACATCCGCCGGATGACCGGGCCGTCGACCCAGCCGGCCTCCGCGCTCCGCAGGCTGGACAGGAACGCGCGGCCGCCGAGGCTCTCTATCGTATCGACAAACGTCTGCGTAAACTCCGCCTTGTCGTTGCGGCGGCGGACGGCGCCGGGCAGCACCGCGTCGAGCGCGCGCCGCATGACCACTTTCGTCTCGCCGCGCGCCCACCGCTGCGATTCGGGCAGCGCGAAACCGAACTCCGCGAGCCGGCGATCGTAGAACGGATGCCGCTGCTCGATCCCGGCGGCCGCGGCGGCGCGGTCCTCAATCTCACCCGCCAGCATCTGCACCAGGCTGTTCGCAAGCCCGTGCATCGAGCCCTGCACGAAGGTCCGCCACGCCCGGTGCGGCGCCGGCCGGAGCCGGTCGCCCAAGGCGACCCGCGCCACGAGCTCGGGTCGGATCCAGTTGTACGACGGACGGCGCCCGCCGGCGACCGGCCGGAGGACGGCGCGCGCGGCCCGCGGGAGCAGGGGAGCAATCGCCGTGCGAAGCAGGCTGGCGCGGGTGTAGCCGCGGCCCGGAAGGACGACATCATGCCGGTACTGTCTCGCGGCGGCGAACACGCGGCCTTCGCGGAGGATGTCCGCCGTGTGCAGCGGGCTCCCCGTGAACCAGTCATCGCCCCCGTACCCGGTGAGCACGACGTCGACGTCCTCCGCGGCACGGCGTCTCAGCGGATCGAGAATCGTGCCGTTGGGAGAATTCGGGAGATCGCGATACCGATCGATGTCGCCGGCCATCTCCTCCCGCGTCGCGGATCGCGCCGCGAGCCGGACCGACGGCAACTCCCATTGCCCGACGACGGCATCGATGTACGGCGTTTCGTCGAGCCCGAGCCCCGGGAACGTCAACGAGTAGGCGCGCGGCGGGGCGCCGCCGCGTTGACGCGCGAGCAGCTGCGCCAGACCCGCGATGGCCGACGAGTCGAGCCCGCCGCTGAGAAATACACCGACCGGCCCATCGGCCGTCCGGCAGTCGATCGCCGTCCGGAAGAGGGCCAGGAAGTGCTCGGCGTACTCCTCGCCGCGCGCGTAGTCGACACGCGCGTCGGGATCGAAGTCCCAGTACCGCTGCCGGCGGACGGCGGCGCCGGACACGATCAGGGTGTGCGCCGGCGGCAGCCGCGTGATGCCCGTCCAGATCGTCTCCTCGACCGTCACGGGCCGCCCGGTGAGATGCTCCGCGATCGCGCCGTCGTTGACGACGGCCGCGAACGCCGGATGGGCGAGGATCTGCTGCGGCTCGGAGGCGACGAGGGTCGCGCCGGCCGCCGACGCGTAAAACAGCGGCCGGTGACCCATGGCATCGCGCGACAACAGCAGACGGCGCCCGCCGGCGTCCCACAGCACGAACGCGAAGTCGCCGATCAGATGCCGCGGCGCCTCGTCCGACCATTTCGCATGGGCGGCGAGCGTCAGCGCCGCGTCGCTCAGCGCCGATTCGGCCGACAGCGCGCGCCGAAGATCGTCGCGGTTGTCGAGGCGCCCGTCGAAGACGACGGCGCTGCCGTCGACGGATTGCGCGAACGGCGCGTGAGTCCGGCCGCCCCCCGATCGCCACGCGCGGTGCCCGAGCGTCGCCTCCCCCGAGGATGAGGACCACGTGGCGGCCGCCTGCGCGCCCCGATGCGGCGCGGCGTCGAGCATGCGGCGCACCTCGTCCGACCGACAGGGGCCGCCGGCGCCGAAGACCGCGGCGAGTCCGCTCACGGGCGGGAGCCGGGGGGCGGCGGCGCGGCGATCACGAGACCGCGCGTGGCCAGCTCCGCCAGCAGTTCCTCGACGTCGCGCGCGATCTGATCCGCGTCGGCATCGAGCTCGGCGGCGAGCGCGGCAACGATCGCCTCGACCGTCGCCCCCGATGCCAGCAGCGTCCAGATCCGGGTGCCCACCGCGTTCAACCCGAAGTAGCGCCCGCTGGCGAGGTCGAGGAGAACGGCTTCGCCTTCGAGGTCACGGAAGATCACGTCGGCGCTGAGCTGCACGGAAGTGGATGGCGTCATGTTCGTCATGCCCGAGAGGCGAGGAGGATCCAGACGTCGGCCTCCGGATGCCACGGACCGCCCTGGTAGTCACCGAGCACCGCGCGGACGCGGAATCCGGCGTTTTCGAGGCGTCGGCGCATCTGCGGCACCGAGAGCGTGCGGAACGTCAGCGCGAAGCGGTGCAGGCGGCGGGTCCGGCCGCGGCGCTCCACGTATTCCTGGTCGAACATCGTCAAACGCCGGCGCCGGTCCTGGCGGACGGTCTCGCGGAGCGTCAGATGGGTTCGCGCGCCGCGCGAGCCCGACAGCGTGATGCGGCGCGTGTACTCCGACCACCGGGGCAGGTCGGGCACGAGATCGATGCCGAAGAGGCCGTCGCGGCGGATCACCCGCGCGACGCTGGCGAGCGTCTCCGCGAGATCGCGCTCGCGCGTCAGCGACTGGAGCATGCCGTAGGGCGCCATCACGAGCCCGAAGCCGGGCCGCGCGCGAAACGGCAGGCGGCGGATATCTCCGCGGACCAACCGCGCGCGATCGGCGAGCCCCGCGCGGCGGGCCTTCGCACGCGCGATGCCGAGCATCGCGTCCGACCGATCGATCCCGACGAGGCGGGCACCCGATTTCATCAGCGGCACGGCCAGCCTGCCCGTCCCGCATCCGAGCTCCAGGACGGCGCCGGATTGCCGGCGCGCCAGCGCCTGCCAGAACCGGACATCGCGCCTGGCGACCGTCCGGGCGTTCTCCCAGTCATAAAAAGGGGCGTATTGGTCCCAGCCGTGCCAGCCTTCGCTCATGTCGGTGAACGCTGCTAGGGTAGCAGAACGCGTGCGACCGGGCTAGCAACCGATTGAGTGACAGCTATTTGCGGCCATCCCTCACGATCACGAAACTGTGGGTCGGTGAGCAATCCTGGCACATCCACCGGCCAAATCTCCCCGACTTTTGACTGGGTGAAGGGGTTGGAAGCTGGTACGCTTCATGGTAGTAGACCCCCTATTACATTAAAGATAGATGCGTGCCTGCGCGCCCGGCCCGCTGGCGCCGATAAAGGTCACACACGTGAACGCTTTACCCTCAAATCTTCTGCGCGTCACCCGCGTCTCCGCTGTGGCGTTGGCCATGGCCTGCGCCATCGTGGCGCTGCCGCGCGCGGACGGGCTTCCGCCTGGGCGCACTCCGGCCCGCGTCGGCGCCTCTACCGGTTCCGGCGGCTCGACGTCGGTAATCGGCTCGGCCTGGAGGGTGGACAACACGCCCATCCCGGGCGCGCGGGTTCAGCTCAGGAACCTGGTCAGCGGCAGGCTCGAAGCGATTGCCGTCGCGGATCAGGCCGGCCAGTTCACGTTCTCCCGGATCGAAGGCGGCACCTACGTCGTCGAGCTGCTCGGCGAGAACGGCAAGATCGTGACGGTCGGCCACGCCTTCGTGATCGCGCCGGGCGAGACCGTCGCGACGTTCGTGCGGCTCGGAACCAAGGTCCCCTGGTTCGCCGGGTTCTTCAGCAACGCCGCGTCGGCGGTGGCCTCGACCGCGGCCGGCCAGGGTATTACGGCGATCGCTCCCGTGCAGTTGTGCGAGAGCGCGTGCAAGTAGCCTGATGTTCGACACCCAGGAACTTCGCGCGCCCGGACCGACGGACGTCGCAGGATCGGCGCCGGTGCAGTTGCCCACCGCGGCCCCGCAGCCGATGCACGTGCTCGATCGGCTGAACGCCGTGTTCAAGCACCGGCGCCTCGCGGCCGTCGCGTTCCTGCTGGTCGTGACGACGATGATGGTGCAGACCTACTCCACCATCCCGATCTACCAGGCCTTCTCGAAGGTCCAGATCCAGGACGAGCGGACGACGCAGGTCGGGAACCTGAACGCCAACGACCCCGCGTTCTGGCAGGACGCCGAGCCGTATTACCGCACCCAGTACGCCGTCATCCAGAGCCGCGGGCTGGCGCGCCGTGTCGTGCGACGCCTGAACCTGTCGGCGAGTCCGCTCTTCAACGGGTCGGCCCCGCCCCCACGCGATCCGATCTCGCTGGCGCGGCAGGCGCGGTCGGCGGCGAGCGCCTGGGCGCGCAGCCTTATTTCGAATCCGGCGCCGGTCGTGGCCCCGCCGGCGCCTGACGAATCGGCGCAGGAAGCCGGGCTGATCAGCGCGTTTCTCGGCGGCCTCCAGGTGCTTCCCGAAACACAGACGCGGCTCGTGAAGATCCAGTATCTGCACAGCAATCCGCAGTTCGCGGCACTCGCCGCCAACACCGTGGCCGACGAGTACACGCAGCAGAACATCGACCTGCGCCTCGCGAACACGGAAAAGACGCTCGCGTGGCTGGGCGAAGAGCTCAAGCGCTACGAAGCGCAGCTGAGCGAAAGCGAATCCGCGCTGACGCAGTATCGCGAGACGAACAACGCCGGGTCGCTCGACGAAAAACACAATCTCGTCGGGCAGCGGTTGATCCAGCTGAACGACATCGTCACCAAAGCGCAGAACGACCGGGTGAGCAAGCAGGCGATTTACGACCAGCTCAAGGGCGCCGACCCGACGAGCGACGCGATCGACAACTTTCCGATCGTCGGATCCAATTCGGGCGTCGTCGAGGCGAAGAGCAACCTCTCGACAGTCGTCGCCGAACAGGCGAGCCTCGAGGGACGCTACAAGGCCGAGCATCCGAAGATGATCGAGGTCAATTTGAAGGTTGAGAACGCCAGGCGCCGGCTCGTCGCCGAGCGGACGAAAGTCGTCGAGAACATCCGCAACGACTACAGCGCGCTGCTCACCCAGGAACGCAGCTTCAGCGCGCAGCTTCAGGATCAGAAGGCCGCGGCGAACCAGCTCGACAAGAAGGGCGGCGATTACAACATCCTGAAGCGCCGGGCGGACAGCGAGCGCGCCGTCTACCAGACGCTGCTGACGCAGCAGAAGGAGCTGGCGGTCGTCGCGAACAGCCGGGCGAACAACGTCCAGGTGATGGATCGGGCCGAGGTGCCGGGCGCGCCGATCCTGCCCAATCCCCGCAAGGACTGGATTACGGCGCTGCTGGCCGGCGTCACGGTCGCGCTGGGGCTGGCGTTCGGGATCGAGTATCTCGACGACACCGTGAAGACGCCTGAGGACATCACGCGGCGGCTGAAGCTGCCGCTGCTGGGCCTCGTGCCGGCCGTCCGGGGCGATCGCGTCCCGGTGCTGACCGAGCCGGTGCCGCACGACTTCGGCGAAGCGTTTCGATCGCTGCGCACCTCGCTGGTGTTCACGAGCGGATCGCAGTCGACGCGAATCATCGCCGTGACGAGCAGCCAGCCGCTCGAAGGCAAGACCACCACGGCCTGCAACCTGGCGATGGCGCTCGCGCTCGGCGGCTCGCGCGTGCTGCTCATCGACGCCGACATGCGCCGCCCGGGCCTGCACAAGACGATGGGGCTGCAGAACGGCACGGGACTGTCGCACCTCCTCGTCGGCCAGGCGCGCGTGCGCGACGCCGTGCAGCGCACCAGCGAGCCGAATCTCGTGGCCATCACCGCCGGGCGCACGCCGCCCAACCCGTCGGAGCTGCTGTCGTCCGAGCGCATGAACAACCTGCTCGCGAACCTGGCCAGCGGGCCGTTCGACTGGGTCATCATCGACACGCCGCCGGTGCTGGCGGTGACCGACGCCGTCATCCTCGCGGGACGCGTCTCGGGTGTGGTGTTCGTGGTCGGATCGGAAATGACGCGCCGCGCCCATGCGGAGCGCGCGCTCGAAACCCTGCAGTCCGGTCATCCCAAGAGCGTGACCGTGGTGCTCAACCGCGTTGACTTCAACCGCAACAAGTACTACTACTCTCGATACTACGGCTACCAGTACAAGAGCTACTACGGACAGAGCCCCGCGGCGTAGAGGGCCCGGCGCCGAATGGGGCGCGCGCGCGCTCGTCCTCCTGCTCGCCTGCACGACCTTCTTCTTCGCGGGCATCTACCCGTCGTCGCTCGCAATCCCCGCGCTCGTCTTCGCGGTCCTCGTCGTCGGCTACCGTCCGTGGCGGGCGCCCGGCCGCTCCCCGACGCTGCACGCGTGGCTCGCGGCGGTGGCGGGCGCGATCGCGCTTCAGCTCGTCCCGCTGCCTGCCGGGATCGTCGATCGCCTGTCGCCGGCCGGCCGCGGCGTCTGGCAGAGCCTGAGCCTTCTGCCGGTCCAGGGCCCGCTGCCTCTCAGCGTCGATCTGGCAGGGACGGTGTGGGCCCTCGGTGTCACCGGAGGAGCTCTCGTCGTGTTCGTCATCAGCCGGCAGGTGTTTGCGGGGGGCGGGGTCCGGATCGCGGCGCGCGGCATCGCCTCGGTAGGCCTGGTCCTCGCGGCGATCAGTCTCGCGCAGGATGCGACGGCCCATGGGCTGATGTACTGGCGCTGGAAGCCGCTCAACGAAGGCCCGCCGCCGTTCGGCCCGTTCGTCAATCGCAATCATTTCGCGACCTGGGTCGTGATGGCCGTGCCGGTGTGTCTCGGTTACCTCCTCGCGCACGCGTCGGTCCACAATCGGCATGAGAGCGCAGGCGCGACCTGGCGCCACAGGCTGCTCCAGTTGTTCGACGCCCGGTCGATCTGGCTCGCGGCGTCGATCTGCCTTATGCTCGTAGCGCTCGTCGCGTCGCTCTCGCGCGCGGGACTGGTGGGGCTCGTCAGCGCGATCCTCGCGGGCGCGTACCTGCGCGGCCGGCGAACGGGCTCCCCGGCGGCGACATGGGCGATCGCGGCGCTCGGCCTCGCGGTGGCCGTGGCCGCCGTCCGTGTCAATCCGTTAGAGGTGATGCAGCGCTTCGGCGCGTCCGGCGGCGCGGCCGCCTACCGGCTGGACATCTGGCGGGCGACGATGCCGGTGGTGAGGGATTTCTGGCTGACGGGATCGGGGGCCGGGACATTTGAGACGGTCATGCTCGTGTACCAACGCACGCCGTCCCTGTTCCGCATCAACGCGGCGCACAACCAGTATCTGCAGGTCGCGGCCGAGGGAGGACTTCTGATCGGGACGCCGGTGGTTGCGGCGCTGGTGCTGTTCGCGCGCGCGGCGCGCGAGGCGCTGGCCGGCGACGACTCGGGCATGTACTTTCTCCGGGCGGGCGCGCTCGGCGGCCTCGTCGGCGTGGCCGTCCAGAGCGTGTGGGAGACCGGCCTGACCGCCCCGGCCAACGCCGTCCTGGCGGCGATCGTCGCCGCAATCGTCGTGCACCGCTCCGCGCCGCGGCTGAGGCCCGCCGCCTGACATGTCGCTGCGCCTGGGCTTCGACATCGACGGCGTGCTGGCCAACTTCCGCTCCGCCTTCCGCGACGCGGCGGTCCGGATCGTCCACGGGGACGTCGAGGAGTTCGACGCCGTCGAGTCGCCGCCGAGCGAATCGCCGCTCGCGCCGAACGACGTGAAGCGCGTCTGGGATCACATCGCGAAGACCCCGAACTGGTGGATGGAGATTGACGCGTACGAGCCGGATCAGATCGCGCGGCTGTACAGCCTGACGAGGGCGGCCGGGTGGGAGGTCTTCTTCCTGACGAAGCGTCCGCCGTCGGCGGGCGACTCCGTGCAGTTTCAGACCCAGTGGTGGATCGAGCGCTTCGGCTTCTATTTGCCGTCCGTGCTGACGGTGCCGGGGTCGCGCGGGGATATCGCGAATGCGCTGCGGCTGGATCTGCTGGTCGACGACCAGTTGATCAACTGCGTCGAGGTGGTGTGCGCCTCCCCGACCAAGGCGATCCTGATGCAGCGGACACCCGACAGCGCCGCCCGCGAGCACGCGACCGGCCGCGGCATCGGGGTCGTGGCCACGCTGGCGGATGCGCTCGGGGTCGTCGAACGCCTGCAGGATCTGCTCCCGCAGAAGCGCGGCCGCCTGCTGCGCCTGACCGAGTGGTTCGCGCCGAGCGTAGAGGCGCAGACGCTGCCCCACAATCCGCGGTCGGTGCGGCCGGTGCCGCCGTTTGGCGATCCGCGCCGGTGAGAACGGTACTAGGGGTTCGGCGCGATCCACTTGCGGGCGCCCCTGATCGCGCGCCGCGCATACGCGACCGGCAGCCAACCCGTTTTCGCGGTCGTCGCGCGCATGTAGGCGGCATCGGGCCAGACGTGCTCCCGGAGGAGCGCCATCCGCTCGCCCCATCCGTCCGAGACGCGCAGATCCAGCCACATGTCGTCGATCGGCCGCGCGGCGGTCAGCAGCCGGGCGCTCGGCTCCGCCCGGCGGTCGCCCTGCGCGTGGGCGCGCGCGGCGAGGGCCTCGATCGCCGGTCCGTCGAAATATCGTCGCGCCCGATCGAGCGCGGCGGCGCAGACGATGCTGATCCCACCGGCCGCGGCGGCTTCAAGGAACGCCGCCGCCTCGCCTTCGTCGAACATCTCGGCGAGCCGGGCGATGTCGAACAGCCACAACAGCACCGGGTCGGCGCGATGGTGCGCGACGAGGTGCACGCAGGCGATGATCAGGGCGTGCGGCCGGCCGGGCCCCCACGCATGCGGGCCGAGCGCGGGAATCGGCACGCGCGACAGGCGAAGCCTCTCAACCGGGAGGACGCGCCGGAAGACCAGCGGCGCCGCCAGGCGCCAGTGCACGTCGAGGGCGTGCACGATCCCCAGGCTGTCGGTGCGATGGAAATGGCATTGGCCCAGAATGAGCGCGCCACGCACGTGCACCTGGCGGTGATAGCCGGCGCGCTCCAGGACGGACGCGGTGGCCGCCTGCGCCGCTTCCGGGACGATCAGATCCGTGTCCTCCCTCGGCCGGAGGGCGGGAGACGCGTAGATCGTGTGGGCGAGATGCGCGCCTTTGATCACGATGGGGCTGACGCCGCCGTCCGCCAGGCGATCGAGGACGCGCGCCAGCTCGCGATCCCGCACGGTGGACAGCACCTCATACCCGGCCAGCAGCGCCTTCAGCCGGCGCGCGACCGCCGGGGCCGCGGACGCCGCCGCCGGCGCACGCGCCACCAGGGCCTCGACGCCGTGCGCTTCGGCCATGTCGACGAGGTGATCCGACACGACGATCGCGTCGCCGCGCAGCGCCGCGGCGAGCGCATCGGCCACGGGGATCGCGTTCAGACCCGGGGACGACAAATGAACCACACCTGGCTGTTCAGCAGGGATCCGCCCCAGGGCACGGGGGAAAACGTCCGCCGTTCGATGGAGAGCCGCTCGGCGATTTCGCGCTGCACGTCGCGCCACTCGAAGCCCTTGTGACCGTAGTACGGAAACGTGCCCGTGGCCCCGTGGCCTTCGAAGACGACCCGCGGCACGGCGAGGCCCGCGGCGCCGCGCAGCATTTCCAGGGGGGAGTACCGCTCGCGATGGGCATAATCGCCGAGCCCTCGCAGGCCGGCGATCGCGCGAACCGCCTGCTTGCCGACGAGGCTGGGGCCCGTCTCGATCGGCACGCTGACGACGACGCGTCCATCGGGGGCGCACAGCCGGCTCAGCTCGTCGAGGATGCGCCGCCGCTCCGGTTCGAGGCAGTGCTCCAGGACTTCCATGCACGTCACGACCGTCCACGCTCCGGCATCGGACGCGCCGAGATCGCGCGTCATCGCGAAGCTCACACCCGGCAGATCGCCGAGCCGCTCGCGGCACCCGGCGATCTGATCGGGTTCGACGTCGACGCCGCGCGATTGGGTGAAGGTATCGTGGACCATCGCGATAAACGTCCCGTCGCCGCAGCCGTAATCGAGCAGCCGGCCACCCTCCCCCGCCGCCACCAGCCGCCGCGCGAGATCGAACCGGCTGCCGTGGCTCCAGGCGACGAGACGGCTCCGGCAGTGGATCTGCTTGCGGGCGTAGTGGCCGCCGGCGATGCGCGCGGCGTCTTCGGCTTTCTTATCGGGGGAGTCGGGAACGGGCGTCAGCTCCAGAGAGACGAGAGCAGGATCCGGCGGAACTGCGAGTGGCGGAGGAGGGCGAGCGCCGACTGGCGGTGCCAGTTGAAGTCGGCGGTCTGCCTCAGCATCGGGATGATGCCGTCGATCCGGGCGAGCTCGACGAGCGAATCGATTCCGCGATCGTTGAGGCGTGATGCCAGGAGGCGGAACGCGAGGCCGATGCGGATCTCGGCGCCGAGCCGATCGCGCCAGCGGGTCTCGTACTGGCGCAGACGCGCGTCGCGCAGGTCGTCGGCGCGCAGGGCGCCGTCGAGCGTGTCCGCGGCGAACTGGCCGCTGATCAGGCTGTAATAGATGCCGCCGCCGGTCGTCGGCTTGACGAGCCCGGCCGCGTCACCCACGGCGAGCAGGCGTGGACCGTAGGTCTTGGCGACCGGTCCGAGCGGCAGGATCTTGAGACGAGGCTCGGGCCACGCCGCATCCGTGATCCCGAACCGGGTCCGCAGGTGCGTGGCGAACGAGCGGAACAGGGATCCGGCGCGCGCCTCGGCCATCAGGCCGAGACGCTGATACGGCTGGCCCGCGCGCTGGAACGGCACCACCCACGCGAATCCGCGCGGCGCGACGGATCGTCCGAGGTGCACCTCCACCTGCTCGGGCCCGGCGAACGATTGCTCGAGCTGCGCGCTCTGCACGAAGGCGCGCGGCACCCCGAGACCGAGCTGCCGGTTGAAGCGATAGTTCGCGCCGCACGCAAGAATGCAGGCGCGCGCGGTGATCGGGCCGCCGTCGCCGTCGGCGGAGACCGTCACGGCGGCGTCCGACACCGCGATCGTGCGCACGCGCGCGCTGCTGCGCAGCTCGGCGCCCGCGGCGCGGCTCGAGTCGGCGAGCGCCTGATCGAACAGCGCGCGATCCACGATGGCGGCGTTCACCCGGTCGGCGGCGACCGTCACTGAACTGCCGTCGGGCGCGACGAACCGGGCGGCGTGCGTGGTGTCGAGGATGGTGTGTCGGGGAATGTCGAGCTCGGCGAAGGCCTCGAGGCCGAGGAGGCCGGTGCAGTGGGCGGGAATGCCGATGCGGGGATGCTCTTCCAGCACCACGACGTCGTGCCCGCGCCCGGCGAGGTGCCTGGCCGCCATCAGCCCGGCTGGACCTGCGCCGACGATTACAACGTCACGCAAAATACGGGCCTCAGTACTTGCGGCCACGGGCTTCCCATGTGCCATGAACGCTAATCCAAAACGAGACCAGAATCAATCGCACGTCGAGCCACCACGAGCGGTTCCGCACGTAGATCCGATCGTAGCGGAACTTGTGCCGGCGCGGTACGTCGCGCGGCGCGTACACCTGCGCGATGCCGGTCAACCCGGGGCGCACCGACACGCGCGTGGCGAACCCGGGCACATCCTCCAGCCGTTCGAGGACGCCGCCCCGCCCCGCTTCGATCTCGCCGGGCCTCAGCGCCCGAGGCCCCACAAAGCTCATGTCGCCGCGAAAGATGTTCCACAGCTGAGGGAGCTCGTCCATCGCGGTCGCGCGCAGGAAGCGGCCGACGCGCGTCACCCGGGGATCGTGCTCCGTCGCCTGGATCGCGCCGACCCCCGCCTCGGCGTCGGTGCGCATCGAACGGAACTTGAACGCCATGAACGGATGGCCCGCGAGCCCGACGCGCTCCTGGCGGAAGAACACCGGACCGCCGTCCTCCATCTGGATCGCGGCGGCGAACACCGCCCACAACGGCGCCGACGCGACGAGGCCCGCCCCCGAAAGCGCGAGGTCGAACGCGCGCTTCAGCATGCGGCCGCCTCCGCGTACAACCGCAGCAGACGCTCGCGCAGGCGCCCCATCGTGAATTCCTCCTCGACACGCGCGCGCCCCGCGGCCCCGAACCGCGCGCGGAGCGGCGCATCGGCCATCAGGCGATCGATCGCCGCGCCGAGCGCGCCCGCGTCGCCCGCCGCCACCACGAGGCCGGTGTGCTGATGCTGGTTGACCCACGAGACGCCGCTCGGCACGTCGGTGCTGATCACGGGCTTCGACGAGGCCATGGCTTCGAGCTGCACGTAGCCGAACGCCTCGGCCCGCGTCACGGAGGGCAGGACCAGCGCGGCGCAGGCGTGCATCAACCGGCGAAGCTCCGCGTCCTCCACTTCGCCGGTGAACGTCACCCGACCATCGAGCGCGAGCTCGCGCGACAGCCGCTCCCATTCGGCGCGCTTCGGGCCGTCGCCGACGATGACCGCGCGCGCGGCGCTGCCCGCGAGCGCACGCAGCAGGACGTCCACGCCCTTGTAGCCGACGTGACGGCCGGCAAACAGCACGAACGGCTCCCGCCCGCCCGCCGGCGCTGCTGCCGCCTGCGCCCACGGAGCGGGATCGATCCCGAACGGAATGACGCGCACGCGATCCTGATACGCCGCCAGCGCGGCCGCGTGCGCCGCGAGTGGCGGCGACGACACGACGATGCGGCGGGCGCGGCCGTACACGAACCGCGCGAACGGCGCGTAGAAGAGCGCATATTGCAGCGCGGGCCGGACGACGTCGCTGTGGTACCAGACGGCCAGCGGCGCCCCGGGCCGCGCGATCGCGTACGACAGCAGGGCCCAGGGATTGGGCTCGTGCAGGACGATCAGGTCCGCCCTGGCCGTCCGCAGCCGCGAGGCGAACGCCGGCGCGATGGGCACCGAACCGGCCGTCCCAATCGTGCCGACGCGCGTCACCTGCACGCCGTCGACGACTTCTTCGATCGTCTCGCGCCCGGCGCTGGTCGCGAGCACGTGATTCTCCACCAGCCCGCGGGTCGACTGACAGAGTGTCTCCACGACGCGCTCCATCCCGCCGGGATGCGGCGGATAGAACTTGCCGACGTGGAGCACCCGCATCGTCATTGCGCGACAGCCTCGGCGCCCGGGCGGCCGGCGATCGCGCGATATCGGGCCACGACGCCCTCCGTGTAGCGCGACCAGCTGAAGTCGGCCGCCCGCGCGAGGCCGGCCGTCCGGCGTGCCTGCCAGGCCGCGGGGGCGGTCTCGCGTTCGCGCAGGAGCGCGAGAATGGTCTCGACCCAGCGTCCCGGCGCCTCGACCGGGCAGTAGGTCACGGCGCCGCTGCCGATTTCCCGCAGCACCGGGATATCGCTCGCGACCATCGGCGTGCCGCACGCGAGCGCCTCGACGATCGGCAGGCCGAACCCCTCGCGATCCGACGGCAGCACGGCGAGCGCGCTCCGGCGATAGACCGCCGCGAGCGTGGCCCGGTCGACGAACGGCAGCACGTGGATGGCGTCGAGCACCCCAAGGTCGCGCGCGCGCACGCGCTGTTCGCCGGTGAAGGGGCCGCCGACGCGGGTGAGCCGCACGTCGGGCCGCGCCCGGCGCACGCCGGCGAAGACGTCGAGCAGCACGTCGATGCGCTTGCGCGGGATCGTGCTGCCGACGTGCAGCAGCTCCACGAAGTGACGAGGGCCGAGCATGCGCGCGGCTTCCACATCGGCCGCCGCGTCCGCGTCGGGATCCCCGCCGGTGTCCGTCCCGTTCGGAATGACCGACAGCCGATCGTCCGGAAAGGCGGCCAGCGCCACGAGCGCGCCCCGCGTGGCTTCGCTGTCGCACGCGACGTGCGACGCCAGGCGCAGCCCCGACAGAATCCGCCGCACCATCCAGCGGAACGGCCACGACCGCGGCTCCTCGTCCGGCTGGAGCACCGAGCGGAACGTGTCGAGGTCATGGCAGGTGACGAGCGTCCGGCCGCCGGGCAGACCGTGCAGGAGCTGCGAGTAGCTGTGATCCACGACGTGATAGACGTCGAAGGCGGCCGGCAGCGCCGCCAGCGCGCGCGGATAGTCGAAGAAGCGCGCGGCGACGCGATCGAGCCCGGCCGGTGCCGCGTGCGCCCCGGCCGCGATCCGCGTCAGGCGTTTCGGCATCACCGGCCGGATGAGCGTCGCGTCGACGGCCTCGGCGTGTTCAGCGGCGAGATGCGACATCAGCATGTCCGCGACGAGGTTCATGCTCGGCCAGCCCTCTTCGGCGTAGTCCGCGATGACCGCGACGCGCAGCCGCGGATCCTTCACGAGCCGGCTCCGCCGGTGCGGGTCCGGCGCGCGCGAAGCATCGGGCCGCAGCGTTGCCCTTCGGCGACGGCGACATCGAACGACGGCTCGAGCGCGCGGCGGATCCGCGGGACGACATCGGGAACCAGCGCACAATGATATTCGGCGACGATGTACTCCACCCCGTCGAGCGCGGCTCCGGCCGTTTCCAGGATGTCCGCCTCGGCGCCTTCGCAGTCCAGCTTCAACACGCCGATCCGTCCCTGGATCCGCGCCGCGACGGCCGGCAGCGTCACGGCCGGCACGTCGTGGAAGTCGCCTCGCGCAGCGCCCTGGATGTAGGCGCTCGCGGTCACACTGCCGTCGCCTTGCCAGAGCCGCAACGTTCCGGACTCGCGCGCCACGGCCTCGTTCCAGATCCGCACGCGGGACGACAGCCCGTTCGCCTCGACGTTCTGGCGGAGCACCTGGAACGTCCGCGGATCCGGTTCATACGCGTGCACGGTCGCCGCCGGATACCGCGTCGCCGCGTCGAGCGTGAACGCGCCGATATTGGCGCCGATGTCGACCACGTCCCCGCTCAGGACGGCGGGCAGGCCGCGGCGGTAGCAGCCGTTCGCGAAAATCTCGAAGAACAGGAACCCGGCGGAGTCTCGAGGGCCGTGGTGGAGGACCAGACCGTTCCTGAAACGCATCGGCGGCATCGGCGATTCGGACGAGTACGCCGTCCAGATCTCGCGCCAGTTTGCAAGCTCACACGCCATCAGCGCCCGAAGCCGCGCCCGCCGGAGCACGGTGAGAACGCTCATGCCGGACGGCCTTCCGTCAGCGCCTCGAAGAAGTCCAGGTGGGCGCGGGCGACGACCGGCCAGGCGAAGCACGCGTTCGCGCGCGCGATCCCCCGTGCGGAGTGGTCGCGCAGAACCGCGTCGTCGCCCACCAGGCCGTCGATGGCCGTCGTCCACGCCGCCACGTCGCGCTCGGGAAGGACCACGCCTGCCTCCCCCACGACCGAGGGCATCTCTCCGCTGTCGCTCGCGACGACCGGCACGCCGCACGCCATCGCTTCGATCAGCATGCGGCCGAACTGCTCGCGCCAGCCGGGCGTGGTCTGGCTGGGCGCGCACAGCAGCGTCATGGCATTCAGCCACGACGGCACCTGGTCGTGGGCGACGCCGGTCTGGATGTGCACGCGGCCGGGATGCCCGGCCGCGAATCGCTGGAGAGCGTCCTGCATCGGTCCGCCGCCGACGAACAGCGCGCGCCATGGGGTCGTCACGCCGCGGAGTGCGTCGAGCAGCACGGCGATGCCTTTTTCGGGCACGAACCGCCCGAGAAAACCGACGATGCGATCGGTCGAGGTCCATCCAAGTCGATCGAGCGTCCGGCGCCGCGCGGCCTCATCCGGACGAAAGCGCGCGATATCGACGCCGGGAGGAATCACGCGCGACGGTTTGCCGGCGTAGCCGCGCCGTGGGGCGAGCGTGTCATGGACGGACTGCCCGAACGCGATCCAGCCGTCCGCGCGCGCCATGGTCGTGTCCTCGAAGGCGCTGAGCGGCCACGGATACTGCTTGGCGAGGTTCTGGAACGACGCGACGACAAGCCTGGCGCCGCGAGGCGTGCGGCGCGCCACCTGCGCGCCGGCCAGGACGTAGGGCTCTTCCCAGCAGTGCACCACATCCCAGGGCGCGTCGAGGATCCGGCCGAGACTGGCGTACCACATGAGATGGGGAATGCGATCGAGACGCACGTCGAGCGGCGCGAGACGGCTGGCCTCGCCGGCGATCGGCTGGACGGCCATGCGGCCGAGATCCGCGCGGTACCGTGCCGGCGCGATCGCTGTCACCTCCCAGCTCCCGCCGGATTGCACCGCCATCTCGTGCGCGAGCCGGCGGTTCGCGGCGACGACGTAGGAGTGCCCGATCGTCAGCAGGCGGCGCGGCGCGCTCATCGCGCGGCGCCGCTTCCGGCGTATGGCGGGGTCAGGGCGCGCAACCGGCGCCATTCCCGCAGCGTCCGCCACCGCACCGGATGCCGCTCGCGCAGAATCACCGGCGCGGATCTCATCAGCTCGCTCACAATCCACCGCAGGCCGCCGGGATCGCCACCCTTCAGGCCGGCGCGCATCCGCGTGAAGCTCCAGAGCTTGTAGGGAACGACCAAGGCCGCTCGCGCCAGGGGCTCGTTGTAGAGCGCGGCGAGGCAGTCATTGCGCATCACGTGACGCACGTACGCGCGCGGGTCCCGGTTCGACGCGTCCGCGAGGTGCGCCACGGCCGCGCCCGGCAGGTACACGACGTTCAGCCCACGGTCCAGCCACCGCAAGCAGACCTCGCGCTCTTCCCCATGGATCACGAACGCCTCACGATAGCCGCCGATCTCGAGGAGCCGCTCCCTCGCAATCAGGCAGGCGAAGCCGATGAATGCCGGCACGTAGCAGGGGCGTTCCGCCGCGGCGGGCTGCTGGCCCGCGGGCCAGAGGCGGCCATGTTCGTCGGATTGCGCAAACGCCACCGC
>WNFM01098430.1_pt3 | contig 24424 bp, 16 predicted proteins | sample 5400271 | NCBI WGS metagenome assembly WNFM01 (sample SAMN13153352, study PRJNA577476) | soil metagenome | isolation source: 60 cm saprolite on Douglas fir-dominated hillslope | place: USA:California | collected 2013-09-17 | reverse complement strand
CATTGAGCCGGTGATCTTAGCACGCGGCCCGCGGGCGTCCGTGCGGCCGGACGGTATACTCCGCCGGTGACGGTTCCGCCGCCACTCGAGGGCCCGTCGAGCGGCGAGCGCGTGCTCTGGCTCGCCGTTACGGCCGGGTTCCTCCTCGCCGCCTCCGGGGACCGCGTGCCGTGGCTGCGCGGTCCCGCCCCCTATCCGCCCGAATGGCAATGGCCGCTGCGCGAGGGCGCGGCGAGCGGGCCGCTCTGGCCCGCCCTCGTCGCCGTCCTGGCCATCCTGGCCCTGCTCGCGATGTCGGGTACGGCCTGGGCGCTTTCCCGGCCCGCGCGCGCGCAGCGCGTGCTGCTCGCCCTGGCCTCGGTGCTCGGGCTCGCGTTCCCGCTCGCGCTCGTCGCCCTCGAGCCGGACGGCGTCCTCCCCACGATCTTCGGGCGTGTGGCCTATCGCACGGCGACGTCGTACTACACCGTCGCCCTGTCACCGGAGGCCGCCGATCCCCTCGAGTTCCTGCGCCGCCACGACGAGCTGCTGCCGACCTTCCGCAAGGGCGCGAAGCACGCGGCCACGCATCCGCCGGGGCCGGTGCTCGTCTATCGCGGCCTCATGGCGCTGTGCGACCACGCGCCCCGCCTCACGCGCGCCGTGCTGCAGTTGTCCGGCCTCCCCGAGACCAACCCGCTGCGCGCGCGACCTGAGCATGCCGCCTCCAGCCGGGCGGCGGCGGTGCTCGGGGGCGTCCTGATCCTGCTCGCCTGCGTGCTCACCGCCTGGCCGGTGGCCGGCCTGGCCCGCGGCGTCGGCTGTGGGCCGCTCGCGTCCGCGCGCCTCGGCGTGCTCTGGACCCTCCTGCCCGGTCCGGTGCTGATGCTGCCCCAGTTCGATCAGGCGCTGGCCCTGCCCGTGGCCGTTTCCGCGGCCGCCCTCAGCCGCGCGCTGGGCGCGGAAAGGACGCGCCAGGGCGCGGTCTGGGCGATCGCTTCCGGACTCGCGGGCGGCCTCGCCGTCGCCCTCTCCTATGGCGCGCCGGCATTCCTCGCGATCGGCGGAGTGGCCGTGCTCGCCGCGTCCGTGGCGGGAGGGGTGAAGCTCACGCGTGCGCTGCGATGGTGCGCCCTGGCCGCGCTGGTGACGGCGGCGGTGTTCGCGGCCCCCGTCCTCGTCGGCCACCATCCGATCGCATCCGCGCGCGCGGCGCTCCGCATCCACCGCGAGTTCTTCACCCAGCCCCGTGACTACGCGGTGTGGCTCGTCTTCGACCCCCTCGACCTGGCCGTGTTCATCGGCCTGCCCGTGGCGGTGTCGCTCGTCTTCGCGGCCGCCCGCTCGGCGCGGCGCTGGAGCGCTCGCGTGCGCCTCCAGCCGGACGAGGCGTTTGGCCTGGGCGCCCTGGCCGCGCTGCTCGTCCTCCTCGTGTCCGGCCAGACGCGTGGCGAGGTGGGCCGCATCTGGATCCCCATCATGCCGGTGCTCCTCGTCGCCGCTCTCGCGCGGCCGGCGCGCCCCGGCGACGACGCCTCACCGAGCACGGCATCCGCGCTGCTCCTGGCGGCAACGATCGCGCCCACGACGATCGCTGTCGCCCTCTGGTGGAGATTCTTCTAGCCCTTTGGGACAACCGATCTGGCCACAACCTGTTATCGGCTAACCCTGGCCGATCGGAGTTTTGTTTTCTTAGGGCATCGTCCACGCGAAGTCGGCTCGGTAGACGAAGATCGAGTGCCCGATGGTCGCGATGGGCGGGCGGGCGCGGAAGAGCGCCATCAGCGGCTGCATCTCGGGATCCAGGTACAGCCCTTGAAGGTGCGTGGCGCTGATGGCCACCACGTCACCCGGATGGACCGCGTGCACGATCGTGGACGGCGGCGGAGGCTGGTAGCTGGGCAGGCGGTCGGCCGCGATCCCGTAATAGGCGGGATCGGCGGTGCCGAAGTAGCACAGCGTCACCCGCGGGATCCCGCTCGCATCCATGTAGCGCTTGAGGCCGGGCAGGTCCTGCCCCCAGTCGACGTTCGAGTCCACGAGCCAGCGCCAACCCTGCGCGGGTCCACCCGCCGCCTCGTTGAAGTACGCGAGGTAGTTCGGGTGCACGCGGAGGACGCTGGCCGCGTACCAGAGGACGAGGGCGGCCACCCCGGCCCGCGCCCACCTGCCCTCGCGCCCCCGCGCCGACCAGGCCAGGCTGGCCACGCGCGAGGTGGCCACGAATAGAAAAGGATAGATGGCGAGGACGTGCCGGTGCCCGATGTTGATGTTCTGCGTCATGGTGAGGGCGAGGAACAGGGCCGGAGGAAGCCACACGAACCACTGCGCCCGGCCCGGCGCCGGACGCGTCCAGGCGAGCGCTGCCGCCGCCAGGACGAGGAGCAGGAGGGCGAGCGGCGCCTTCAGCGCGATGGCAACGGGGAAGTAGTACCACCAGCCGGTGTCGGAGTACTCCCCGAGCAGGAACGACGGACGGCTCGCGAACGACTTGAAGCAGTTCAGGAATCCCCACACCCAGGCTTCCGGCAGCAGGTGACCGCCGCGGGCGAAGGCGGCCCCCACTCGCAGGGCCGCGCCGGCCGGGGTCGCGTCGTGCGCGTGCATGAACGTGTCGACGGCGGGATCGGGAGTGAGCGCGGAATGGAATCCGTACGCCGCCCACACCACGACGAGGGCCAGCGCTCCGATGACGACGACCACGCCCATGAGAACCAGGAGCTTCGTCCCGCGCCCCTGCACTTCGCGCGGCGGTCCGATCGCGACGCTCAGGGGCTCGCGTCGCAGCGCCACCACCAGGGACAGCGCGATCAGGATCGGGGGCAAGGCGAACGCGGAGAATTTCGTGGCGAACGCCGCCCCGACGGCGAGCGCGACGAGGGCGACACGCGCGAGGGTGACTCGCTCGACCAATCGTTCGAACCCGATCACCGACAGGAACACGAACAGCACGACGGGCAGATCGTTGGTGGCGAGATGGCCGTGGGCGAGCACGTCGGGATTGAGGACGCAAAGGAAGAGCGCCAGGAAGCCCGCGGGCAGGCCCCAGAGCCGCCGGGCCCAGAGAAAGACCGCGACGGCCAGGATCATGGCCAGGGCGACGATCGGCAGGCGGCCCCAGAAGAGCAGGCGGTCGCCGTCGTTCCAGCGGTAGAGGAACCGCTTGCCCCACTCCCACGGGCGCGCCGTACGCCAGGCCAGGTCGTCGGGATCGACGTGGACGTCCATGAACAGCAGGGGCCAGGCGGCGATCACGCGTGCCAGCGGCGGGTGCAGCGGATTCATCCGGTGGTCGCCCAGCTTGACGATCGCGTAGCCGGGCGGGAGGTGGATGATCTCGTCGAAGACCGCGGACTTGTGCCGCTCGGAGAGGATCGCGAGCGTGGCGTAGACGGCCAGCGCCAGCGCGACCCAGGCCCAGACGGCGCGCGAGGTCACTGCGCGCCGAGGCGCGCGGGGGCCCTCCAGGCCAGCACGAACGCGCAGGCATAGAGCGCGGCGGCCAGCCCGTAGAGGAACCGGAATCCGAAGTACATCGAGTTGTACTCGAGCAGGCCGCCCACCATCGCCCCCAGCAGGTTCACGGCCATCGCGCCCCCGATGGAGACGCCGTCCAGGAAGCGCGCGAACAGGATCCCCGAGAAGAAGATGGGCAGGCTCAAGAGCGCAACCGCCGCGAGCTTGCCCATCGGCGTCGGCGCGAACCCGCCCCCGCGCGAGACGTACCAGCCGAGGCCGAGGCTCGCCAGGAGGAGCACGAAAGGCAGCACCACGGCGCGCGGCCGCCATCGGCTCACCGTGACCGTGGCCAGGAAGGCCATGGCCAGGATGCCGCCGATCGAGATCCCGATCACGTGCCAGGTGTTGCCGAACGTGAGGCCCAGCTCCGTGATGGCCTTGGTCTCCACGAGCATGAACCCCGCGCCCAGGAAGAAGAACACGGCATGGCTGAAGGCGGGACGCTCGCGCATGAAGTTGCCGGTGAGGAGCGCGGAGAGGAGGATCACGACCAGGCCCATGAACAGGTACGACCGCGGATAGACGCGCGCGGCGATGTAGAGGAAGGGCCAGTCGTCGGTCGACACGTCCGCGCGCACGCCCGGGTCCTCGAACCGCTCCATGACCCAGAAGCCCTGGCGGCGGTCGAGGCTGAGGCCGGCGGGGACGGTGAGGCCGCCGTTCTTCCTCTGGAGGAAGATGACCGATCCGTCGTAGGCACCGCGCAGGCACAGCGGCGGCCGCCCGTCGAAAGCCTCCGTCATCATCAGGTAGATCTTTCGTCCGATCTCTTTCGAGACCACGGCGAAGGACAGGCTGAGCAGCCCATCGTCCTTCAGCCGCGCCCGCGCCTCGCGGATCCCTTCGACCGTGTACACGAACGACTCGAGACGCACGCTGGAGGCGTGGCTGAGCAGCGTGTGCGAATCGAGCAGGCCGTAGACGATGAGGTCGTACGTCTCGGGCGTGGTGCGCAGGTACGTGCGCGCGTCGTTCACGATGCCGCGCACGCGCGGATCGTCGTAGGGCCGCTCCGGATGGTAGAGCCGGCCCAGGCGCAGGATCACGGGATCGATCTCGATCGCGTCCACGTGCTCCGCGCCCGCGCGCAGCGCCGCCGCCACGTCGTTGCCGGTGCCCGCGCCCAGGATGGCCACCTTGCCGGGCGTGCCGTGCACGCGGTAGGGCAGCTCGTAGTAGAAGCCGATGCGATGCCGTTCCTCCGAGCTGGCCTGGGCCTGCGCGGAGAGGTCGTGGACCTTCTGGTAGTAATGGCCGGCGGCGCGGATGACGGTGAGGCCGCGCTCTCCGGGCCCATGCTCGATGACCTGGTAGGGCGAGTAGATCCGCTCCCACTGGAACGAGACCGGCCAGGCCAGCACGACGGTGGCCACCAGCGCCGCGCCCGCGCCGGCGAGGATCACCCCCCGGTCGAAGGCCTGGAAGGCGAGGAGGAGCGCGAAGAGCAGCGCGAACCACACGAGAGGCGGCGTCCACAGCGCGCTGACCACGAGCAGCAGGACGACGCCGGCCAGGCTGCCCGCGAGGTTCAGGGCGTACGCGCGCAGCTGCTCGCGCCGGGCCATGAGCCGCCCGCAGAGCTGTCCCACGGGCAGGAAGGCGAGCGCGCTCAGGACGAAGAGCACGGACAGGAACGCGTAGGCGGCCATGAACTGGGCCGCGCTCTCCGCGGTCGCGAACCCGATGTTGCGCTGCTCGGGGAACGGCGTGGCCAGGAGGCTCTGCACCCGCCAGGAGTAGCCGTTGGTCTCGATGGCCGCGCCGGGTAGACCGTGGCGGAGCCAGGTGAGGAGCAGCATCTGTCCGGCGAGAAGGGGCAAGGTGGCGAAGAGGGGCAGGCGGTCGCGGCCGGCCAGCGCATAGCCCAGGCCCAGGCCGGCGAAGCAGGCGAGCAGGCCGAGGTTCTTGTAGAGGGCGAAGAGCTCGAACACCGATCCCTGCCAGCGGATGACGGCCAGCTCGAGGAAGAGGCTCAGCGCAGCCGCGGCCACGATGGCCAGGTCCAGCCACCGGAGGGGAAGGGCGTCGAGGCACGCGGCCTGCGCGCGGGACCACTGGTCGAACAGGGCCGTCCCGCGGGCGAGCGCGAGCGTGACCGCCACGTTGACGACCGCGATCATCAGGAAGTGGAGGATCAGCTCGCGCATGCGGACCTGGTGCTCGGGACCGGGGAGCAGCCAGGCGCTGCACAGCGTCGTGATCAGGGGGAGCAGCGTGCTGCCGAAGACGGCGACGCGCACCGCACGCAGGAAGTCCGCCGTCATCCGATCCGCCCCGGGATGGGCCGCGGGCGCGGGCACGACGTCGGGCGCGGAGGCGGACAGGGTGGTCACGGGCATTGTTACCACGCCGTTGCGAACGTTGGCAAGGTCGGCCGGACTGTGCGACCGTTCCCGCGCGTGACTTCGCCGGCGACCATTCTTCGCATCACGCGCCTCCTCGGCCCGCGCCGCCGCCGCCATCGCGCCGCCTGGATGACGTCGGTCTTCCTGATCGCGCTGGCCGTGCGCTCGCTCTACGCCGTGGACCTGGCGCCCGCGCTGGAATCGCAGGAGCAGCCGGGCGCGCGCATGATGCAGCGCTACGACGAAGGCGCCGCCGCCATCCTCCGCGGCGACGGGCTCCTCTTCGTTTCCGGCGTCGATCCCTCCGACACTGGTCTCCTCTCCCGCCCGCCTGGATACTCGATCCTCCTCGCCGCCATCTATCGCCTCGTGGGCCGCGGGCTCTTCGCGGCCCAGCTCGTGCAGAACGCGCTGAACGCGCTCGTGCCCATGCTGGTCTTCCTGCTCGCGGACACCCTTCTCGGCCGCCGGCCTGCCATCGGATCCGGCCTCCTGGCCGCGCTCCTTCCCCACCTCGCGTACTACTCCGCGCTGTTGACCCCCGACGTCGTGTGCACGATCCCGGTCCTCGTCGCGCTCGTCCTCCTCGCCCCGGTCGCGCGCGGGAGAGCGGTGTCCCTCGGCCGCGCACTGGCCGCGGGCGTGGCCCTGGGGATCGCGGTGTGGCTGCGGCCCAACCTCCTCCTGCTCGCGCCCACGGTCGCGGTCGCGGGCAGGCTGCTCGCGCGCCCGCGCGTCCGTGCGTGGAAAATCGCGGCGGCGGTCACGGTGGGGGCGCTCCTCGCCGTCGCTCCCATCACCATCCGCAACCTCGTCCTCTATCGCGCCTTCGTGCCCGTGAGCACCAACCTCGGGGTCGTGCTGTGGGAGGGCATCGGGGAGGCCAGCGGCAACGCGTGGGGGACGCGCACGGACGACATCGACGTGGCCGCGCAGGAGGCGGAGATGTACGGCGACCCACGCTACGGCGAATGGTGGGCCTCTCCGGACGGGATCCGGCGCGACCGCGATCGCGTGCGGCGCAGCCTGGCCGTGATCGCCGCGCATCCCGCGTGGTTCGCGGGCGCGGCCTTGCGGCGGGCGGCGCGGATGATGGACTACGCGGGAGCGGATGCGCCTCCGGTCGCGGCGCGGGACGCGGTTTCGCACGAGGCGCTCGAGACGCTGTACGAGCCGGGGCAGGGCCGGTCCGCGACCCATCTCTGGGGCGCGGAGCTGCTCGCCCGGCTTCGCCCGCGGATCACGAGCCGGGACGCCGTCCGCATCGGGCGACTCCTCGGCGTCCTGCGGCCCGGCCTGCGTCCGTTGCAGATGGCGCTCGCCGTCGTGACCCTGCCCCTCGTCCTGGTGGGATTGGCCGCACTCCTCGCGGTGGCGCCGCGGCGCGCGCTCTTCACGCTCGTGGTGCCGCTCTACCAGGTCGCCTTCCAGTCGATCGTGCATTTCGAGCTGCGCTACGTCCTGCCCATGCACGCTTGTCTCCTGGTGCTGGCGGGCGTGGCCCTGGCCCTGATCGGCGCGTGGATTGCGGAATTGGTCGGGCCGCGCCGCCGGAGCGCCTGACGGTACGATGGGAGACGTGAGCCGCACGCTCCGTACCGCCACCGTGCCCGCCCTCGAGGCCGTGCCCGGCCTCGTCCATGGGTTCGAGCAGCGCCTGGGACCGCCGGGTTGGGAGGACCGCGACGAGACGCGTCGCCGCATGGCGCAGGCCCTGGCCGGCGCCGGCCGCCTTCAGCTTCTCAAGCAGGTGCACGGATGCCGCGTCCAGGCCGCCCCTTGGGACGGCCGGCCGGAAGCGGACGCGGCGGTGGCGGACGAAGCCGGGCTGATCCTCGGCATCGAGACCGCGGATTGCCAGCCGATCCTCCTCGTCGATCCCGTGCGCCGCCGCGCGGCCGCCGCCCACGCCGGCTGGCGCGGGACGGTGGCGGGGGTGGCGCGCGAGGCGGTCGCCGCGCTGGTCGCGCGCGGCAGCCACCCCGCGGACCTCATCGCCGCGCTCGGCCCCTCCATCGGTCCTTGCTGCTACGAGGTCGGAGAGGAGCTGCGCGGGGAGTTCGGTTCCGTGGGCGGAGAGTTCTTCCGGGCCGGGCCGCGCGGCAAGCCCCACCTCGACGTGCGCGCCGCCAACGTCCGGCAGCTCGAGCAGGCAGGACTCACACCCGACCACATCCACCACGTGGCCGATTGCACGATGTGCCGCGCCGACCTGTACCACTCCTACCGTCGCGAGGGCAAAGGCGCCGGGCGCATGGTCAACTTCGTGGGGTTCGCGAAGTAGCCGCCGGTCAGTGACGACTGAGGTCGCGACCATCTGCCCGCAGCGGAGGCGTCGGTATCGCCCGTGGCGGGGCCTGTGTCAGTGCATTCACTCGCGGCTTGCCTGACACCGGAGCGCGCGCGCGCGTCCCCGCTAGGGCGATACCGCCTCCGCTGCGGGCAGCCGGTCAAGGACCGGAGCCCTACTCGAGCTTCGAGGCTTTCTCGTCCAGCGCTTGATTGGCCAGGCGGTCCGCGTCCTTGTTCTGCTCGCGGCGGACGTGGGACACGCTGGCTTTGTCGAAGCGTGAGAGGAGTCCCTTCGCCTTGCCGTGCAGCGGGACCATGTCCGGATGCTTGACGCGGTACTGCCCGCCGATCTGGCGCACCACCAGCTCCGAATCGGAGAACACCTTCACGTGGGTCGCCCCTCGATCCAGCGCGTACTTCAGGGCATGGATCAGGGCCTGGTACTCGGCGACGTTGTTGCTGGCCCGGCCCAGATAGCCGTACAACTCGGCCACGGGGACTCCCTCGGGCGTGGTGACGTACACGCCGAAGCCCGCCTCCCCGGGGTTGCCCCGGCTGGCCCCGTCGATGTGGATGTGGAGCGGGTCGCTCAGGGCTCGGGTACGGTGACGGGGACGGGCGGCTCGTAATAGAGGATGCGGTTGCAGGCCGGGCACTGCACGATCTCTTCGTTGCGCTTGAGGTCCGCGTACATCTGCAGGCGCAGCTTGACGTGGCAGACCTGGCACATGCCGTCGCGCGCTTCGGCCATGGCCGATCCGCGGAGCTTGGCGATGCGCTGGAACATCTCCAGCGTGTCGTCGTCGAGGCCCTTGGCCACCTCGTCCCGCTCCGCGCCCAGCCGCGCGGCGTCGCCCCCCAGGACCCGCGCGCGCTCGTCGAGGCCGCGCACGTCCGTGCGGTGGCGCTCCTCGCGGGCCTTGAAGCCGACCTCCTCCCGCTTGACTTCGCCGGTCAGCGACTCCGCCTTCTCCATCTCGGCCAGGACCTGGTCCTCGATGGCGCGGATCTCCCGCTCCACGGCCTCGATCTCGTGGAGCATGGCCGTGTACTCCTTGTTGGTCTTGACCTCCATGAGCTGGCCCTTGTACTTCGAGCGCTTGCCCTCGAGGTCCTGGAGGGATCCCTCGTGCCGCTTGCGCGCCTTGAGCGAGTCGTCGAGAGAGTGGCGCGCGGCGTCGAGGTGGGCCCGGTCCGCGGCCAGCTCCGCCTCCAACTCCGCCTTCCGCTTGGGGATCTCGGCCAGCCCGGATTGCGTCCGCCTCAGGTCGCTCTCCATGCGCTGGAGGTGAATCAGCTGTTCGAGGCGGGGGTTCATGCGGGAGGAAATTCTAACACCAGGCGGGGAATGCGGCCTCGCCCGCCGGCGTTGTCCCCCTCGACGGGCTCGTCTCGCGCCGGCAGCTGGCGGCTTCACTCCGCGTTCAGGGAGCAGGTGGACGTTCTTGACATGGACCTGGAATCGGAGCATAAGAACACTCCCGCAGAGCAGGTGCCCGGGCAAAGCGGTACCGGGGGGGCGTACGGGTACAGACGGCTAAAACTAAGGAGAGAGCGAATGGACCGGAGAGAGTTCACGAAGGTGATGGGCGCGGTCGCCGCCGGCATGCTGGCCGGAAGCAAGGCGTTCGCGGACGACAAGGCGCCTGCCGCGGCCAAGAAGACCGAGGCCAAGGCGGAAGCCCACGTTTGTAAGGGCCACAACGCGTGTAAGGGCCAGGGCGCGGACGGCAAGAACGCGTGCAAGGGCAAGGGCGGCTGCGCTTCGGCCTCGGCCAAGCACGAGTGCAAGGGCAAGAACGAGTGCAAGGGCATGGGCGGCTGCAAGGCCGGCGATGCCAGCTGCGCGGGCAAGAACTCTTGCAAGGGCAAGGGCGGCTGCGCGGTTCCGGTGAATGCCGAGCACCTCAAGGACAAGGCCGGCAAGAGCTCCTGCAAGGGCAAGAGCGGCTGCAAGGGCCGGTAACTCGACCTTTTAGCCGTCGGCAGGGGAGGAGGCCGTGAGGCCTCTTCCCCTTTTCTCTTTTTGAGCCATACTTCTCCTCGCGGGGTATGACTGCGCTTGGGTAATCGCTTCCACTTTCCTGATCTCGGCGTCGGCGTCGGCCTGCGGACCGTCCACTTCGGCCACATCCTGGCGAAGTGGCCCAAGGTGGACTGGTTCGAGGTGATCTCCGAGAACTTCATGGACACCGAGGGCCGGCCGCTCTGGGTCCTCGACCGCGTGGCCGAGCGCTACCCGATCGTCCTCCACGGCGTGTCGATGTCGATCGGCAGCATGGATCCGCTCGACCGCGAGTACCTGAAGAAGCTCAAGGCGCTGGGCAAGCGCGTGCGCGCGCATTGGATCTCCGATCACCTGTGCTGGACGGGCGTGGCCGGCCGCAACGTCCACGACCTCCTGCCCATGCCCTACACGGAGGAGGCCCTGCGCCACACGGCGGCGCGCGTGCGGCAGGTCTCCGAGATCCTGGAGCGGCCCCTCGTCCTCGAGAACCCGTCGTCCTACGTCGAGTTCAAGGACTCGACCATGACGGAGTGGGAGTTCCTGACGCGGCTGAGCCGCGAGGCGGACTGCGGCCTCCTCCTCGACGTCAACAACGTGTACGTCAGCTCTTTCAACCATTCGTTCGATCCCCGGGACTACATCGACGCCATCCCTGCCGACCGGGTCGTGCAGTACCACCTGGCCGGCCACACCAACAAGGGCACGCACATCGTCGACACCCACAGCGATCACGCCATCCAGGAGGTCTGGGACCTCTACGGCCGCTCCTGCCGCCGCACGGGCAACGTGGCCACCCTCTACGAGTGGGACGAGAACATCCCCGAGTTCGAGGTCATGCACGCGGAAGCGCTGAAGGCGGGCGCGTTCCGCGAGCAGGCCGTCCTCGCCGCGGCGCGGTGAAAGCCCCCGCCGGCGGCGTCTCCCTCCCGCGCATGCAGCGCTGGATGCAGGAGGTCGTGGTGCATCCGGGCGAGATCGCGGAGGCGGTGGCTTCGCCCTCCGCGCGCAAGGCCCTCGGGCGCGCCGCCATCGAGGACGTGATCCTTCCCTCGCGCACCCTGGAGCCGGCGGACCGCGTCGGGATCTACCAGGGCATGTACCTGATGCGGATGGAGGAGGCGCTGGAGTCGGACTACTCGGCGCTCAAGCACCTCCTGGGCGGCCGTGCCTTCAGCGCGCTGGTGCGCGACTACGTGGCCGCGCACCCCTCCGTCACCTACACCCTCAATCGGCTCGGCGACCACTTCCCCGATTTCGTCGCGACGTGGCCGGAGGCCAAGCGGCCCGCCGTTTGCCACGACCTGGCGCGCCTGGAGTTCGCGATCGCGGAAGTCTTCGATGCCCCCCAGGTGGAGGCCCTCACCGGCGCGGAGATCGCGGCGGTTCCTCCGGAGTCGTGGGAGCGCGCGCGTCTCGCGCCCATCGAGGCCTTCCGGCTCCTCGCCTTCCGCTATCCCGTGAACGCGTACCTGCAGAGCGTGCGCGACGAGGACCACGAGCACCCCGACCTCAAACGCAAGGACACCTACATCGCCATCTACCGGCGCGACTACGCGGTGTGGCGCCACGACCTGAGCCAGCCCGCGCACGACCTCCTCACCGACCTCGTGGCGGGCAAGCCGCTGGGCAAGGCGGTGGCCGCGGCCCTCGCCCGCGGCGGCCGCCGCGCGCCCACCACGGATCAGCTCTTCCGCTGGTTCCGGGAATGGGCGTCGGGTGGCGTCTTCAAGTCCGTCCGCCTGCGCTGACCGCGCGCCGGCGCTCGTTCTGGTACCCTTCCCTCGGGCCTGTAGTTCAGATGGTTAGAACGGCCGGCTCATAACCGGTTAGTCGAAGGTTCGAGTCCTTCCAGGCCCACCACCGCACCGTCGCAGAAAACGCCGCCGGCGCGCACACCTCCCCATCCCGTTGCCTACGATGGTGGTATGCAATCGGAAGGGGGCCGCACTCTCTCACTCTGGGCCCGCACCGCCGAGGTGCCCGGCCGCCCGTCGCTGGCTTCGGACCTCGTCGCCGACGTGTGCATCGTCGGCGCGGGCATCGCCGGCCTCACCACGGCGTACCTCCTCGCGCGCGAGGGGCGGTCGGTCGTCGTCCTCGACGACGGCCCGATCGGGGGCGGGGAGACGGGCCGCACGCATGGGGAGGAGGGCGCGCGACTGGCCGCGCAGAGCCACGCCGCGGCCATCGACCGCATCGAATCGATCGCCGCCGCGGACGCCATCGCCTGCGACTTCGAGCGCGTGGACGGCTACCTGTTCGTCGCGTCCGGTGAGGCGGCGGACGAGCTCGACCGCGAGGCCGAGGCCGCCCGGCGTGCCGGCCTGGACGTCCAGAAGGTGCCGCGGGCGCCGTTGACCTCGTTCGACACCGGCCCCGCGCTGCGATTCGCGCGACAAGCGCAGCTGCATCCCCTGCGCTACCTCTCCGGCCTGGCCAGGGCTGTCCTCGCCGCGGGAGGGCAGATCCACACCGGCGTGCACGTCGAGGAGTTCGAAGGCGGTCGCGACGCCCGCGTCAAGACCGCGACCGGCCGGGAGGTCGCGTCCAAGGCCATCGTCGTGGCCACCAACACGCCCGTGAACGACCGCCTGGTGATCCACACGAAACAGGCGGCGTATCGGACGTACGTCGTGGGTCTGGAAGTCCCGGCGGGCAGCGTTCCCCGCGCCCTCTACTGGGACACCGCGGATCCGTACCACTACCTGCGGCTCCAGTCGCCGGACGCGGGCCGGTCCGAGGTGCTCATCGTCGGCGGCGAGGACCACCGCACCGGCCAGGCCAATGACGCCGAGGAGCGCTGGACGCGACTCGAGAGATGGACGCGCGAGCGTTTCCCGGCGGCGCGGGCGATGACCTATCGTTGGTCGGGGCAGGTGCTCGAGCCCGCGGACGGCCTCGCCTTCATCGGCCGCAACCCGTTGGACGACGACAACGTGTTCATCGCCACCGGCGACAGCGGGCACGGCCTGACCCACGGCACCATCGCCGGGATGCTCCTGACCGACCTCATCCAGGGGCGCACGAACGCGTGGGCGGATCTCTACGATCCCGCGCGCCGGAACCTGCGCGCGGCGAAGGAGTACGCCGCCGAGCTGGCGAAGTCGCAGAAGGGCTATGCGCCCTGGGTCACGCCGGGTGAGTTCTCCTCCGTGGACGAGATTCCCCCCGGCGAGGGCGGGGTCGTGAGGCAAGGAGTCCACAAGATCGCCGCCTATCGTGATCCGATGGCGGGCGTGATCCGGCTCTCCGCGACCTGCACCCACCTCGGTTGCATCGTGGAATGGAACACGGGCGAGAAGACCTGGGACTGCCCGTGCCACGGGTCCCGGTTCGCGCCCGACGGCCGCGTCCTCAACGGTCCGGCGAAGACCGACCTGCCCCGGGAGGACTAGGCTCTCTACACCGAGAGCACCGCCCGCATCGGACCCAGGCCCGGATCGCCCTCGTACACGACCCGCTCGAGGAAGAGGCCGGACGGCGGCGCGGTCAGGGGCGCGACTGCTTCGGAGCGCGCGCGCAGCAAGCGCGCGACGTCGGCCTCTCCCAGGGCGCCCCGTCCGACCTCGGCCAGCACGCCGACCATGCGCCGGACCATCTTCCACAGGAAGTGCGAGCCGACGATCCGGATCAGGATGAGCGCGCCCTCTTCGCGGACGTGGACGGACTCCACCTTGACCTTGGTCGAGCCGTCCTCCGGATCCTGGTCCGTGAAGGACTGGAAGTCGTGAAGTCCTTCGAACTCGAGCGCGGCCGCGGCCATGGCCGCGGGGTCCAGGGCGTCCTTCACCCACCAGACGAAGGGCTTGCCCAGGGCCGTGCGCCGCCGCGCGATCTGGTAGAGGTAGCTGCGCGCCACCGCCGCGTGTCGGGCGTGGAAGCGGTGCGCGGCCGGCTCCAGCGTGAGCACGTTGATGTCGGCGGGCAGTTCTTCGTTGATGCGCCAGAGGAGCCGCGCGGGCGGCATGCGCGTCTCGAGGTCGAGATGGGCGACCTGGTGCAGCGCGTGGACGCCGGCGTCGGTACGGCCCGAGCCGTAGAGCTCGCCCGGCTCGCGGCCGGCCACGGTCTGCACCGCCCGGTGCAGCTCGCCCGCCACCGTGCGCGCGTTCTTCTGGATCTGCCAACCCCGGTAGCGCGTGCCCACGTACTCGAGCGTCACCTTGAAGCGCGGCATGGCCGCACGCTAGGTCGTCGCCGCCGGCCCGTCAAATGCCGGCGCCGCCGCGCAGGCCGATCGGGCCTAGAATCGAACACGCCGTGCCGATACCTGTTGGTCCACCCAGCATCCGCGCTCACCGCGTCCGCGGTCTGCTGATCAACCTCTCACTCAGCGTCGTGGTCACCGTCGCCTTCGTCGCCGGGGCCGAGGGCCTCGCCCGCTGGCTCGAGAAGCCCGCGCCCGTCGTGCCCCTCGCCGATACGCACGGCCTGGACTGGCAGGAAGAGTGGCAGGACGACTTCTACGTCATGAAATCGGAGGCGGTGGGATGGCCTCCGACCCAGGACTTCAACCGCGACGGTCTGCGTGACCGCCTCCATCCCCTCGAGAAGCCGTCGCGCACGTACCGCGTGATCGGCCTCGGCGACAGCGTGACGCTCGGATACGGCTTCCCGCGCGAGCAGGCCTGGCCGCAAGCGCTGCAGGAGAGAGTGAACGCGCGCGGCCCCGGGGTCGAGGTGTTCAACGTGGCCCTGGTGGGCTGGTCCACCCGGCAGGAGCGCTATGCCTACGAGCGGATTGCCCGCCGCTACCATCCCGATGCCGTCGTCCTGGCCCTCGTCCTCAACGACCTCGAGGACCTCCAGAACAACCTGTCGCGGCCCCCCCGCCTCCTCGTCGAGCTGTTCAAACGCTCGGCCCTCATCCGGTGGGCCATGGACCCGGAAGGCCGCGAGATCCGCAGCGTGGAGGAGCTCTTCCGCCAGCCCGAGACGTCCAAGGTGACCGCCGGCTATCGCCGGCTGTTCGCAGAGATCCGCCTTCTCGCCGACGACATCCGTCGGGACGGCGCACGCTTCGTCGTGATGATCTGTCCCGACGCCGACCAGGTCGGGTCCGATCCGCCGCCGCCCGCACCCCAGGAGCGAATCGGGGCCTTCCTGCGCTCGGAGGGATTGCCCGCCATCGACGTGCTGCCCGCCCTCCGGGGTGACGGGCCGGACGGCTTCATGGACCGCATCCACTTCACGCCGCGAGGGAGCGCGCACGTCGCGGACGCCGTCCTGGACCAGGTTCCCGCCGCCGCGTACACCACCCAGCCGCTGCGCGACGCGCTGGGCGCCCGCGGCGAGGCCCCGGATCCCGGACTCGCGTCCCTGGAGGCCCTGGCCGCACGGGCGGGCGACGCCTCTCCCGTGGTGCGGCGCGAGGCGGTCTGGGCGATCGGCCGTCGGGGCTCGGTATCGGAGCGCGCGCTCGCCGCCCTCGACGGCGCGCTGGGCGACGCCGACCCGAGCGTGCGCGAGGAGGGGGCGCGCGCCCTGGCCCGCGCGGCGGCGGCCGGAAGGCCCGCCGGCGAGCCGAGCGCGGCCACCAACGCGCACCTCGTCGCCCTCCTCGACGATCCGCGTCAGGAGGTGCGGTGGGCGGCGGCGGACGCCCTCGCCGCGCGCGCGATGGGCATTGGCACCGATCTCTCCTGGCCCCTGCACGCGCTGGAGAGTCCCGACGCTTACGTCCGCGGCTTCGCGGCGTGGACGCTCGACCTGGCGGGGGCGGCGGCGGTGGCGGCGGCTCCCGCGCTGGAGCGCCGTCTCCACGATCCCGAGCCGGGCGTCCGCACCCTGGCCGTACGCGCTCTCGGCAACCTCGGGACCGGAGACCCTTCCGTCGTGGCCGGCCTCGCCGGCGTGCTCGCGCATGGCGAGGGCGAGGCGCGCTGGCGGGCGGCGCGCGCCCTCGGGAAGCTCGGTCCGGCGGCGGCGCCGGCGGTGGGGGCGCTGGCCCGCGCGCTGTCCGACGCCGATCAGAAGCTGCGCTACGAGTCCGCGCTCGCCCTCGTCCAGATCGGTCCCTCGGCCAGCGCGGCCGTGGGTGCGCTCGTGGCCGCGAAGCACGACCCGGTACCGGAGGTGCGTCAGGCGGCGGAGCGTGCGATTCGCACCATCACGGCGTCGCGTTGATCCGGGCGGGCGGGCGCTCGCCCTTCGCGCTCAGCTCGGCCGCGAACGGTCGGCGGTGGGGTCGGTCGAAGAGCGCCGGCGCACCGCGCGCAACAGGAGCGAGACGGACAGCCAGAGGCTGAGCGCTCCCGCCGGCCAGGCCAGGAGGGGCGGCCAGAAGAACGCCACGAAGGCGACGATGGCCAGGATCGACCCGCCCTGCACGAAGAGCCGGCGCTCCGCGGGCCCGGTGACGTGGCGGGCGACCAGAGCGGACCCGATGGCGTTTCCGATGCGGAGGGCGCCCGCGGCGGCGCGGGTGGCGCTGCCTCCGCTGCCGCGCCGGCGCGGAAGGCGCGAGGCGTCGGCCGCCCGCACTCGCCGCCGCCGCTCGACCAGGATCTCCGTCGCGTTGCCGAGGTCGTCGATGTACATCGCCTCCATGATGCGGCCGAACCGCTCGTCCTCGACCACCACGTCGAGCTCCCAGTTGCCCATCCAGCTCGCCGGGTTCAGGTTCGTGGAGCCCACGCGCGACCAGCGCGCGTCCGCGACCGCGGTCTTGGCATGCAGCATCGGCCCGTTCCACTCGAAGACGCGCACGCCCGCTTCCAGCAGCGGGCGATAGCCCGCGCGCGAGATGGTCTGCATGATGGCGATGTCGCTGCCGCGGCCGGGCACGAGCAGCCGCACGTCCACTCCGTCGCGAGCGGCCGCGCCCAGGGCGTGCACGTAGGAGGGTGTGCCCGCGTAGTAGGCGTCGGTCAGCCACAGCGTGCTGCGCGCCAGGGCCGCCACCAGGGGGTCGAGCCGGTACAGGCCCGAGGTGCCGGAGGTCGCCGCCACCACCCGCATCGGCATGTCGCCCTCCTTGGGCGGGACCGGCCGCGTGCGGTCCTCCTCGGGAAGGGGATCCCCGCAAGCGGCCCAGGCATCCGCGAAGGCGCGGGCCACGTCGGCCACCGCGGGGCCGCGGATCTCGACCCCGGTATCCCGCCAGGCGGCCAGGCCGCGCTCGGGCCGGCCCTCCCAGGCCTTTCCGATGCAGAGGCCGGTGACGAACGCGAGCCGGCCGTCGATGGTGATCGACTTGCGGTGGTCACGGGTCAGCCAGCCCAGGGGCTCGTCCAGGCGCGGCGGGTTGAAGCAGCGCACCTCCACGCCCGCCTCGCGCAGGCGCCGCCAGAAGCGCCCGCCCGTCTTGCCCAGCGCGCCCAGCCAGTCGTAGATGACACGGATGCGGACGCCCTCGCGCGCGCGCGCGATGAGCGCGTCCGCGAAGCGCTGCCCGACCTCGTCGTCATGGACGATGTAGCACTCGAAGTGCACGCTCTCGCGGGCCTCCGCGATGGCGCTCAGCCAGGCCGGGTAGTTCTCGGCTCCGTCCTTGAGGACGCGCACCGTGTTGCCGTGCACGAGGGGGGCGCCCGCCGCCCGCGAGAAGGCCTGGTCGGCCATCACGCGCACCGCGGCCAGCGCGCGCGTGGTGTCCGTGAACGGGCTCGGCCGCGTGGGCGCGTCCCGTCGATTCGCCGGTGCGGCCGCGCTCACGGCGCGAGGACCTTCGCGACCTGGCCGCGCAGCGTCTCCGCCGCCTCGAGGGCGGCGGGGGTGGGGGCGGCGTCCGCCTCCTGCAGGATCTCGTACAACGTGACCAGGCGCGCGTTGAGGTCGGACAGCGTCGTCGCGCGCACGGAGAGCGCGTCCGCCGCCGGACCCTCGGCCACGCGCGCGCGGTCCGCCTTGACGCGCTCGAGCGCGTCGCGCGTACGCGCCATCTCGCGAGCGACGTCCATCGAGCGCTCGAACTGCGCGCGCAGGTCCTCGGCCGAGGACTTGACCCGCGGGTCCAGCTTGACGCGCAGGGGCTGGCTCAGCGCTCGTCCCTCGACGGAAAGGCGGACGGTGTACGTGCCCGGCACGGCCCAGGGGCCGCGGGGCTCGCGGGGCGTATCGCGAAGGACGGCGGAGATCGGATAGGAGAAGACGGCCGCCGCCGGCGGCGGATGGTGGAGGTCCCAGACGAACCGATGGAGGCCGGGCTGGCCCGACAGCGCCTGGGGCGGACGGATCCAGTAGTCCGGGATGTTGCGGCCCTCGACCGGCGGCTCCGGCGCGTCGTCGCTCTGGTAACGGCGGACGAGCGCTCCCGACGGGTCGAGGACCTCGAGGGTCACGCGTCCGGTGGCGGGCGCCTTCAAGAAGTAGTCCACGATGGCGCCGTCGGGCGGGTTCTGCCCGGCCGGCTCGTCCGGCGGCAGGGGCGTGTCCGTGTTGGTGTTCCACCGGTAACGCCACGCCTCCTGCGGCCGGAACAAGACCGCGGCCTCCTGCACGGAGGCCGGCGTGAGCTGCCGGAGCGGCGTGATGTCGTCCAGGATCCACAGCGAGCGGCCGTGCGTCCCGACCACGAGGTCGTCGTCCTTGATCACGAGGTCCCGGATCGAGGTCGCGGGCATGTTCAGCCGCAGGGACTGCCAGCTCTCGCCGTCGTCGAACGAGACGTGCACCGCCTGCTCGGTGCCCGCGAAGAGCAGGCCCCGGCGCCCCGGATCCTCGCGCACCGCGTTCACCACGGCGCCGTCGGGGAGTCCGGCCGTGATCTCGGTCCAGGTGCGGCCGAGGTCGCGCGTCCGGTAGATGTGCGGCCGCAGGTCGTCGAGGCGGAAGGTGTTGATGGCCGCGTAGGCCGTGCCCGCGTCGAAGTGGGACGCCTCCAGGAGGGAGACCTTGCTCCAGGGCCGGTCGCGCAAGGTGGCCGGCGTGACGTCCGTCCAGCTCGCGCCGCCGTCGGAGGTGACGTGGATGAGCCCGTCGTCGGTGCCGGCCCAGATCCGCTTGCCGTCGAGCGGCGAGGGGGCCAACGTATAGATCACGCCGCGCGGCGTGGGCCGGGCGGCCTCGGTGCCGCGGTACTTGCCCACGTTGGGAGGCGCCGTCCAGGTCTTGCGCGTGAGGTCCGGGCTGATGGCGGTCCAGGTGCGCCCGCCGTCACCCGTCTTCCAGACCACGTTGGACGCGAAGTAGAGAGTGTGCGGGTCGGTGGGGGAGAACAGCACCGGCTCCGTGCGCACCACGCGGTAGCCTTCGGCCGGCCGCACGGGCCGCGGCGCGATGGTCTGGGTCTGGTTCGTCCGGCGGTCGTAGCGGCTGAGCTTGCCGCCGTAGACGATGTCGGGGTCGAGGGGGTCGGCGGCGACGTAGCCGTATTCCTCCGCCCCCACCGGGTGCCATTCGCGGAAGGTGATCTGCCCGTCGTCGCCGCGGCTCTGGATGCACACCGACCCGCTCTCCTGCTGTCCGCCGCAGACCCGATAGGGAAACGCGTCGTCGGTGCTGACGTGGTAGAGCTGCGCCGTCGGCTGGTTGTACCAGGAGCTCCAGGAGCGGCCGCCGTTCACGGTGATGATCACGCCCTGGTCGGCCGCGATCAGCATGATGTCGGGCTGGCGCGGGTTGATCCAGATGCGGTGGTAGTCGTCGCCCCCGGGCGCGCCCCGCAGGGCGGTGAAGGTGCGCCCGCCGTCCGTCGACTTCCAGGTCACGATGCTGGCCGTGAACACCGTATCCGGGTCCTGCGGGTGGACCTTGACCTCCGCGAAATCGGACGCGCGGTCGGTGACGCGCGGGTCGGCGTTGATCAGGGCCCAGCTCTCGCCCGCATCGTCCGAACGGTAGAGGCCCGCCTTGCGCTTGGCTTCCACCGTCGCGAAGAGGCGGCGCGGGTTGCTCGGCGCCACCGTGATGCCGATGCGGCCGAGGCCGTCGTCCGCGAACGTGGGCAGGCCCTTCACGATGGGCCGCCAGGTGGTGCCGCCGTCCGTCGTCTTGTACACGCCGCTGCCCGGCCCGTTGAAGACGCCGTTCTCCCAGGGCGCCTGTCGCGCCTCCCAGAGCACGGCGTAGGCCGTGCGCGGATCGGCGGGATCGAGGACCACGTCCACGGCGCCCGTGTCCTCGTCGCGATAGAGGACCTTCTGGAAGGTCTCACCCCCGTCCGTCGAGCGGAAGAGACCCCGCTCCGGGCCGGGTCCGTACGGGCTGCCGAGCACGGCCACCAGCAGCCGGTTGGGATCGCGAGGGTCCACGGCGATCTGTGGAATCTGCCTGCCTTCGCGGAGGCCGAGATGGCGCCAGGTGCGCCCGCCATCCGTCGACTTGTAGATCCCGTCGCCGGTGGACAGGTCGGGCCGCTGCAGCCCCTCGCCGCTGCCCACGTAGAGGACGTCCGGGTTGGAGGGGGCGATCGCGATGGCGCCGATGGAGCCGGTGGGCTGGTCGTCGAAGATCGGGGTCCAGGTGCGGCCGTAGTCGTCGGTCTTCCAGACCCCGCCGTTGCAGGCGCCGACGTAGAAGACGCCGGGACGGTCCGGGATTCCCGCCGCCGCCTTGGTCCGTCCTCCGCGATGGGGGCCGATCATCCTCCAGCGCAGCTCGCGCAGCAGACCGGGATCGTAGGACTCGGCGCCGGCCGCGGGCGCGACGGAGGCCGCGGCCAGAAACCAGAGAAGGATGGCGGCCGCAGGGCGCATGGTCATGAGGCATGTCCTCCGATCGGCCTTCACTCTAGCTGACTTTGGCGACGGCCTCCGCGCCGCGGCGCCCGATCCCGATGGGGTAGGATCGCGAAGGGGTTTGCGCATGAAGCAGCATCGCATCGCCGCCATCCCGGGAGACGGCATCGGCCGCGAAGTCGTGGCCGAGGGGGTGCGGGTCATGGAAGCGGCCTCGCGGAAGTTCGGCTTTCTCTGCGCGTTCGAGGACCTGCCCTGGGGCTCCCAGCACTACCTCGACCGCGGACGCATGATGCCCGACGACGCCCTCACGCGCCTGGCCGCTTTCGACGCGATCTACCTGGGCGCGGTCGGCCATCCGCGCGTCCCCGATCACACGACGCTCAACGGACTCCTGCTCCCCATCCGGCGCACCTTCGAGCAGTACGCGAACGTCCGGCCGACCGTCCTCTTCCCCGGCGTGCCCACCCCGCTCGCGGAGACGAAGAAGGCGATCGACATCGTCCTCGTGCGCGAGAACACGGAGGGCGAGTACGCCCAGGTCGGCGGACAGGTCCACGGAGGCACCGAGACCGAGGTCGCGGTGCAGACCGCCGTCTTCACCCGCCGCGGGACCGAGCGCATCATCCGCTTCGCCTTCGAGCTGGCGCGGACGCAGAAGCGGCGCGCCGTCACCTCGATCACGAAGTCGAACGCCCAGGGTCACAGCATGACGTTCTGGGACCGCGTCTTCCGCGAGGTGGCGGCCGAGTTCCCGGAGATCGAGACCTCGTCGATCCTGGTCGACGCCGCGGCCATGGAGCTCATCCGCCGCCCCTGGAGCTTCGACGTGATCGTGGCCTCGAACCTCTTCGGCGACATCCTCTCCGAGATCACGGCCACCGTGACCGGTGGCCTCGGGCTCGCCCCCAGCGCCAATCTCGATCCCACGCGCCGGCATCCGTCGATGTTCGAACCCGTGCACGGCTCCGCGCCGGACATCGCCGGCCGCGGCATCGCGAATCCCGTCGGAGCCATCCTGTCCGCGGCCATGATGCTCTCGTGGCTCGGCGAGACGGCGGCCGCGTCCGCCATCCAGGCCGCGGTCGTGCAGGTGCTCGGTGAGGGCCGGCTGCGTACGCGGGACGTCGGCGGCCAGGCCTCGACGGTCGAGGTGGGCGAGGCCGTCGCGCGCGCGATCGACGCGCGCTGACCAGGGGTCAGGCCGCGGGGGCCAGGACGCCGCGCCGCACCTTCGCCTGCAGGGCCTCGAGGTACGTGTAGATGACGGGGGTGATGTACAGGGTCAGGAGCTGCGAGAAGACGAGGCCCCCGACCACGGCCAGGCCCAGCGCGCGCCGCGACTCCGCGCCCGCTCCGAAGCCGACGGCGATGGGCAGGGTGCCCATGAGGGCGGCCAGCGTGGTCATCATGATGGGGCGGAAGCGCACGATGCAGCCTTCGTAGATCGCCTGCGCGGGCGGCTTGCCTTCCTTGCGCTGCGCCTCCAGCGCGAAGTCGATCATCATGATCGCGTTCTTCTTGACGATGCCCACGAGCATGATCACGCCCACGAACGCGTAGATGTCCAGCGCCTTCCCGAACGCCATCAGGGTGAGGAGCGCCCCCACGCCCGCGGCGGGCAGGCCGGAAAGGATGGTGAGGGGGTGGAGGAAGCTCTCGTACAGGATGCCCAGCACGATGTAGATGACCAGAACGGCCAGGAGCAGCAGCGCCCCCAGACCCTTCGATGACGACTGGAAGGCCTGCGCCGCGCCCTGGAAGCTGGTGGTGATCGTCGCGGGGAGCACCTGGCCCGCTTCGCGCTGCACCGCCTCCACGGCCTCGCTGAGGGCGACCCCTGGCTTGAGGTTGAAGGAGATCGTCACTGCCGGGAGCTGCCCGACGTGGTTGACGGTGGTGACGCCCACCCCGGGCACCATCTTCGACGTCACCTCCAGCGGCACCAGGTTGCCGTTGGAGGAGCGGATGTACAGCTTCGAGAGCGCCCCCGAATCGCGCTGGTCCTCCGGACGCAGCTCCATGATCACCCGGTACTCGTCGGTGGGCGCGTAGATCGTGGACACCTGGCGGGTGCCGAAGGCCGTGAAGAGCGCGTCTTCCACCTGCTGCGCGGTGACGCCGAGGGCGACCGCGCGATCGCGGTCCACCTCGACGTCGAGCTCGGGGTTGCGGATCTGCAGGTCGGTGGTCACGTCCTGCAGCCCGGGCAGGGCCTTGAGGCGCTGCTCGAGCTGGGGGGCGACGCGGTACAGCTCGTCCGTGTCCGGCCCCTGCAGGGTGAACTGGTAGAGGCTCTTGGTGAGCGAGCCGCCGATGCGGATGGGGGGCGGGTTCTGCACGAAGGCGCGGATGCCCGGGACCTGGGCCAGCTTCGGCCGCAGCTCCTCGATCACCTCGTCCGCGGAGAGCGAGCGCTGCGCGCGCGGCTTCAGGCGCGCGAACACGCGGCCGGAATTGGCGGTGGCATTGGGTCCGCTGGCCCCGATGGTCGACATGTAGGCCTCGACGTTCGGGTCGGCGCCGATGATCCGGGCCACCGCCTGCTGGTGCTCCGCCATCGACTCGAAGGAGATGCCCTGCTGCGCTTCCGTGATCGCGAAGATCTGGCCCAGGTCGTCGCTGGGCAGGAACCCCGTGGGCATGACGTGGAAGAGCACGCCCGTCACCACGAGGAGGGCCGCGGACACGGCCAGGGTCAGCCGCGGATGACGGAGGACGCTCTGCAGCGTGCGCTCGTAGAGGGCGAGCGCGCGCTCGAAGACGCGCTCGGAAGCCGCGTAGAACCGCCCGTGCCGCTGCTCCGCTTGCGGCTTCAGGAACCGGCTGCACAACATCGGAGTCAGGGTCAGCGATACGAACCCGGAGACGAGGATGGCGGCGGCGATGGTCACCGCGAACTCGTGCAGGAGCCGGCCGAGCAGCCCGCCCATGAACAGCACGGGCAGGAAGACGGCCACCAGGGAGATGGTCATGGAAACGATCGTGAAGCCGATCTCACGCGAGCCGATCAGGGCCGCCTCCATCGGTCGCTTCCCCAGCTCCAGGTGGCGGACGATGTTCTCCAGCATGACGATGGCGTCGTCCACCACGAAGCCGACGGAGAGGGTCAGGGCCATGAGGGAGAGGTTGTCCAGGCTGTAGCCGAGGAGCGCCATCACCGCGAAGGTCCCCACGATCGACATGGGCAGGGCCAGGCTGGGGATGACGGTGGCGGACAGGTTGCGCAGGAACAGGAAGATGACCATCACCACCAGCGCGATGGTCAGGAGGAGCGTGAACTTCACGTCCGCCACCGACTCGCGGATGGACTGCGAGCGGTCGATGAGCACGTCGAGCTTCACGGAGGCGGGCATCTGCGACCGGAAGGAGGGGAGGAGGGCCTTGACCGCGTCGACCACCTCGACCGTATTCGTGCCCGGCTGGCGCTGGATGGTCAGGACGATCGCGCGCGTGCCGCTGAACCAGCTCGCGATCTTGTCGTTCTCCACCCCGTCCACCGCGCGTCCGATATCGCGGATGCGCACGGGCGCGCCGTTACGGTAGGCGACCACGAGGGGTGCGTAGGCGGCGGCGCTCGTGAGCTGGCCGTTGGCCTGGATGGTGAGCGCGTGGTCGCGGCCGTTGAGGCTTCCCGTGGGCAGGTTGACGTTCGAGTTCTG
>WNFM01063710.1_pt1 | contig 24451 bp, 24 predicted proteins | sample 5400271 | NCBI WGS metagenome assembly WNFM01 (sample SAMN13153352, study PRJNA577476) | soil metagenome | isolation source: 60 cm saprolite on Douglas fir-dominated hillslope | place: USA:California | collected 2013-09-17 | reverse complement strand
TCGCGATCGTCTCCGGACTGCTCGAGCCCGATCCCGCGAAACGCATCGCGGACGCGGCGCGGCTGAGCGGAGATCTGGCCCGGATGTCGGCGGCTCGTGGATGGCGGTGGACGCTCGCTGATCCCGGTGGGGCGGCGGCGACTCTTCCCTCCCCGGCCTCCGACGCACCCCACGCCCAGGTCGTGGACAAGATCGATTCTGGCGAGGTGCTCAAGGGCTGAGCCGGCACCTCAAAAGATCTTGGCGTCCTCTTCCGCAACCAGAACGATGGGCTTTCCCCCCGTCGAAATGGACACGGCGTGGGCGACGACTTTTTGCGCCGCCGGAGACGCCGCGGCTGCTTGCAAGGCCTCCATCGACGGGAAATGAAGCTCCGCGACCCTGTAGAAGGGCGCCGGGCTCCCGTCGGGAGTTCCCACGACTTTGGACGCGACGAACTTCGTGAGGCCTCTGAAGTTCTGGGGCGTGACCATGGGGCCATGTTCCTGCGTGTAGGCTCGCTCGAACGTGCCCACGTCTCTTGGTGATGGGTAGATGACGATGAGCTTTGCTCCGGCCATTCTCTTCCTCCATCTGAGCGACGGTCTCACAGACTAGCGCACTTCAGCCTTCCTCCTTGGTGGCAAGTAGTGGAACCGGACCAGATAGACATTCTCGCCCTTGCCATGCTTCGCGATCTTGAGGAGGTCGACCACGCCCTTGCGCAAGGCTGATCGGTAGGACTGAATCGACTTCGATCTCACCCTCATCCATCCGGTAACGGTGTCCGACCTTGACATGGGGTCGCATCCATATCCGGACGCTGCACGTGATTTCGCCTCGACGGACTCCGTCGCGCAGCCGCTTCGTGAAGATCATCTTGTCCGCCCGACACTCGGCTAGGAACCTCTAACCGCTCCAGTCGAACAGTACCTTCTCGTACCGGGCGTCCTGATAGTAATAGTCGTGGGTCACGTTGAGGAGGCCACAACGCCATGACCTCGGCGCCACGCCCTCGAGCTGGGCGGCCGTGCTGGGCTTGAGCGGCACACCGGAGCCAAGCCGGGAGACGAGACGTGCCTGAAGGTCATCAAAGCCCTTCCGTTTGTGGCGAGTGGGCATGCGGAGGATCTCTACCTGCTTGAGACGACCACCAACCCGTGGTTCGAAGTGCAGCTCCACTTCCATATCCAAGCCGCCAAGCGCCGTGCAACGAACACGAAGTTGACCCGCCACCACTCTCTGAACCTTCGTGCCCTTGAGAAGGCCGACAGCGGCATTCTCCGAGATTCCCCAGGGCAGCGTGATAGGAGGCTCTTCGAGTGGAAAGCCGCGGTCGAATTCTGTCGTCGTGCTTTTCGGAGCCAGGTACTCCTCGTCCTACAGATGTCCCCCCACACAGTTTAGCGGCGAGGCATCATCGCTTGCGCCGGCCTCGTTCGCCGCATGTTTGTTCGGCAGCATGCCCCGCTACTCGGATTCCGGAAGACCCAGCCGGCGCTCGAGCTCATCTATCTGGGAGAGGTACTCGGCCTTCGGATAAGGTATCCCGGCCTTCGTGAAGCGCGGCTCGGCCATCTCAACGGCGCTCCGAATTGACTGGAGCAGATGCGCGCGAAGGCGAGGCGACTCCATCAATTCCTCTGGTACGGCAATCTGAATCTGCAGCATCCGTTCCTTGCGGGAGAATCGGCCCGTTCTAAGTCCTGCATGCTCCGGCTTCAGGATCGACCCTGGGACATGGAAGACCAGATCAAGTGAACCGACGTTCCTCAGATCTCGCCGCTTGCGACCGAGCGGGTCGGGTGCGGTACCGGCTTCCGGCCACGACTCGCCCGGCGCGGGAAATCCAAAGCCGACGACGGAGTCCCTGAAGTGTGAGTAGCGGAGCTCAGGCCCTCCGAGAATCTCGCTCACGTGAATCATGGGAGGTGTCTGCCCAGATCAGCTGCAAGACACGCGCTTGCGACTCCCAATGGCCTCAATGAACGTGACGAAACCCGAACGACGCCTTACCGACGTCCCCGGCGCCTCGCACTTTCAGCGGCTGATCCGTGCTTGGCTCGTAGCCCGGAGGCGGTAGAGCGGACACGGCCATCTCCATTCCTGAGCAGTTCGCCGGGAAGATGAAGAGCTTGCCAACGCCGTGACTATCGCTCTCGACGTTTGGGGATTCGTTGAGCTGGAACCGCACTCCAGGCAGGGGCCCTTCCCGTTTGTCCCGGAGGCCGTCACCATTCGTGTCAACCCATGCCTGCGCTTCCAGACTCCAGAAGCAGTCGACAATCGGAGTGGGTGGTGAAGGCGAAGCGGGTCGCGGAGATCCGGCGGATGTGAGCCAGCCACAGTCCGGATTCGGAGGCTTGGCATCGACGTTGGCCGTACCAGACGGCCCGAAGGCAACGCCGCTCGTCGTAAAACATCCGAGTTCGTACATTCGTGCGGCGCTGCTCACCATGTAGGCCTTGCAGCCGTCAGCCGGGAAGGCACCCGGAACGGGAAGGGAGTCTCGCCAGTTGCCGTAGTCGATCACACTGCATACCTTGCCACCCATTGCCGGTGCCGCCGCACCGGGTGGCGCGGCACGACCCTGGCACGCTCCCAAGGCCAGGAGCATTGCAAGCCTCCCCAGACATCGCGAGACATGTCTGGTGTCCGCTCGGTACCGTGATGGGGGCAGCGTGCTCACGAGCCCACCCTTCAACGAAGAGGTGCGTACTAGACCGTTACCGGCTTCGATCGCGGCTTGCCCGGGAAGGTCCGAGGCGTGCTCTTCGGGCCCGCCCCGCTCACCGTGCGCGGCTCCAAGGGCGGGATCAGCGCGAGGCGCAGCACTTCGTCCACCTCGTCCACGAAGTGGATCTCGAGCCCTCGCTTGAGGTGCGGCGGGATCTCGTCGACGTCCTTCTTGTTGAGCCTGGGCACGAGGACGACGGTGATGCCGGCCCGGCGCGCGGCCAGCATCTTCTCCTTGAGCCCGCCGATCGGCAGGACGTTGCCGCGGAGGGTGATCTCGCCCGTCATGGCCACGGCGCGGTGGACGGGCCGGTTCAAGAAGACGGAGATCATCGCGGTGGCGATGGTGATGCCGGCGGAGGGGCCGTCCTTGGGAATCGCGCCTTCGGGCACGTGCACGTGGAGGTCGTGCGTCGCGAAGAAGTCCTCCTTGATCCCGTACTGCCGGGCGCGCGTCCGCGCGAAGGACAGCGCCGCCTGCGCGGACTCCTTCATCACGTCGCCCAGGGAGCCGGTGAGGGTCAGGCGCCCCTTGCCCTTGAAGGCGGTGGCCTCGATGAACATGACGTCGCCGCCCGAGGCCGTCCAGGCCATTCCGGTGGCGACGCCGACCTGGTCCTTCTTGAGGATCTCGTCGGGCAGGATCTTCGGCGCCCCCAGGAACTTGAACACGTTGTGGGGCGTGATGCGGATGGTCCCGGTGCGTCCCTCCGCTACCTTCCGCGCGACCTTGCGGCAGATGGAGGCGATCTCGCGCTCGACGTTGCGCAGGCCCGACTCGCGCGTGTAGCCGTTGATGATCACGCGCAGCGCCTTGTCCGTCAGCAGCAGGTGCTCGGGGGTGATGCCGTGCTCCTCGAGCTGCTTCGGGATGATGTGGCGCTTGGAGATCTCGACCTTCTCGTCCTCCGTGTAGCCGGACAGGCGGAGGACCTCCATGCGGTCGAGGAACGCGGGCTGGATGGTGTCGGTCAGGTTGGCCGTGCAGATGAACATCACGTTGGAGAGGTCGAAGGGCACGCCCAGGTAGTGATCGCGGAAGCTGTTGTTCTGCTCGGGATCCAGCACTTCCAGCAGGGCCGAGGAGGGATCGCCGCGGTAGTCGGCGCCGATCTTGTCGACCTCGTCCATCATGAAGACGGGGTTGTTGGAGCCCGCCTGCTGGATGCCCTGGATGATGCGGCCGGGCATGGAACCCACATACGTGCGGCGGTGCCCGCGGATCTCCGCCTCGTCCTTCACGCCGCCCAGCGAGAGCCGCACGAACTTGCGGCCCAGCGCGCGCGCGATGGACTTGCCCAGCGAGGTCTTGCCCACGCCGGGAGGGCCCACGAAGCACAGCAGCGGGCCCTTCATCTTGTCCTTCAGCTTGCGCACGGCCAGGTACTCGACGATGCGCTCCTTGATCTTCTCCAGGCCGTAGTGGTCCTCGTCGAGGATCTTCTGGGCCTCGACGAGGTCGAGGTTGTCCTTGGTCTGCTTGCCCCAGGGCAGTGTGACCATCCAATCCAGCCAGTTGCGCAACGTCGCCGTCTCCGCGGAGTCGGGGTGCATGCGCTCGAGCTTCTTGAGCTGGCGCTCCACCTCCTCGATGACCGGCTTCGGCATCTTGGCCTTGTGGGCCTTCTCCTTGAGGGACGCGATCTCTTCCGCGAGCTCGTTGCCCTCGCCCAGCTCGCTCTGGATGGCCTTGAGCTGCTGGCGCAGGAAGAACTCGCGTTGCGAGCGGTCCATCTCCCCCTTCGCCTGCGAGGAGATCTCCTGCTGCATGGCGAGGACTTCGAGCTCCTTGGCCATCAGCTCGTGCACGCGCCGAAGCCGCTCGACGGGATCGATCGCCTCCAGGATCTCCTGCGCGCCCTCCACCTTGAGGTCGAGGTTGCTGGCCGTGAGGTCGGCCAGTCGCCCCGGCTCCTCCATGTTGGTGGCGATGACGATGACTTCGGGCGAGATGGGCTTGCCCAGGTTGGCGGACTTCTCGAGGGCGGCCTTCACGTTGCGCATCAAGGCCTCGAGCTCCAGGCCCTTCTCGACCGGGTCCGGCTCGGAGATCGACTCGATGCGCGCCTGCAGGAAGGGATGGCCCTCTTCGAAGGACTTGATGCGCGCGCGGCCCACGCCCTGCACGAGCACGCGGATGCGGCCGTCGGGCAGCTTCAGCATGCGCATGATCAGGGCGACGGTGCCCACGGTGAACATGTCGTCGGGGCCCGGGTCCTCGTCGTCCTGCCGCTTCTGGGCCGTCAGCAGGATCATGCGGTTGTCGGCCAGGGCGGCGTCCACGGCCTTGATCGACCGCTCGCGGCTGACGTACAGCGGCACGATCATGAACGGGAAGATGACGATGTCCCGCAGGGGAAGGACGGGCAGGACCTCCGGGACCTTGGGGGTCTCCTCTTTCGTGGTGACGGTCGGCGCCGTCGTGGGCTCGTCGGTCATGGGCGTCCTCGCTGGCGTCCCTGGCTGGTCATTCCTCTCCCTCGCGCTGTACGACGATCACGGTGGCACGGCCACGGCGGTCCTTCAGCGGCGGCACGGTGACGGTGAGCAACCCGCCGGACAGGCGGGCCTCTGCGCTGCGCACGTCCACCGGCACGTCGAGGGCGACGAGGCGCGTGAAGCGGCCCTGCGGCCGCTCCATGCACAGGAAGCTGGCGCCGGCTCCCGCCGGACGCTTCTCGCGCCGCTCACCGGTGATGACGAGATGCCGGTCGCGGAAGGTGACGCGGAGGGAATCGGCGTTGAGCCCAGGGACCTCGGCCACGATCGTGAGCTTGCCCCGGGACTCGTAGACGTCGACGCTGGGCATCCATTCGCCGTCGGAGGCAGGATCGGCCCGGTCCACGTCGGTCAGCCGCTCGAGGAGCTGGTGGACTTCGCGCTGCAGCAGGGCGAGGTCGAGGCGCACGGTTCGCGCGGGTCGCCGGATGACGGTCATGGGATCTCGTCCCAAGTAGATCCCAGGCGAGGGAACCGCGCAAGACCGCGAATCGAGCGACCGCTTGGGGGGCGTCTTCCGCAGCGAAGGCTTTCCATCGCCGCCGAAGCGGCGGCTCAGCCGACGCGAGGCGCCTTCAAGAAGAGAAGGCCGAAGCGAGGACGCCCACTAATACCGCTTCAACACGATCAGGGTCCGGTCGTCGGTCGCCTTCGTGCCCGCTTCGAAGACCTCGAGCTCGCGCAGGATCTCGGTCTGGAGGCCGGCCGCGTCGAGGCCGCGGCCGCGCACCGCCACCTCTCCCAGGCGCTGATCGCCGAACTCGTCGCCCTTCGCGCTCCAGGTCTCGGTCACGCCGTCGGAGAAGATGAGGAGCGTGTCGCCCGAGCGCAGCTCCGCGATCCCTTCGCCGTAGGGCATGGAATCGAAGAGGCCCAGCACCATTCCGCCCTCGTTGAGGGTCTCGATCGTCCCGTCACCGCGGATGAGCAGCGGTGGGTTGTGGCCGGCGTTGACGTAGTCGACGCGTCCGCTGCCCGGCTCGAGGCGGGCCAGGAAGAAGGTGATGTACTTGCCGGCGGTGACGTTCTGGCAGACGGTGCTGTTGATGCGGCCCACCGCCTCCGCCACGGACTCGTCGGCCCAGTGGCCGCGCACGGCCGCGCGCAGGACGGTCATGAGCAGGGCCGCCCCCGTGCCCTTTCCGGAGACGTCGCCCAGCGCCATGAGCAGCCGGCCCTGGCTGAGGGAGAAGTCGTAGTAGTCGCCGCCGACCGTGCGGCAGGGCCGGTTCGAGCCGACCACGCCATAGCCGCTCACCACGGGCGCCCCGTCCGGGAGCAGGCCGCGCTGGATCTCCGCCGCCACCCGCATATCGTCCTCGAGCCGGCGCTTCTCCATGCTCTCTTCGAGCAGGCGTACGTTCTCGATCTTGGCCGCGGCCACGTTGGCGAGGGCGGTGACGATGCGCGCGTCCTCTTCGCTGAAGGGCCGGTTCATGGCCAGCGAGTCGAGGTAGACGAGGCCGATCACCGCGTCCTGGTCCGCGGAGGCGGAGGTGAACCACAGGGGCGCGCACAGCGCGGAGCGGATGCCGGTGGAGAGGATCGAGTCCTGGGTGCTGAACGCGGTGTCCTCCATCAGGTTCGGGAGCAGCATGGTCTCGCGGCGCTCGAGGACGCGGCGGGCGATGGAGCGGCTGACCTTGGCCAGCAGGGGCTGGCCGCCGCGGCTGCGCGAGGCCTTCACCGTCGGCTCCGGGGGCGTGCCCTCCAGCAGCAGGATGGCGCCGCGCTCGCAGGGGACGGCGGCGAAGAGCAGGTTGAGCACGTCCTCGAACAGGTCGGGCAGCGGGCGGTGGGCGAGCAGCGACCGCGCGGCCTGGCTGAGCACCTCCAGCACCCGGTTCTGCCTCTGCAGCTCCTCGGGATCGATGGAGGGCTTGGTCTTGATGTCGCTCAGCTCCCGGGCGGAGAAGATGCGGGTCCCTTCGGGCGGCTGCGAGTCCTCGTCCACCTCCTCGATCGAGAAGGTCAGGACGTGCTCGCCCAGCGTGATCACGTCGCCGTGGCGCAGCCGGCGGTCGCCGTGCACGGGCTCGCCGTTGAGCAGCGTCCCGTTCTTGCTGCCGAGGTCGTGGAGGAAGAAGCTTGCGTCCTTCTTCAGGATCTCCGCGTGATGGCGCGAGAGCCACTGGTCGGGCAGGAAGATGTCGCTGTCCCGCGAGCGGCCGATCGTCACCCGCTCGTCGGCGAGGGGAAACCGCTCGCGAGACCCGTCCCCGGTATCGATCGAGATCTCCGCCATGGGGCCTGAGGCGCCGATTCTATACCCGCTTCGCGCAGCGCTCCGCGCGGACGAAGGACGGGAAGGACGAGTCAGTTGGCGGTGGTCGGAACGGTTGGCCGCCGGCGCTTGACCGCGAAATAACCCTTGCGCACGCGGACTTCGGCGTCCTTGCGCTCGCGGAGCCGGATCTCGATCTCGCGCCACGTCCCGTCCGGCGGACGTTTCGGCGTGTAGGCCAGCAGGTAGTGGTTGTGCAGCTCGTCCGAGATGCCGTTGAAGATCTTGATCAGCTCGCCGATCTTGTCGGGAAAGAAGAAGGCCCCCCCCGTCTCCTGCGAGATCTTGCGCAGGAACCCGCGCGGGCTGCGCGCGAGCAGGCCCGACTCCCCGCGAAAGCCGATGCAGTACACGGTGGCTTCCACCGAGCGCGCGTAGTCGACGACCTCCTGCTCCTTCATGCTGCTGGTGGTGTCCGCGCCGTCCGTGAACACGACCACCGCCTTGCGTCCGGCCTGGCCCTTGACCCGCTCCAGCCCGTAGTGGATGGCGTCGTACAGGCTGGTGCCGCCCCAGGCCTCGAGCGCCTCCACGAACTGCTCGAGCCGGCCGCTGTCCGCGGTGAACTCGGCGCTGCCCTTGATGCTCTCGTTGAAGGAGACGACGAGGGCGGAGTCGACGTCCTCGAGCTTGTTGACGAAGGCGAGGGCCGCTTCCTGGAGGAAATGCATGTTGTGGCGCATGCTCCCGCTGCAGTCGAGGACGAGCGCGATCGAGAGCGGGATGCGCTCGGCGTCCTTGACCCCCGCCTCCCGGAAGTAGGACACCTCCTGGGGCACGCCGTCCTCGAGCACCTCGATGTCCTTGGGGCCGAGGCCGCGCACGAAGCGGCCGGTCTTGTCGTAGACGACCGCGGTGACGGACACGACGTCCACGTCGACTTCGACCCGGAAGGGCGGCGGCGTGGCCGCGCGCGGCGAGGCGGAGGGCACGGGCGACGGCGTCGGGGCGGGTGACTGGGCGAGAAGCGTGCCCGCGCAGGCGACGGCGGCGAGCGTGGCGCCGGCGGAGCGGGCGCTGATCACGTGGTGCGGAGAGCGGGACTGGAGCGTCGCGCCATCCGGCGCAGGACGACCAGGGGCAGGACCACGGTGAACAGGAACATCGCCACCGCCATGACGTCCTCGGCCACGCTGATCAGGGGATTGGCCAGCCCGCCCGTGAGCGTGGTCGACGCCGCGCGCAGGACGCTCTTGGCCGCGTGCGGCACCAGGGCGGCGGGTGCTCCCACCGCGACTCCGAGGGCGAGGGCGGTGAGCGGATCGTGGACTTCCCACATGACGGAGGCGGCGATCACCGAGCCCGCGGCCGGCCGCAGCACGGTCGAGAGCATGTCGAGGGCATGGTCCACCGCGGGCACCTTGTCGCCGACGATCTCGATCAGGGTGGCCACGCCGAAGAGCATCAGCGCGCGATTGCTGCCCAGGAACGCAAACGAGGACCCGAGGGTGAGGAGGCCGGCGCGCGAGAGCCCGCCCACGAGCAGCAGGGGCAGCCAGGCACGCAGGCCCGCGCAGGCGGCCAGGCCGATGGCCAGGCTGATCGACGAAACGACGTCGGCCCAGGCCACCGTATCCACGGATCGAGACTAGGGCCGGGAAAGGGGGGTGTCAAGCCTGGGCGGTCGCCCGCGATCGCTCACTCCGGCGCGATCTCGATGCGGAACGACTCGACGTCGCGCATGTGCTTGCGGGCGAACTCCATGTGCCCGCGGTCCTGACGCAGCTGGATCGGCGTCGGACCTTTCGCAAGCAGGGTGACGGTCGAGGTGGCCATGGCCACGTCGCGCCAGGCGGGGCTGGCCGTGGATCCCGCGTTGGTCTGATAGGCGATGCCGAGACGCCGGCCCTCGCCCACGATCCCGGGCAAACCGAGGCGCAGCACCACGCGCCCCGGTTGGACCTCCGGCGGGGACAGGAGCACGTGGGGCGCGGCCATGCCCGCCTCGTCGCCGCCGGTGAAGGCGAACGTGTTCACGAGCGCACCGGGAAGGTCCTGCGGGTCGAGCGTCGCGTCCGTCCAGGTGGCGACGGGCTCCTCGTCGATCCTCACCTGAAGGCGGAGCGTCGGGTCCGGCGGCGCGTCCTTGCGGTCCCAGGCCTGCCAGAAGCTCGCGCCCGTCACGACGAGGACGAGGTGAGCGGTCGGCACCACCGGGGGCGGCGTGGGAGACGCGACCGCCACCCGCTCGACGGCGTGCAAGACCTCTTCCTTTCCGTTCGCGCGTACCAGTCGCTCGATGCGGCTCTTCGGGATCAGGATCGATGCGAAGGGGAGCTGGACCCGAAGCGCGGTCTTGCTCTCCGACGCGATCGTGCCCGTGAGCCGGTCACCGTTGAGCAGCCACACCACGACCGGGGGGCCCGGAGCGGCCGAGGGCCTGGGCGCAGATGCGGACGGCACAACGGACGGAGACGGAGAGGGAGACGGAGAGGGGGCCGGCGGGACCGGCTGCGCGAACGACGTCGCCGCCACGAGGCTGGCCGCGAGCACGGCCGCGCACCGGCTCACGTCAGGAGCCCACAGGTGAGGCAGCGCGTGGCCTCGCCACTGGCCACGAGCTTGAAGCATTCCACGAAGCAGTCGGGGTCGCTGCAGACGCGGATCCCGCACTCGCACTCCCAGGCGACGTCCGGAGCGCCGGCGAGGGAACGACCGCAGTTGTGGCACGCCATGGTGACTGGTTTCTCCGCGGCCATGCCGGATGGAATCCTCCAGGAGCGCGGGAGGACGATGAATCGAGTATAGCAGCGCCTTGACCCTTCCCCGGGGTGGCGCCTAGAATCGCCGCCATGGCGGGTTCCGACGACGATCGCCGCCGACACCCCCGCGTACGGCTGGACGGGCGCACCGGAGGCCGCGCCACCGTATTCGCCGACTTCAAGGTCGTCGCCCTCTCGGAGGACGGCGCCTGCCTCGAGATGTCCACTCCGCTCGCCGTGGATTCGCAGTGCGACATCACCCTGAACCTCGCCCACGTGACCGTGGACCTGCGCGGACGCGTCGTCGACGTGGAACCGGCGGAATCGACCTCCGTGTACCACGTCGGCATCTCGTTCGTGAAGGTCGAGGCGCTCGATCGCGCTCTCCTCGAATCCTTCCTCGATCGCGAACGCCAGCGCGCGGGCGCATGATCAGCGAGCCCGTCACCGGAACCGCGCGGGCCCAGGTCCCGGCCCGGCTCCTGGACCTCAGCCTCGGCGGCGCCCTGCTCGACCTGTCGACTTCCCTCGACGTCGGCGCCATCCACGACTTCGCGCTGCAGCTCGACGGCGAAGTGCTCTGGGTGCAGGGCGAGGTGAGGCGCTGCCGCCGCGTGCGCGACGAGGGATTCCAGGTGGGCATCGAGTTCATCGGCATCGACCCGCACGACCAGAGCCGCCTGCAGTCCTACCTGAAGCAGCGCCAGCAGTAGCCGCGCCTGAAGCAGCGCCAGCAGTAGGCGCACTCCGGACGATGTCGCGCAATCGCCAACAGGGCGGGTAGTCGCCCTCGCGGGGACGCTTCGGCGCGCTGGAACTTGTTCATCCCCCGTAAAGCAGTGCGCGCCTGCGCTCCGCTGTCACGCAACCCGCGGGTGAATGCCCCCGCCGGTGCCATCACGTCGCGCCCGCGCGGCCGTGCTTGCATCTCCTCGAGCGAGAGATCAAGAAGCGGTAGACGATCGTGCGCTGGATGTCGCGCGGTTGGACAGGGTGGTGTAGTCGCACCGGAGCGGGGCCTCTGTCAGTGCATTCACTCGCGGCTTGCCTGACAGCACTGCGGCCACCAGCGGGCTCATTGGCTGCGGAGCGCAGGCGCGCACTGCTTTACGCGGGATGAACAAGTTCCAGCGCGCCGGAGCGTCCCCGCGCAGGGTGACCACCCTCCCGTGGTGCGATGGCGCGATGCACCGATCGCTGGGCAGCTACCGCTTCTTGGGCCCGAGCGACTTCACTTCCAGCGGGTTGTACCGGTGCACCAGGGGCAGGTCGAGCATGGTCAGCAGGCCTGGTCGCGCGGCCATGACCTTGGAGATGCAGTTGACGGTGATGGCGGCGGTGGCGGAGTCACCGGCCACGCCGCCCGCGATCGTCATGTCGATGGGCGGCACGCCGTCGATGAGGATGTGATCGCGCGGCTGCTCGGCCCCCACGTACATCTGCAGGTCGAGGGTGATGGCCAGCTCGCCGTTGCGATAGCCGCGCGCGGATTGCTTGATCCCGGCGGCCATGCCCGCCGGGATGCGCAGGTACTCGGTGTCGAGGTCACGCGGGGCGATGGCCGGCTCGAGCGTCTCGTCCACGCGGTCCAGCTTCCAGCCCAGCCCGAACGCGATCATGTGCACCGATTGCGGCAGCCCGACGTGGCGCACCGTTCCTTCCGTCATCGCGCGGCGGAATTGGTTGAGGTTGAGCCCCGCTCCCACCTTGCGCTGCAGCGGCAGCCGGCGCGTCTTGGCGTCCACGACGCGGGTGACGGAGACGCGGGTGACCTCGGCGCAAGGCGCGGTCAGCATCAGGGCGAGCGCGTCCATGGCGTAGCCCGGATTGACGCCGGTGGCCAGGACGGAGACCTTCTTCGCGGCCGCCGCCTTGTCGATGTCGCGCCAGGCTTGCTGCAGGTCGGGAACGGGGAAGGCCAGCTCTTCGCACGTCGTGACCACGTGCATGCCGCGCTGGATGAGGCCGAGGACCTGGGGCTTGATCGTCTTGAGCGACGACGAGGTGCAGAGCACGGCCACGTCGGCCCGGGTCTTCTTGATGAACTTGTCGGGGTTGCCGTCGACCTTGATGCGCAGCTTCCGTCCCAGGCCCAGGACGACGCCGAGGTCCTTGCCGGCCTGGTCGGCGGAAAGGTCGGTGGCGCCCACGACCTGCAGGCCGTCGCGATCGAGAGTGAGGCGGGCGATGGATTGTCCGATGGGGCCGAGGCCGATATGGACGACCTTCAGGATGCGCTTCAGCGCTCTACCTCCAGACCGGCGACCTCCTCCTCCGCGTCCGCGGCGAGGATCACCGTGGAACCGATCGGCAGGAGGGTCGTGAAGTTCTTGCCGCCGGACTCGAGGGTCACTTCGTAGAAGCCTTCGGGCGACACGCGGACCAGGCGGCCCTTCGCCCCCTTCGCTCCCAGCGTCTCGTTGTAGACCTTGATGCCGGCTTCGCGCTCGATCATTAGGGCACCTCTTTCAGCGGCTCCGCCTTTACAGAGCCTTCAGGCTCTTGCGCACGATCTCCAGAGCGGTGTCCGCCTCCCCCGCGGCGAGGTTGAGCGGCGGACGGAAACGGATCGACCGCGGGCCGCAGGTGAGGAGGAGCAGCCCGTTCGCGATGAGGGTCTCGTGGGCCTTCTTGCGCAGCTCCGGGGTGGGCAGGTCGAAGGCGATCATGAGGCCGCGCCCCCGCGCGTTGCTCATGATCCCCCCCAGGTCGCGCTGCACGCCCTCCAGCCCGCGCAAGAGGTGATCGCCGACCACGCGTGCGTTGTCGACCAGGCGGTCCTCCTGGATGATCTCGAGGAACCGGGCGGAACGGACCATGTCGGTGAGGCCGCCGCCCCAGGTCGAGTTGATCCGCGACGAGACCTTGAAGGCGTTCTGCGGCTCTTCGTCCACCTTGGGCCCGACCAGGCAGCCGCAGATCTGCATCTTCTTGCCGAAGGCGACGGCGTCCGGGGTCAGCCCGAAGTGCTCGTGCGCCCACATCCTCCCGGTGAGGCCGATGCCCGTCTGCACCTCGTCCACGATGAAGAAGCACTCGCTCTCGTCGGCGATGCGCTCGAGGGCCTGGAGGAACCCGGGGCGGAAGTGGTTGTCGCCCCCCTCGGCCTGGATGGGCTCGATGATGATGGCGGCGATGTCGTCGGGGTTGTCCTCGAAGGCCTTCCTCACCTGCTCCAGCGCGCGCTGCTCGGCCGCGGCCACGTCCTTGTCCACCTCCGACGTGACGGGGAAGCGCAGCTTGGGGTTCTCCACGCGCGGCCAGCGGAACTTGGGGAAGAGGTCCGTCTTCTTGGGATCGGTGTTGGTGAGCGAGAGCGTGTATCCGCTGCGGCCATGGAAGGCCTCGCGGAAATGCAGGACCTGTTGCCCCTTCTCGCCGGCGACGCCGCGCGCGCGCGTGCGCCGGGCCTTCCAGTCGAAGGCCACCTTGAGCGCGTTCTCGACGGCCAGGGTGCCGCCTTCGATGAAGAAGGTGTAATGAAGATAGGGCGGGATGGCGATGCGCGAGAACGTCTCCACGAACGACGCGTACTCGACGGTGTACACGTCGGCCAGCGAAGGTTTGAGCTGGGCCACGCGAGAGAGGACCCGGAGGAATTCCGGATCCTTCATCTTGGGATGGTTGTAGCCGATCGGAGTGGAGCCGAAGAACGTCATGAAATCGAGGTACTCGCGCCCGTGACGGCTGTCGTAGAGCCACGCGCCGTGGCTCCGGTCGTAGTCGAAGACGAGGTCGAGGCCGTCGGCGAGCATGTGCCGGGCGAGCAGACGATGGACGTCGGCGGGTGCGATCGGGGCGGTGGCGGTGGTGGTCATGACCGTAGGAGGCTCCGCGGCTGAGGGTTCACGACCAGGGGGAGGACCACAAAGTCCGCCGAATCAGTTACTTGGCCACCATCTATTCGGGCAGCCCGCCCGGAAGTGGTCGAATATTAGCATATCGCTCCCCCTGCGCTGTGCGTGCCGTCCCGCGGAGGTGCGGCGATGAGCCGGTCCGGCAAGCGGATATAATCCCGCGCGATGGCCAGCGGGATCGACCCGGGCTTCCTGCGTTCCTCCGATCTTTTCGAGAACCAGCCGGACGACGTGCTGCACGCGGTCCTCGCGCAGGGCCAGGTGGAGGACTACGGCCCGGGCGCGATCGTGTTCCGTCAGGGCGACCAGGGGGACCGCCTCTACATCGTGAAGACGGGAGTGCTCGAGATCCTGGCCTCCCCGTCCGATTCCGCGGACCCGGTCCCCGTCGCCTATCTCGGGAAAGGCGAAGTCCTCGGCGAGCTCGCACTGCTCACCGGGTCGCCGCGCAGCGCGACCGCGCGCTCGCCCGAAAAGGCCGAGCTGTTCACCTTGGAGAAGGCGGTCTTCCTCGACCTGATGCAAACCCTGCCCGCCTTCAGCCGGAGCCTCTGCCTCGTCCTGGCCAAGCGGCTCGAAGCGACGACCCTGAAAGTGCCGCGCACGTCGTCCAAGCAGCTCCAGGGGAACCTGAAGTACTTCGATCTCGCCACCGTCATCCAGACGCTCATCGGATCGCATCAGACGGGCAGCCTGATCGTGACGCAGGAAGGGGGCAAGCAGAAGGTCGCGGAGATCTTCTTCTTCAAGGGAAACATCGCCAAGGCGCGCGTCCGGCACCTCAGCGGCGACGACGCCGTCTTCCAGCTGTTCCAATCGGCCCTGGAAGGCGAGTTCTCGTTCACGGGCCGCACGGTGGCGGAAGAGGAAGTCCAGACCGACATCACGATGCCCGCCATCTCGCTGCTCATGGAATCCGTGCGACTGCAGGACGAGCTGCCGCTCCTGCAGGCCAAGGTCGGCGATCCCGCGCGCGTGTTCCGGCAGAAGGCCTCGCACCTGCAGTGGGAAGACGCAGACACCGTCGAGCTCGCGGCCGCGGTCTGGTCGCGCCTCAAGAAGGGGGCGTCGCTCAGCGAGCTGCAGCAGACGGTGCCGCGGTGCTCCTACGCCGTCTACAAGACGATGCTGGCCCTCATCGAGTCGGCCCAGGTCGAGTAGCCGTTCTCCCGCGCCTCCGCTGCACCCCAACTCCTGGGGGTACCCACCCGCCCCTGCCGCAATCCGTACGCCTTTCGACGGGCGTGATACGGAACACGACCGCGGCCGACCAAGGTGCGTCATCTTCTGCTATGTTTGCCACGGGACCCTGAACCCTTCTGATCAAAGGGGAACCTGCATGACGACCGTGCTTGTCTGCGCCGCTCCCGAGGTCGAATCGGACCTGTGCCACACGCTCTTCTGGCGTGACGATCTCGAGCGCTACGTCGCCGAACGCACCGACGAGGCGAGCACGCTGGCCCTCGCCACGGAGCCGCACATCGTCGTCGTCGACCTCGCCCTGAGCGGCGCCGACCGGCTGATCACCACCCTCCGCAATCAGGCCCTGCCGCACCCGGTCTCGATCGTGGCCCTGAGCCACGATCCCGCGGACGCGGCGGACCACGAAGAGACGGTGGGCACGGTCGACACCGTCCTCTCGCTGCCCTCGAGCCCGGCCTGGGACGAGAGTCTCGTCCAGGTCCTCCAGGTCCCCACCCGCAAGCAGGCGCGGTTCGACGTCCGCTTCGACGTGCTGAGCATGCTGCGCACGACGCCGGGCGCGCATCGCGGCCTCGTGCTCAACATCAGCGCGGGCGGCCTCCTCGTCGAGTGCGCCGGCCTTGCGATCCATCCGGGTGACGACGTGACCTTGAGCCTACCCATCCCCGGCCTGGGCAAGCCGGTCGAGGGTCGCGCGCGCGTGGTGCGAACGCCCGTCCAGGAGCACATCGGCCTGCGCTTCGAGGCCTTCGCCGGGGACGGCGACGCGAGCGTCCGGCACTTCCTCGAGACGCTCGCCGCCCAGCAGTCGTCCCCGCCGGCCTAGCCTAGACCCGGCTCGCCTCGCGGATCTTCTGCTGCAGCGACCGGGCTTCCGCGCGTGCCTCGTCGATCTCGGTGCCCAGTCGCCGCAGCCGCTGCCGCTTCGCGAGGAAGAAGAAGTTCGCCGCTTCCAGGGCCAGGCCGGTGAAGATCGCGACCGCCGCCGCTTCCCAGGCCAGGCCGCTGTCGATGGGATGGTCGTTGCGCATGATCTGCCAGAGCGCGTAGGCCAGCGCGACCCCGAATCCGTTGACCCCCAGCCCGAAGCTTCCGCGGGCGTGTCGCAGCTCGGCCTCCAGCCGGTCCGTCAACGCCTGGTTGGCCTGCAGGGCGTCGCGCAGCGGGCCGACGTCGGCGATCACCAGGCGGGGAGTGCCTTCGCCACGGTAGACCTTGTGGCGCATGCCGCAGCTTCCGCACTTGATGTGATCGCCGTGCTGGTAGCTCGCCGGGACCGAGATCTCCGACCGGCAGTGCGCGCAGCGTAGCTTGTGGACCGCTTCCGCCATGAGGTCACCCGCGTGTCCGGCCCGCGCGGCAGGGTGGGCGAGAATAGCACGAAGCGATATAAAGACGACATGACGGCAGGAGCCACTTGACGCCCGACGTGATCGTCGTGGGCGGGGGAATCGTCGGCCTCGCCGCGGCGCGCGAGCTGGCCGGCCACGGGGCACGAGTCGTGGTGGTGGAGCGCCGTCGCATCGGGGAGGAGGCCTCGTCCGCCGCGGCCGGGATGCTGGCGCCGCAGGTGCACGCCGACGCGGACACGGCCCTGCTCGACCTGTCGCTCCGCGCGCGCGATCGCCACCTCCACCTGGCCGGGGAGCTCGAGGCGGAAACGGGTATCTCCGTCGAGCTCTCCTCCCTCGGTGCCCTCGACGTCGCCCTCACGGACGAGGACGAACGGTCGCTCTCCGCGCGCGTCGCCTGGCAGCGCGGCCACGGTCTCACCGTGGAGACGCTCACCGCGGAGGAGCTCCTGCAGGCGGAGCCGAACCTGAGTCCCGCCGTCCGTGGCGGTGCGCTCATCGCGGGCGATCGCCGCGTCGACAACGTGCGGCTCGTGCGGGCGCTCGCCGCCTCCGCGGTGACGCGGGGCGTGTCGCTCCTCTGCGGGCGTCCGGTGACGGCGCTCCTCATCGAGACGGGTCGCGTCGCCGGGGTGCGGACGGGGACGGAGACCCTGCGCGCGCCCGTCGTGGTGAACGCGGCCGGGGCCTGGGCGGGCCGGCTCGGCGGCGACCCCGATCCTCCGCCCGTCGAGCCGGTCCGCGGCCAGATCGCGGCCTTCGTGGTGGCGCCGGCCCTGGTGCGCCACGTCGTGTGGTCCGCGCGCGGCTACCTCGTGCCGCGGGCCGACGGCCGGCTCCTGGCGGGCAGCACCCTCGAGAACGCGGGGTTCGACAAGAGCGTCACCGCCGGAGGCCTGCGCACCGTGCTGGACATCGCGCTCGAGATCGCCCCGCGGCTCGTGGACGTGCCCGTCGTCGACACGTGGGCGGGCTTGCGCCCGGGCACCCCCGACGGCTGGCCCATCCTCGGCGCGGGCGGCGTGCCCGGACTGTTCCACGCCGCGGGTCTCTTCCGGAACGGGATCCTGCTCGGCCCGCTGGCCGGCGAGTCGGTGGCCCGTCTCGCCCTCGGCCGTCCGACGGGTTTCGACCTCGCGCCCTTCGCGCCTTCTCGATTCCGCGTTCCACGATGAGCGCGAACGTCATATGCTCGGCACGATGAAGGTCCACGCCGCTGTCTCGATCGCCGGACTCGCGGGGTCTCTCTTCGCGGCGCCCAGCGGAGCGCAGACGTTCGCGGACGAGGTCGCGTTCCTCCAGAAGCACACGCCGGTGGTGGTGCTGACGGACGGCCAGGCCGTGCGCGTGGCGGTCTGCCCCGACCTCCAGGGCCGCGTCATGACCTCCTCCGCGCGCGGCGAGGCGGGTGCGAGCTACGGCTGGATCAATCGCGACGTGGTGGCATCCTCCACCCGCGACGCGCACTTCAACGCGTATGGCGGGGAGGACCGCTTCTGGCTCGGCCCGGAGGGGGGCCAGTACGCGCTCTTCTTCAAGCCCGGCGATCCCTTCGACCTCACGCATTGGTACACACCGGCCCCCGTCGATACCGAGCCCTACCCGGTCGCGGCCCGGCAGCCCGACCGCATCACCTTCGAGAGGAGGATGACCCTGACCAACCGGACGGGCACCGTCTTCGATCTCGCCCTGCGCCGGGTGGTGCGCCTCGTCCCGCGCGCGCAGGCCCTGAAGGATCTGGGAATGACGGGCACGGAGCCGGTGCAAGCGGTGGCCTTCGAGTCCGAGAACCGGATCACGAACGCGGGCACGAAGCCGTGGACGAAAGAGGGCGGCCTCGTCTCCGTGTGGATTCTCGGCATGTTCAAGCCCTCACCGCGGACGACGGTGGTGGTGCCTTTCACGCCGGGGCCGGAGTCGGCGATGGGAGCGATCGTGAACGCGGCCTACTTCGGGCCCGTCCCGCCCGAGCGGCTCGCCGTCGGCGACCGCGCGGTGTTCTTCAGCGGAGACGGACGGTATCGCAGCAAGATCGGGTTCTCGCCCGCGCGGGCGCGGCCCGTGCTCGGAAGCTACGACGCGCGCGACTCCGTCCTCACCCTCGTGCAGTTCGACCGGCCTGAGGGCGCTCGCGACTACGTCAACTCGATGTGGGAGGTCCAGAAGGAGCCCTTCGCCGGCGACGTGGTCAACAGCTACAACGACGGCCCGTCCGCGCCGGGGGCGAAGCCGCTCGGACCCTTCTACGAGCTCGAGACCTCTTCGCCCGCGGCGGCGCTGCCCGCGGGCGGATCGCTGGTCCATCGCCATCGCACGGTCCACGTCGTCGGGGACCGCATGGTCCTCGACGCCATCGCGCGCCAGGCCCTGGGTGTCGGGCTCGACGCGATCACCTCGGCGCTGCCCGCGGCCACCGCACCGAACTAAGGGGAGGAGTGTCCAGATGATGAGTCGCCGCCGGTTCCTGTGGGCGAGCGGAGCCGTGCTCGCGTGGTCACGCCTCCCCGGCTACGCGGCCGAGCTCGCCGACGCCCGGAAGCGGGTCGGCCTCATCGGCACCGGCTGGTACGGCAAGGCCGACCTCTTCCGCCTCATCCAGGTCGCGCCGGTGGAGGTGGTGTCGCTCTGCGACGTGGACAAGCGCATGCTCGCCGACGCCGCCGAGCAGGTGGCGGCCCGCCAGGCCTCGCGCAAGACGCCGCGCACCTACCCCGACTACCGGCAGATGCTGCGCGAGAAGGACCTCGACGTCGTGCTCATCGCCACTCCCGATCACTGGCACGCCCTGCCCATGATCGCCGCGGTGGAGGCCGGGGCCGACGTCTACGTGCAGAAGCCGACGGCGGTGGACGTGATCGAGAGCCAGGCCATGCTGGCCGCGGCCCGCAAGCACGGGCGCGTGGTCCAGGTGGGCACGCAGCGCCGCAGCACCCCGCACCTCATCGAGGCCCGCGACACGATCGTCAAGGAGGGCCGGCTCGGCAAGGTCGCCTTCGTGGACGTCTACTGCTACTACCACATGCGCGCGCGGGAGAACCCGCCCGACACCACTCCCCCCGACTACCTCGACTACGACATGTGGACGGGGCCGGCCCCGATGAGGCCGTACAACTCGCTCGTGCACCCGCGGAGCTGGCGCGCGTTCATGGAGTACGGCAACGGCATCATCGGCGACATGTGCGTCCACATGCTGGACATGGTGCGGTGGATGCTCGGCCTCGGCTGGCCGCGGAGTGTCAGCTCGTCCGGAGGGATCCTGGTCGACAAGGACAGCAAGGCGAACATCACCGACACCCAGACGGCGACCTTCGACTTCGGCGACCTGAAGATCGTCTGGAACCACCGCACCTGGGGCCGCTCCCCGGACCCCGACTATCCGTGGGGCGCGACCTTCTACGGCGACAAGGGCACGCTGCGGGCCAGCGTGATGGGCTACGACTTCGTTCCCGAAGGCGGAGGCGCGCCCGTCCACAAGGACGTCACCTACGAGCTGGAGCAGTATCCCGAGGACAAGACGGAGAAGGACCTCGAGAAGCACGTCGCTCCCGCGATCCGTGGCCACATGAAGGACTTCCTTTCCGCGATCGTCACGCGCGGTCGGCCGGTGGCCGACATCGAGCAGGGCCACATCTCGAGCGCCTCCTGCATCCTGGCCAATCTCTCGATGCGGCTCGGGCGGACGCTCGTGTGGAACGCGGACAAGGGCGAGGTCGTGGGGGATCCGGAGGCCAACGCCCTCCTGCGGCGCCCCTACCGCGCGCCCTGGGTCCACCCCGAGCCGGCCAAGGTCCAGCCACGGTCCTGATCAGCTTACGAGAGCAGCGATCGGCGGCGCGGCCGCCGGCCCGGGCGCCGCGCCCAGCCAGCCGGCCATGGTGGCCGAGACTTCGGCCAGCGTGGCCGCGGGCAGGTCGCCCGGGGCGCTCATCGGCGCGCCCGGCCGGATGGCCCGCATCTCGTCGACGCCTTCCGCGAGCAGCAGGTATAGCGTCTTCCCGCGGTAGGCCGCGCTCTTCTCGGCGCTGAGCCAGACGTAGTAGGACAGCTGCTCGACGTCCACGAACGAGCCCAGCGGGTCTTCCAGGCTCGGGACCTGGTCCGTGGGACGCGGGCTGGAAAAGAGAAGCAGGCTGCTGAACGGCTTCATCTTGTCCCGCACGCCGAAGCGCGCCACGAGGAGCCGGGGCTGTGCACGCTTGAGCGCCTGCACCGCCGACCACTCCACGAACGTGTTGTTGACGAGGAGGGCCCCGTTCCCGCCGAGGAGCACTTCGCGAACGAACGCCCGCACCACGAGGTCGGAATGCAGGAGCGCGCCTTCCGGAGGGACCAGGTCCAGCTCGCGCACGTAGGCGGCCAGCTCCTGGGGGCCCGAGACCCCTTCCAGGACCTTCTTGTACAACGACCGGGCCAGCGTCTCCCGGTAGGTCCGGAGGCGAGAGTAGCTGAGACCGGTGACGCCGGTCGTCCGCTCCCCGCAGAGCGCGTGCAGCGCTTCCCCGGCCTCGACGATCCACGCGTCGCCCGGATCGAGCCCGAAAGGCGAAAAGGGAATGCCGCCCGCGCTCGTGAAGAGCGAGCGCAGGAACGGCGCGGAGGCGGCGGCGCCTTCCAGGCGGAGCGGAACACGCCGGCCGATGCCGCGCAGCCGCGCCCACAACTTGTCCCGTTGGATCGCGACGCCCTCGCCGTAGAGGATCACCACCACACGGCGTGGCCCGCCTTCGGGATAGAGCCGCTGCTCGATCCCCGGCTGCAGCTCCTGGAAGACCTGGTCGATCTCGCGCCGCCAGCGGGGAAGCAGTCCCTTCCGGCGAAGGAGCAGCTGCGTCGCGTCCTGGAGCCGGTGCGGATCGCTCTCCCTCACGTCTCGACACCCGGACTCGGCTTCGAGGCGGGTCACGCCGGCGAACACGGAGGCGGCCTCCTGGCCGGCGAGGCTCTCGAGCAGAGCGGTCAGGTAGGCCTTCTCCGGCGCGAAGAACGTCGGCCACTTCTCCGCCTCGATGCCGATGAAGGCCCGGAGCGTCACCGGCAGCCGTGCGAGCAGCTCGCGGTGCTGCCGGAGGAGGCGGGCCGCATCCGTCGTCGTCGCGACGCTCATCTCAGAAGGCCAGCTCGGACAGGGCCCGCCCTTCGCCCTCCGGCATCTTGAAGCCGAGGACACGGGCCACGGTGGGGGCCACGTCCAGCGTGCGGATGGGCCGCGGCGACACCAGCCCGCGCGGCACGCCCGCCCCGACGGCCAGCATCCACAGCCGGCGGCACGATTCGTCGCCGCTGCGGTGGTTCTGGAACCCGTTGCCGCTCGGATCGCCGTCGCGTCCCATCTCCGGAACCACGATCAAGGTCGTGCGGTCGCGGTAGGGCGGCAGCGACTGCGCGTGTTGCCAGAGGCCGTGCACCAGCCGGTCAGTGCGCCGGATGGCCTCGAGGTAGAGCGAGTACGCGCCGAAATGCGCGACGTCGATGTCCCAGAAGTTCACGAGCAGGAGCGGAGGCGCCAGCCGGCTCATGATCTCCTTCGTCATGAAGAAGGTCAGCTCGTCGCCGCTGGTCGGCACCAGCGGATCGTTGAAGTAGTCGAGCAGCGACTTGGCCAGGGTGGCCCGGACCTCCTGGCCGAGCGCGCGGCCCGTCTCGTGGACCCTCCAGCCGAAGCCCTCGTAGCCTTCGTCGAGGGCCGACACCATCCGCTCCGCCAGCGCGTCGCGGTCCTCGACGCCGGGTCCGGCGGGGGTCGCCACCGCGGACCGGATCGCCTGCACGAGGAAATGCTTCGGCAGGATCACGTTCGCCGCGCACGGGTCGCCCCAGTCCCGGAGCTTGCTCCCGCCCAGCAGGCCGAAGCTCTTGTTGCTCGCCACCACCCACGCCGCTTCGGGCGGCAGGCCGCGCTCCTTGCGAAAGCACTCGAAGACCGTCGGAGTGGTCGGGGCCTCGCTGCCATACGCGTCCACGTTCTGCAGGCAGCCGGTGACCAGGGCGCCGGTCGCGTTGAAGTGGCCGGTCAGGCCGTCGTATCGCGTCTCGGGAAAGAAGAGGCCCTGCGGGACGAGGTCGGTCACGAGGTGGGGAATGTTCGGCCAACCCTCCGGCGCGAACGTGTCCTCCCAACGCACGCCGCCGCCGAAGGTCACGACGATCACGCGTGTCTCCGTCCCGGGAGCGGCCGGAAGCGCGTGCCGAGGGATCAGGGCATCGGCGAGAAGCGCGGCCGCGCCCTGGAGGAGCTCGCGCCGGCCGAAGGGGAAGGGCACCTCAATCCTCCAAGGCGCTAGAATGCAGGTACCGGCACTCTACCATGCGCTCGACGCTCGTCGCGGCCGTCCTCCTCTGGCCCACGCTCGCGCGGGGGGCCGATCACGGCCTGGACTTCGCACGCGACGTCCAGCCGATCCTTCGCGCCCGCTGCACGCGCTGCCATGGCGCCGAGCAGCAGAGAAGCCAGCTCCGTCTCGACTCGCGGACAGGGGCCTTGCGCGGCGGGATGTCGGGAGCGGTCGTGCTTCCCGGCGACAGCCGCGGCAGCGCGCTCGTCCAGAGGATCACGGGCGTCCTGCAGCCGAGCATGCCCTTCGAAGGCTCCCCGCTTCCGGCCGAGGAGATCGCGCGCATCCAGGCCTGGATCGATGCCGGCGCTCCCGGAGCCGCCGATGCCGAGCCTCCCGACAAGCGGCACTGGGCCTATCGCAAGCCGGTGCGGCCCGAGCCCCCGGCGGTGGCGGACGCGGCATGGGTCCGCAGCCCGATCGACCGATTCGTGCTCGCGCGGCTGGAGCGGGAAGGGCTGACCCCCGCGCCCGAGGCCAATCGGGAAACGCTGATCCGCCGGGTGAGCCTCGATCTCGTCGGTCTGCCGCCGACGCTGGCCGAGGTGGACGCCTTCCTGGCCGACGCGAGCCCCGATGCCTACGAGAAGGTCGTGGACCGCCTGCTGGCCTCGCCCCACTACGGCGAGCGCTGGGCGCGTCCCTGGCTGGACCTCGCACGCTACGCGGACACCAACGGCTACGAGAAGGACCGGCGCCGCTCCGCGTGGATGTATCGCGACTGGGTCATCGACGCCCTCAACCAGGACCTGTCGTTCCGCGATTTCACCATCCAGCAGATCGCGGGCGACATGCTCCCCGGGGCCACCACGGCCCAGAAGATCGCGACCGGCTTCCACCGGAACACCCTGCTCAACCAGGAGGGGGGGATCGACGTCGAGGAGGCGCGGTGGGAGACCCTGGTCGACCGCGTCAACACCACCGCCTCCACCTGGCTGGGCAGCACCGTGGCCTGCGCGCAGTGCCACAACCACAAGTTCGACCCCGTCTCGCAGAAGGACTACTACCGCATGATGGCCTTCTTCGACAACGCGGAATACCGCGTGCAGGGCCTGGGTGAGGTCGTGACGGACAAGTGGATCGTCGAGCCCGATCTGGAGCTCGCGGCCCCCGAGGTGCTCGCGAAGCGCGACGCGCTCAAGGCCGAAGCGGAGGCGCTCAAGAAGACGATCGACGCGCGCGACCTCGGTGCCGAGCTCGCAGCCTGGGAGACGGCCCTGCGGTCGAAACCGCCGCGCTGGACGGTCCTGCGTCCCGTCCGCGCCGACTCGGCCTACGCGGCCGCGCTGGCGAAGCAGAAGGACGGCTCCCTCCTGGTGTCGGGGCCGAAAGCGGACCGGGACACCTATACCGTCACCGTGCGGACCCCCGGCGCCGCGATCACGGCCCTCCGCCTGGAGGCGCTTCCCGATCCGTCCCTGCCCGCCCACGGTCCCGGCCGTTCGTCCTCGGGTAACTTCGTGCTCACGCGTCTCGGCCTGCGCGCGGGAGCGGAGGCGATTCCACT
>WNFM01305357.1_pt2 | contig 24456 bp, 15 predicted proteins | sample 5400271 | NCBI WGS metagenome assembly WNFM01 (sample SAMN13153352, study PRJNA577476) | soil metagenome | isolation source: 60 cm saprolite on Douglas fir-dominated hillslope | place: USA:California | collected 2013-09-17 | reverse complement strand
GATGCCCGTGTTCGCCGCCACCAGCGCGAAGCTGACCAGCCACACGCCGCCCAGCGCGGCCAGGGCGAGGAACACGGGATGCTGCCACTGGCTGGCCCCGTACACCGCCCACGGTCCGCCGAGCCCCTGCCAGGAGCGAGCCCAGTCGGCCACCAGCCAGCAGCTCGGCACGACCGCGAGCGCGGCCAGCGCGCGGAGCAGCGTCACCGGCTGCCGCAGCAGTCCCCAGGTCGCGGCCCCGACGCCGGTCCACAGCACTCCGGTCACCGCCGCGACGAGCAGCAGCCCGGGGCCCAGGTTGAGCACCAGCCAGTAGAGCGAGGCGACCAGGAACCCGGTCCCAAACCACCAGCCGCGCACGGCCGCCTCGCGCGCCGACGGCGCGGCGCGGAACAGCAGCATGCCCGGGACCAGGCCGAACCAGGCCAGGAACTCCAGATTCGGCGCGGGGAAGGCCAGGGCGGGCAGCGCGCCGGCGACAAGCGCGGCATAGTGAACCGGCCGGGTGAAGGCGCGCCAGAATGCCACATCCCTATTGTGAGTCCCCCGCGCAAGGCTTAGGTCCGGCGCGGTCATGCCGGGCCGGAAGAATGACACTCTGCCAGCATCCGCCTGGCCGGCCGGGCGGGCTCCGCCTAAGAATCCCGGCGCGACCGCCGCCGCTCCCTGGTCGCCCCCATGATGGCCCAGGCCAGTGCCGCCACGGCCAGGGCGCTGAGCGCGAGCTCGGGCCACTCGCCGAGCCTTTCGGCCAGCGTGTCGCCGGTGAGCAGCGGGACCCGGGACTCGATCACGGCTCGCTGCCAGGTCCGGGTGTGGGCGATCAGCGACCCGTCGGGGGCGATGATCGCGCTGACCCCGGTCGTTCCCGCAACGATCATGGCACGGCCGAACTCGATCGCCCGGATCCGGGCCATGGCCAGCTGCTGCAGGGTCTCGCCCAGCTGGCCGTCTACCTCGAAGTCGGCGTCGTTGGTCTGCTCGGTGAGCAGGTTCGCGCCGGCGCTGACCTCCGAGGAGACCAGGTTGTCGAAGCCGACCTCGTAGCAGATCACGTCGCCAAGCCTGACCTTTCCGATGCGGAACACCACCGCGCGATGCCCGGGCGTGAAGTTCACCGGCTGCAGCGAGGGCAGCGAGCTGAACGTATTCAGCAGGCTTCGGAACGGGATGTACTCCCCGAAGGGGACCAGCTGGCGCTTGATATAGAACGCGACCGGGCCGCGGCCCGGCAGCCAGAGCTGGCCGGTGTTGCGCAGCGGGTTCTCCAGTACCGCGCCGACGAGCACCGGCCTGTTGATCGCCGCGACCGCGCCGGCGATCGTGGCGTAGACGTACGGGTCCAGGCGGGGATCGATGTCGGTGGAGTTCTCCGGCCAGATCACCAGGTCAGGTGCTGGGCGCGAGCTCGCTTTGACCTGAGCGGCCAGCCGCTCCGTGGCGGCGGCATGGTTTCCGGTCACGGTCGTTTCCCGCACTTGCTTCGCCAGTGTCCCGGCATGCGGGACGTTGCCCTGCACCGCGGCCACCTCCGCGGTCGGGGCACCGGCTCCTCGCTGGCCCGCGGGCAGGGCCGAGCCGGCCAGGGCGAGGCCAGCCACGGCGGCGAAGGCGAGCGCGCGAACGGCCCGGCGGCGGATCGCGGCGAGCGCGGCGCCGGGCGATGTCATCCAGGCCGCGCGGCTGCGACCCTGTTTCACCGACCAGGGGGTCACCAGCCTCGGGGCACGGCCCGGGGCGAGCAGCAGCCAGGCCAGCGTGGTCCCGGCCAGCGCCACGAGGAACGTCAGCAGCGGGGGACCGCCGTACGCGACCCAGCGGACCGTGGGAGCCTGCGCCTGGCTCATGGCCAGTCGGCCCCAGGGAAAGGCATAGGGCCACCGGTTACGGAAGGCCTCTACGGCAACCCACCAGCAAGCGACGGCGACCGGCCAGGGCCGCAGGCGCAACATCAGCCGCTGGCCAAGCGCGAACACTGCGAAGATCACAGCCTCGGCGACCGCCAGGGAGGCCCACGCGTACCAGGCGACGTTGATCAGCCAGGACAACAGCGGAACGAAGAACGCCAGGCCGAACCCGAGCCCGACGGCGAAGGAACCGCGCAGGCTCCGCCGCCAGAGCGCGATGGCGAGCAGCGCCGGCCCGGCCGCTGCGAGCGGCCAGAAACCGGCCGGCGGGAATGCCGCCGCGAGGCCCAGGCCCCCGGCGATCGCCAGGAGCAGCGCGGGGAGCATGGGCAGGCCGGCGCGCTCGCCGGGCTGCTGGTCGGTGTCTGGAGTCCGCGCTGGTCTGGCGGGCCCGGGAGGCAGGACAGGTTGATGCGAGCCGCCCGCCTGGCCGGCTGAGCCGCCCGCCTGCCCGGTGGCGCCGGTCTGCGGCACCGTGCCTCCTGCCTGCCGTCGGTTATGGATAGATGGTGCGAGCGTAGCCGGGCACTCCCACCGGGTAAGCAGCACGCTGTTGGCAGCCGCCTGTTGGAAACATGGGCGGCGGTGAGCCGGGCGCTGGCGGAATATTCGGCGCGCTGCGCTGGTCAGACATACCGCCGTCGGAGCGTTCAAAACGCGCAAGACCGTTCAAGACGGCCGCGCGGATGCGGGCCAGCATGGTGGGGCATGAGCCGCTGTTACCTGACGGGCCACCGCGACAGACCGCCCGGAGGGAGACCAGCGGCCATGAGCCTCGGTGAAGGCAGGGGGTTGCGGTGAGCCGCCGGGGCTGGGCGCTGTTCATAGCGATGGGCGTCATCTGGGGGGTTCCGTACCTGCTGATCAAGGTCGCGGTCGGCGGCGTTCCGGTGCCAGTGCTCGTTCTGGCCCGGGTCGGGATCGGCGCGGCGCTGCTGCTGCCGCTGGCCGTGAGACGACGGCAGCTTGGCGCGCTTCGGCCGCACTGGCGCTGGCTGGCCGCGTTTGCAGTAGTCGAGATCATCACGCCCTGGCTGCTGCTGTCCGAAGCCGAGCGCAGGCTGTCAAGCTCACTGAGCGGCCTGCTGGTCGCAGCGGTGCCGATCATCGTCGTCGCAGGTGCCCGGCTCACCGGCGGCACGGAACGGCTGACCGCGATCCGGTGGACCGGACTGCTGGCCGGGCTGGGCGGCGTCGCGCTGCTCGCCGGGCCCACGGCCGCGGGCGGCGACGCTCTGTCGATTATCGAGGTGCTGCTCGTCGCGGTGTGCTACGCCACCGGGCCGCTGATCGCCAGCAGGAAGCTCGGCGATCTCCCGCCGCTCGGGATGACCGCGGCGTGCCTGGGCCTCGCCGCGATCGTCTACGCGCCCCTGGCCGCGCTCACCTGGCCGAGCGCGGTGCCGTCCGGCCGGGTCCTCGCCGCCCTGGCCGGCCTGGCGGTCGTCTGCACGGCCGCGGCGTTCGTGCTCTTCTTCCGGCTGATCGCCGAGGTGGGCCCGGCCCGGGCGAGCGTGATCACCTACATCAATCCCGCGATCGCCGTGGCCCTGGGAGTCTCGGTGCTCGGCGAGCCGTTCACGCCGTCGATGGCCGGCGCGTTCGCGCTGATCCTCGGCGGCTCGGTGCTGGCGACCCGCTCCGGCCAGCGCCGGGCGCAGATTCCCGAGCCGGAACCCGGGCCCCCCAGGGGGCTCCCGGGGGTCGCGCCCCCGGGCCAGCACAGCGGGGGGGTCTGGGGGGTCGCGCCCCCGGGACAGCACAGCGCTCCGGCATCCGCGAGCCAGCCATAAACCTCGCTGCCGCTCTGCGCCCGCCCGACTAGACTCGCGCAGGTGATCGACCTCAAGGCCGCACGGCTGGAGCCCGACCTCTACCGGACGGCGCTGGCCCGGCGCGGTGCGGCCAAGGACTTCGATGCGCTGCTGGCCGCGGATGCCCGATGGCGCGAGCACACCGAGCGGGCCGAGACGCTCCGCGCCGAGCAGAAGAGGCTGTCCCGGGGCAAGCCCGGGCCCGGCGAGCTGGCCGAGCTGCGGCAGCTCGCCGCCCAACACGCGGCGGCGACCGAGGAGCAGGCGCAGGCCGCCCGCGAGCGCGAAGAGCTGCTCGCCCGCATCCCGAACCTGCCCGACCCGACCGCCGCCGACGGCATGGACGAGGACGACGCCCAGCTGGTCCGGACCTGGGGCGAGCCGCCGCAGTTCAGCTTCGAGCCCCGCGATCACCTGGAGCTCGCCTCGCCCCGCGGATGGGTTGACATGGCGCGGGGAGCGCGCCTCTCCGGCTCCAGGTTCGCCTATCGGATCGGGGACGTGGCGCTGGCCGAGATGGCCCTGTACCGGTTCGCCATCGACAGCCTGACCCGCAAGGGCTTCCTCCTGGTGCTGCCGCCGATCCTGGTCGGCGAGCGGGCCATGTACGGGACCGGCTTCCTGCCCACCGAGGAGTCCAACCTCTACCGCCTGGAGAAGGACGACCTGTACCTGACCGGCACCTCCGAGGTCGCGCTGGCCGGGATCCACATGGATGAGCGGCTCGAGGAGGACCAGCTTCCGGCCCTTTACGCGGGATTCACCACCAACTTCCGGCGCGAGGCCGGGGCGGCGGGCAAGGACACCAAGGGCATGTTCCGGGTGCACCAGTTCGACAAGGTGGAGATGTACGTGTACTGCGTTCCGGAGCAGTCCGCGGAGTTCCACGAGCGGCTGCTGGCCTATGAGGAGGAGATCGTCCAGGCTCTGGGCCTGCCCTACCGGGTGATGAACATCGCGGTGGGCGACCTCGGTGCGTCCGCCGCCAAGAAGTACGACATCGAGGCCTGGTTCCCGGTCCAGCAGCGGTACCGGGAGATCACCTCCTGCTCGAACACCACCGACTACCAGGCCCGGCGGCTGAACATCAGGTTTCGCCGGGACCGCGGCCTGGAGTTCGTGCACACGCTCAACGGCACCGGCGCCACCGCCCGCGCGCTGCTGTCGATCATGGAGAACTTTCAGGACGAGGGCGGCACGGTCGCCGTCCCCGAGGTGCTGCATCGGTACGGTGCCCCGGCGACGCTCGGCGCGGCCCGCTAGCACGATGGCCCGTTTCGGCATGGAGGCCGGGTAGTCCCTTGGATGCTCGATCGCTGCGCGCACAGCTACCTGGGTACATTGACGGCTCGTACCTGGGTTTGGTCCGATAGTCTCCGCAACGATGGATATCCGCGCGACGATGGAGACCGCCCTGCTGAGGCCGGCCGGGGGTGGGCGGGCGGGCGTGCACCTGCCGGGCGGACGCCGGACGGTCCATATGGTCGCGGTGGCGGCGCTGACCACCGTGGTGGCCGCCGGCTACTCCGCGGTCGCGCTGGGCCTTTACCACACGTTCCGGACCTCGTCGTACGACCTGGTGATCTTCGACCAGGCCGTGCGGTCGTATGCGCACTTCAGGCCCGGCATTTCGATCATCAAGGGTCTCCATAACGGATTCGGTCCCGACTTCTCGGTCCTCGGAGATCACTGGTCGCCGATCATTGCCTCACTGGCGCCGCTGTACTGGATCTTCAATAGCCCGGTGACCCTCCTCGTGGCGCAGGCGGTGTTGTTCGCGCTGGCGATCCCGCCGCTGTGGGTGTTCACGCGCCGCGCGTTCGGCGGGGGGAGCAAGGCCACCGCGGCCGCCTACCTCGTCTCCGGGGCGTACGCGCTGAGCTGGCCGATCGCCTCGGCCTTGGCCTTCGACTTCCATGAGGTCGCGTTCGCCCCGGTGCTGACGGCGGTGGCGCTCGAGCGCCTGTCGGCCGGCCGGCTGCGGACGGCCCTGGTCGCGCTCGGGGCCCTGCTCCTGGTCAAGGAGGACATGGGCCTGTTCGTGGCCGGGATCGGCCTCTACCTCGCGGTGTCGCGCCCGCGCGTCGTCCGCAGGCAACTGGCTGTCGGCTGCGCGCTTATCGTGGCTGGGATCGCCGCCGCAGTCATCGCCACCTATGTCCTGATCCCGGCCTTCGGCGGCCGCTCCGACTACTACTGGGCCTACACCGCGCTCGGTCCACATGCCCCGCAGGCCGTCTGGCACCTGATCACCCACCCGGCCAGCCTGAAGCTGCTGGCCACGCCGGAAGTCAAGCTCCAGACCATGCTGTGGCTGTTCGGGGCGTTCTGCTTCCTGTCGCTTCGCTCGCCCATGGCGCTCGCCGCGATCCCGCTCCTGCTGGAGCGCATGCTGGCCAACCTGTTCCCCTACTGGTGGATCACCTCCTACCAGTACAACGCGTACCTCGTGATCATCCTGGTGTTCGCCGCCGTCGACGGCGCCGCCCGGCTCGACCGCCAGTGGCAGGCCCGGCAGCATCGCGCCGCCGGGCGGGAGCGTCGCCCCGCGGCGGGAGCGGCCGCGGGGGAGGGCGGTGCCAATGTGGACCCCGGCCCGGGCCCGCCTGCCGGGCCGCCGGCCTCCCGGAGCCCGCGGTCGTTGGCGCCGTGGTCGGTAGCCCCGTGGTCGGCAGCCCCGTGGTCGGTAGCCCCGTGGTCGGTAGCACTGGGCTGCGCCGTCGCGATGTGCGCCGTCGCGGTGGGCCTCGTCCCGCACTTCGCGTTCGGGCCCGCCCTGCACCCGTCGCACTACCAGCGGGACGCGCAGGAGACGGCGGCCGCGGCGGCGGACGCTGTGGTTCCGGGCGGCGTAACCGTCGAGGCCGCGGACAATCTCGGCCCGCAGCTCTCGGCCCGGGACACCGTCCTGCTCTGGGACGGCGACGGGCACACGCCCCCGTTCGGGGCCCCGTGGGTGGTCGCCAACGTCAGGCAGCCCCAGTTCACGTTCACCGGCGTGCGCGAGCAGAAGCAGCGGGTAGCGCTGCTGGAACGCAACGGCTACCGGCTGGTCTTTGCTCGCGACGGGTATGTCGTGCTGCATCGGGTCGGCTCGCGGACGGGTGCGACAGCTTCTAAGGAGTCCGCAGGATGAGCGGAGGGGTGGCCAGCGGCGGGGTGAGCAGCGGCATGAGCGTCGGGGCGCAGGCCGAGACCGCGGGCCGCTCGGTGCCCGGAGTCGAGGCCGGCGGCGCGGCGCCAGCGGACACCGCGGCCCGGCTGCTCGGACGGCTGACCGTGCTGCCGGCGCTGCTGCTGATGGCGTGGCTGCTGGCCGGGCTGCCGCTGCTGCTCGCGGGCGTCTTCACGCCGGTGGCCATGCTGGTGGTGTCGGTGCCGGTGGCGGTGGTGCTCGTGACCCTCAGCCTGCGCTGGGTTCCCGGCCGCGGGCCGGGCGCACGGCCCGCCCGCCGACCGGAGCAGGCGCGCACGCCCTGGTGGGCGGTGGCGGGCGTGGTCGCGGTGGCGGTTGCGTTCGGTATCGACCAGATGATCTACCACAGCCAGTTCATCATCGTGACGCGCGATCCGGCCTCCTATATTCAGTTCGCGAACTGGATCGCCCACCACGGCTCGCTGCCGATACCGCAAGATCGCGCCGCCTTCGGCGGCACCCATCACGTGCTGACCTTCTCCAGCTTTGCCGCCTGCCGATGATCCTGGCCGCCGGGTTCTGGGTCGGCGGCGTCAGCACCGCCACGGCCATGGCCCCTGTGATCGGGGGGTGCGCGGTGCTGACGTTCGGCGGCCTGGCCGCCCGGCTCATCGGGCCACGCTGGGCTCCGCTCGCGTCGCTCGCCCTCGCGCTCTCGCTGCCGGAGTTCTTCACCAGCCGGTCGACATACAGCGAGCCGATCGTGCAGATCCTGTTCCTGGGCGGGCTCTGCCTGGTCATCGACTCGCTCGAGGCGGACGGGGCCGGGGCCAGGGTCCTCGCGGCGCTCGGCGGACTGGCCCTCGGCCTGACGCTGCTGGTGCGGATCGACGGGGCGAGCGACATCGTCCCGGTGATCCCGTACCTGGGAATACTCATCCTCGGCCGCCGGCGACAAGGTTTCCCCATGCTGGGCGGCCTGGCGGTCGGCGTGGTCAACGGCCTCGCCGACGGCCTGGTGCTGTCCAGGCCGTACCTGGACAGCATCAAGTCGTCGCTGGTTCCGCTGGCGCTGATCGTCGGCGTAGTGATCATCGCGACGGCGCTGGCGGTGGCCTGGCGGTGGAACAAGGGCCTGCCGCGCATCGAACGAACATGGCTGCCGAACGCCGCCGCCGCGGCGGCGGTCGTGGTGGTGATCGGCTTCACGCTCCGCCCATACGTGCAGACGGTGCGGGCGAAGTCGACCTCGTTCTTCGAGTCCATCATGGTCGGCTACCAGCGGGCCGACCACATCCCGGTCGCCCCCGAGCGCCTGTATTACGAACTCAGCCTGCACTGGGTGTTCTGGTACATCGGCGTGCCCGCGGTGGCCCTGGGCACCCTCGGGGCGGCGCTGCTGGCCCGGCGGTGCCTGCGGGGCCGGGCGCCGGCGTGGACCCTGGCCCTGATGATCTTCGCATGGTCCATCGTGGCCACGCTCTACAAGCCAGCGATCACCCCCGACCACCCCTGGGCGAGCCGCAGGCTGGTGCCCGCCGTCCTGCCGGGCTTTATCCTGCTGGCGGTCTGGGGCTCGGACTGGCTGCTGCGCTGGATCCGCCGCGCGGACATCGGCCGGGCGCTGTACGCAGGCATCGCGACCTGCTGCGTGGCGGCGCTGCTGCTGCCCGCGGCGGTCACCACGTTCGGCCTGCGGATACGGTCGGGCGGCCCGGTCGGGATCAGGCTGGTGGCGGAGGGCCTGGCGGCCAAGACCACGTACCGTGGCGAGATCCCGGCGGTCCGGCACCTGTGCGCAGCGATCCCCCGCGACGCATCGGTCGTGTTCGTCGGCAGCGGCAGCGGCGGCGCCGCCGACCGGCTGACCCAGGTCGTCCGCGGGACGTGCGGCGTGCCGGTGGCCCGCCTCGATCACGCGCATCCGGGCACGGTCGCCCAGGTCGTGCGCGGCATCGAGCAGGCTGGCAGGCGGCCGGTGTTCCTGGCGGGCGTGCGCTCGCGGCTTGTCCCGTACGGAGGCCAGATCCGGCAGGTCATGAGGCTGCGCACCACGATGGACGAGAACGCGCTCACGGCTCCTCCGCTGCACACCCTGCCCTTCAACGTGACCGTCTGGATGTCGGAGCCGTCGTCATGACCGTGTCAATCGACAGCATGGCCGCTGACACGCCGGAAACCGTAGTACCCTCGGCGGCTGTGAGTGCTACGCCCCCCCAGGATCCGTTTGTCTCGATCATCCTGCCCTGTTACAACGAGCAGGACCACGTCACGGCCGAGGTCGAGCGGATCTGCGCGGCCATGGATGCCAGCGAGTACGACTACGAGTTGCTGGCGTTCGACGATGCGTCCACCGACGACACCCTCGCCCGCCTGCAGGAGGCCGCGTTCACGTTCCCGCGCCTGGAGGTCGTGCACTTCTACCGGAACGGCGGCTCGGGAACGGTCCGCCGGATCGGCACCCAGCGGGCCCGGGGCGAGATCGTCGTGTGGACCGACGCCGACATGTCGTACCCGAACGACCGCATACCCGAACTGGTCCGGATGCTCGAGAAGGAGGCCACGCTGGATCAGGTGGTCGGCGCGAGGACCAGCGAGCAGGGCACCCACAAGATCCTGCGGATCCCGGCCAAGTGGTTCATCCGCAAGCTCGCGGAGCAGCTCACCGGCTCCCAGATCCCCGACCTGAACTCGGGCCTGCGGGCCTTCCGGCGCCAGGTCGCGCTCCCGTACCTGCGACTGCTGCCGCCCGGGTTCTCCTGCGTCACTACGATCACGCTGGCCTTCCTGTCCAACCAGCACGACGTGCGTTATGTCCCTATTGAGTACGCCAAGCGGGCGGGAACGTCGAAATTCCGCTTCGTCACCGACGCCTACCGCTACATCCTGCAGGTGCTGCGGATGGTGATGTACTTCAACCCGCTCAAGGTCCTCATGCCCGTCGCGCTGTTGCTGCTCGGCCTCGGCAGCGCCAAGGGCATCTACGACCTCGCGGCGCATCCGTTCCGCCTCGCGATCGACACGATCCTGATCTTCGTGACCGGGTTGCTCATCGCCTCGCTCGCGCTGCTCGCCGACCTGATCGTCCGCTCCCGCGGAGATACCTAGATCTAGCGCCGGGTGTTCGGAGCCAGCAGCACGTAGTATGGCTGTCCTTCAAGGCCCAGGTCGATCCTGCGGGCGTGTGGGTACCGCTGCAGGAAGTACCGGGCCTCCGGGGCGTCCAGGCTCGTGGTGACCAGCGCCTGCGTGCGTGCCAGCATGAACGTCCTGAAGTAGGCCATGTACGCCTGAAGCTGCGGGACGTTGAGAACGGTCGTGTGCTTGTCGTACTGGAACGGCGCCGGGGTGAGGTCTGCCACGAAGTAGATAAGGCCGGGGTAGCCGTCCGGGACGTCAACGACGTAGCTGGCGCGGTTGCCGATGAGCGTGTGCAAGCGGTTCATCTTGGCGATGAAGGACTGCATTGACTGGTGCCCGAACTGACAGCATTTTGGCGCCTCCGCTAGCCCGGTGCCGACCCGGCGGGCGGCCAGGGTTGCGGGCTGGCCGGCCTGGTGGCCGGCGGCCAGGTGCTGGCGGTCCAGGTAGGGCACCTCGGCTGTGGTGCGCACGCCGGACCACGAGTACGCCGCATACGGCAGCAGCGCGAACGACGCCGCCGCCAGCGCCGCGCCGACCCCGATGAGCGTCGTCCGCCGCCGCCCGCCGAGCAGCCGCGGCAGTACCGTGGCGACCACCACCGCCAGCACCGGAACGGCGAGCAGAGTCCCGGCCATGTCCGTGGTGTCCGCGCGCAGCATCCCGCCCTCGTACAGCAGGATCGTGGCCAGCACCGACACGGCCAGCAGCATCCGTTCCCGCGACCACCGGGTCGCGATCCGCAGCGGCCGGACCTCAAACACCAACGCCACCGCGATGACCGCGAGCACGAAGGGCAACGCGTAGAACATCGTCGTCAGCGGGGACGGCAGGTGACTGTCAGCCTGCCACGGACTGTTGCTCCAGCCCCCGGCGACGGCGATGGGGTACTGGAAGTAGCGGTACAGGAACTCTCCCAGGTCGCCTTGCGCGGCGTAGAACCCCAGGATCGGCAGCCAGACCAGCGCGCACCCCGCTGCCGGAGCGGCGAGCCCGGCGGCCACCGCCTTCCCGGAGAACGTGCCGGTCAGCAGCAGCAGCGCGCCCAGCGCCAGCGCACCGACCACGCCGGCGGCCAGGTTCTCCTGCCCCATATATGACATGACGCCCCAGACCAGGCCCAGGGCGGCGCCACCGGCGACGCCCCGCCACGACGGACAGCGCCGGATAACCGCGGGCAGCAGGAGGATGAGCGCGACCGCACCGGCGTAACGCAGCGGGTTGGCCCACCCCCAGTAACCAACGAAATGCCCGGACGTCTGGAACGCGACCTGCCGCAGCGGCGGGTAGACCAGCGCGGACAGCGCCGAGACCGCCAGGGCGCGGACGTACCCAAACGCCAGGAAGAAGGCCACGAACAGCACCGATACCCCGACCCAGAACAACACCGCCCACGCCTGCCGGAAGCCCACCACCGAGAACGACGTGACGTGGCGCATCAACCAGTAGCACGCAAGCTGCGTCCCCGGGCCAAACTGGGTCCCGGCCGCGCCGGTGTCGGGCAGATGGCCCCCGGCGATCGCCTGGAACCCGGGTAGCCAGACATCCTCCTGGTAGGTGATGCTGGTGGGCGTCTGGCTCAGGTACCACGGCGGCCCGACGAAGTACCAGGCCAGGGCCAGGGCCGTCGCGACCCCGGCTGCCACCCCCAGCGCCCGGCGCCACCGCGGCAGCCCGGGCCGGATCCCTGGGTGACCGGTGCCCGCGGAGGCGACCGGGTCCCTGGTGGCATCAAGCACGCCCACGCTCCGGCGCGTGACCAGCCCGGCCAGCCAGGCTCGCCAGCTTGGCGGCCGGTCGCGTGCAGCCCGCAGCACCCGCGCCGCGGCGGTCAGGAACAGCATGGGGGCCAATGCGCCGAGCAGGTAGGCGGCGGTCTCCCAGCGCTTGTCGGTGAACCCGAAGATGACCCATTGCACCGACGGCGGGAACGTGGCCTGGGCGCGGTAATACGCCACGATCAGCAGGAATGGAAACCACGCCGCGAGAGCCAGCCATATCGCGGCGCGTGCCTGCGGGTCGACAGCCCGGTCCAGCCATGCGGGCCGGCCCCGGCCGCCCAGCAGCAGCGAGAGGACGCCCAGCACCGCGCTGAGGCAGAACGCGGCCAGCGCGACATCGATCATGTCCCGCTGCGGCCCGCCCAATGTGCGGCCGGGATCGATGAACGCCGCGATGGCCATGATCCCCAGGCTGGTCACGGCCAGCGAGACCAGCGCGGCCCGGTAGAACGGCCGCGGGCCAGCGTCCGCCAGGCGCAGCGCCCGGCCCAGGAGCCTGGGCACGTCGTCGCGAGGGCGGATCTCGACGGCCACGGGCGCTCCTGTCCACATGCCTGTCCTGGCGACTGCAGCAGGCATTGTAGCCCGCCTCGGCATACACCAAGGCGGACATTCGAGGCGATGCGCGCCCTCGCCCGCCCCTGGCCGGGTGCGTCATGACGGGGCTGCGCCCGGCGCTGGCCGGCTACCTGGACCTGCGGCGCAGCCTGGGTTTCAAGCTGGCCCGCGCGTGATCAGGCTCGCCTCCAGGCGCGAGCCGCAGTACGTGCTACTTCGCCGAGGCCAGGAACTAGCACAGAAGCGGCGCGTGCGGGAGAGCTGCGCATGCGGTAGAAGAGAGGTCGTGGATACCGCCGAACTCACACTGCTGACCTCGCTGGAAGACCGCCACTGGTGGTACAAGGAGCGCCGCGCCATACTCGGCCGGGAACTGCGACGGCTGCCGGGCCCCGGCCGGGCACTGGACGTCGGCGCCGCGGGCGGCGGCAACACCAGGGTGCTGAAGGCCCGTGGCTGGCAGGCCGTCGCGCTCGAGTACTCGGGTTCCGCGGCTGAGGTCGCACGCGCCAGGGGCATCTGGGCCGTACGGGCCGATGCCAGGGGGCTCCCGGTCCGCTCGGGGACCTGCGGTCTGGTGACCGCGTTCGACGTGCTTGAGCACATCGACGAGGACTATCTGGCCGCGGCCGAGATCGCCAGGGTCCTCCAGCCGGGCGGGACAGCCCTGATCGCGGTGCCGTGCGACATGGCCCTCTGGTCCGCGCACGATGACGCGGTCGGGCACGTGCGCCGGTATTCCCGGTCCGGGCTGGCCAGCCTCATCCAGAAGGCCGGGCTGACCATGGAAGAGATGTGGAGCTGGAACGTTCTGCTTCGCTCGGCCGTGGCCATGCGGCGGAAATCCTCCACCGGCAGCGACCTGGAGGAGGTCTCCCCCCTGGCCAACGGGCTGCTGACCGCTGTGGTCGTCGCGGAGCGCTATCTGCCGGTCAAGTCCTGGCCCGGAGTCTCGCTGATGGTGCGCGCCCGCCGTCCCTGACGGCGTCCTATACCCGCTAGCCTGGGACGTTGCCAGGCAAATGCGAGCAACAGGACTACTCATGGACGCGCTGAAGTACTCGATCGTTGTGCCGGTGTACAACGAGGAAGAGTCGATCGCGGAGCTGGTCGGCAGGCTGCGCGAGACCATGGACAAGCTTGATGGCCCGGCCGAGGCCGTGCTCGTCGACGACGGCAGCACTGACTCCAGCTACCAGCTCATGCTGGACGCCCACTACCGGGACCCGCGATTCAAGGTGATCCAGCTTTCCCGCAACTTCGGGCTCCAGCTCGCCATCACGGCCGGCATGGACAACGCCTCGGGCCAGGCGGTCGTGGTGATGGACGCCGACCTGCAGGACCCGCCGCACGTCATCCTCGACATGGCCGCCAAGTGGCAGGAGGGATACGAAGTCGTCTACGCCGTCCGGCAGCACCGACCGGGCGAGACCAGGTTCAAGACCGCGACCGCGACCACCTTCTACAGCGTGCTGCGCCGCCTGGCCAGCATCGACCAGACGGTGGATGTCGGTGACTTCCGGCTGGTGGACCGGAAGGCGCTGGACGCCTTCCTGCGCATGCGGGAGCACAACAGGTACGTTCGCGGGATGTTCTCGTGGATCGGCTTCCGGCAGGCCGCCGTGCCCTACGACCGGGAACCGCGGCACGCGGGTACCACCAAGTACCCGCTGCGCAAGATGATCAAGTTCGCCGCGGACGCGTTCGTGGGGTTCTCCACCGCGCCACTGCGATTCGCGCTGGTGGGGGGCTTCATCATCGCGATGATCGCGGTCGGGTACGGGCTGGTGGCGATAGCGCTGAAGCTGGCCGGACTGCCCTATGTGCCCGGTTATGCCTCCCTGCTGGTAACGATCGCGTTCCTGAGCGGCGTGCAGCTCATGGTGATGGGCATGGTCGGCCAGTACGTGGCCCGGGTGTACGACGAGACCAGGGGGCGGCCGCTCTATCTCGTGCGCGCGGCGCGCGGCTTCGGGACCTGGGGCGACTTCGCCGCAGCAGACTCCATGCCAGACGGCTTCCAGCGGCCGGTCGCGCCCGGCCCCGGCCGCCCGCCGCGGCCGGTGCCATGACGGCGAGCGAGGCGGATATTCCCGGCGCGGGCGCGGGCGCGGGCGAGGGCGCGAGCCGCACCGCCACCGTGCCGAGGATCGCCAGTGCCGGACAGCTCGCCATTCGCGCCCGGCTCCCCCGCCCGGCCCTCGAGGGGCTGCTCGCGCTGGCGGCCTACCTGGCTGTCTTCATCATCGGTTACGCGTTTCCGCTGGTCCGCCATGCTGGCGTGCCCCAGGTCGGGCAGTCCACCCTGGACCCGAACTTCTACATCTGGAGCTGGCGCTGGTGGCCCTACGCCATATCGCACGGGCTCAACCCTCTGTACTCCAGCCAGATCGGGGCACCGGCCGGTTACAACCTGGCCTGGACGACCCCGGCCCCGGCGGTGGCCGTGATCCTCTCTCCGGTCACCGCGGCGTTCGGCCCGATAACGTCGTTCAACCTGACGCTCCTGCTCGCGGCGCCGGTCTCGGCCTGGGCGGCGTTCCTCGCGGCCCGGCGGCTGACCAGCCGATTCTGGGCCGCTCTAGCGGCCGGGGCCGTCTACGGCTTCTCCTGGTACGAGGTCGCTGAGACCGGCGCAGGCCACCCGAATCTGTATGTCATCATGCTGCTTCCGCTCATGGTGTACCTGGTGCTGCTCTGGCGGGACGGGAAGCTGGGGAGTGGCTGGTTCGTCGGCCTGACGGCGGTCGCGATGGCCGCGGAGTTCTACATCTCCAATGAGACGTTCGCCGGGATGACGGTGCTGTGGGCGGCCGGCCTGCTGATCGGCTTCGCGCTGGCCAGGCCCGCGGAGCGGCAGACTGTCGCCAGGCTCGCTCGGCTGGCCGGTCTCGCCTATGTGGCGGCCATCGCGGCGGTGTCGCCGTACCTGGTCTATGCGCTGCGGCACTCCCCTCCAGCGTTCACGAAGGTGCAGCCAGCGTTTTCGCTGAACGTCGAAAACCTGGTAAATCCCTGGTCGGGAATTGTCCTGCTGGTGATCGTGCTGGCCCTGGCGGTGCTCACCTGGTCGAGCAGGCTCACCAGGCTCCTGGTCATCGGATTCGTGCTCATCGTGGCGCTTGCCATCGGTCCTGTCCTGGTGATCGGAGCCCGGCAATTCGGCTCGGTGCCGTGGGAACGGCTGTGGTACCTGCCGGTAGCCCGCAGCGCCGAGCCATTGCGGCTCATGATCTTCGCCAACCTCGTGCTCGCGATCATCGTCGCCCTATGGCTCGCGCTACCCGTCAAGAACGGGCTGCTGCTGGCGGCGCGGTGGATCCTCGGCTTGGCGGCCGTCGCGGGCATCATCGCGTACGTGCCGACGGCCTCCCGGGGGAGCGTCATTCCGGCTCGCACGGCGTCGGCGGCGGCACGGCCAACCGGCGCCCTGCCGGCCTTCCTCACGTCCGGCCGCTACCGGGACTACCTGCGCCCGGGCGAGATCGTGGTGGTCGTGTCGGACCGCGGGAACGCCTCGATGCTGTTCCAGGCGGATACCGACTTCTACGTGCGGATCGCCGGGGGGTTCATCAACCGGTCGCTCTCCACGGCCACCGGCCTGCCGGCGTCCGTCGAGGTGCTTAGGCACCCGACCCCGGCCAGGGAGCAGCAGTTCCGCGCTTACGTCCGCCAGGCCGGGGTGGGGGCGATACTCGTGGAGCGGGCCTGGTCGGCGCCCTGGATGAACGTCTTCAGCCGGATGGGCCTGCACGGCACGCCGGTGGGCGGCGTGATCGTCTACCCGACGGGCTGAGCCCGGTCTCAGCCGGCCAGGGCGTGACGGAAGTACTCGACGGTCCGCTCGAGGCCTTCGTCGAGCCGGACGGTCGGCTCCCACCCCAGGATCTCGCGGGCGCGGGCGATGTCGGGGCGGCGCCGCACCGGATCGTCCGAGGGCAGCGGGCGCTCTTCGATCGGGCCGTCGCTGCCGGTCAGGGCGAGGACCTTCTTGGCCAGCTCGAGCATGGTGAACTCGTCCGGGTTGCCGAGGTTGACCGGGCCGGTCACCTCGCGCGGCGCGTTCATGAGCCGGACCAGGCCGTCCACCATGTCGTCGATGTAACAGAACGACCGGGTTTGCGTGCCGTCGCCGAACACGGTGAGCGGCTCGCCCCGCAGGGCCTGGACGATGAAGCTGGACACCACCCGGCCGTCGTTGGCCAGCATGTTCGGGCCGTAGGTGTTGAAGATCCGCGCCACCTTGACCGGCAGGCCGTGCTGGCGGTAGTAGTCGAAGAACAGGGTCTCCGCGCACCGCTTGCCCTCGTCGTAGCAGGACCGCACGCCGACCGGATTCACGTTGCCCCAGTACGACTCCGGCTGCGGGTGCACGGCCGGGTTGCCGTACACCTCCGAGGTCGAGGCGAGCAGGATCGGCGCGCCCAGCCGCTTGGCCAGGCCGAGCATGTTGATCGAGCCGTGCACGCAGGTCTTCGTGGTCTGCACCGGATCCCGCTGGTAGAACACCGGCGAGGCCGGGCAGGCCAGGTGATAGATCTGGTCGACCTCGACGTACAGCGGGAACGTCACGTCGTGGCGCATCAGCTCGAACCGCGGCTCGCCGAGCAGGTCGATGACGTTGTGCCGGGTGCTCGAGTAGAAGTTGTCCACCACCAGCACGTCGTGACCCTGGCTGAGCAGGCGCCGGCACAGGTGCGACCCGATAAAGCCCGAGCCCCCGGTCACCAGGACCCGCTGGGACTCGCGGGCCGGCACCCGGCCACGACCTCGCGCCGAGTCCTGGCTCACCCAATCTCCTTCCGACGGCCCGCCACCACGGGCAGAACGAACCTGTGCGCCCGCAATCTATCCGGTTTGCCGGGCCCCTGGCCCCTCAGCCCGGCATTCCCGCGTAGGCTGCCCACCGTGAAACTGTCGATTCTCATGCCCGTATACAACGAACGTGCCACTCTGGCCTCCGCGATCAAGGAGGTCCTCAATGTCGACTTTCCCTGCGAGATCGAGCTCGTCGTGGTCGATGACGGGAGCACGGACGGGACCAGGGAGCTGTACCCGTCCCTCGGGGATGACCCGCGGGTGAAGGTCCACATGCACGAGCGCAACCAGGGCAAGGGCGCCGCGATCCGCACGGCCGCCGCGGTCGCCACCGGCGATTACGTGATCATGTGCGATGCGGACCTGGAGTACACGCCGGCCGAGATCCCCTCGCTGCTCGCGCCGGTGATAGCCGGTCAGGCCGAGGTGGTGTACGGCACGAGGACCTTCGGCAGCCACAACGCCTACTCCTATGCCTACGTGCTGGGGAACAAGGGGGTGACGACCTTCGCCAACGTGCTGTTCAACTGCTACATCAGCGACCTGGAGACCTGCTTCAAGCTGATCCCGACCGCGCTGTACCGCAAGCTGGGCATCCGCGAGACCGGTTTCGGCATGGAGGCCGAGGTCACCGGGAAGCTGCTCCGGCGGGGGGTCCGGCCCTACGAGGTTCCGATCAGCTACAGCGCCCGTACCCGCGAGGCCGGAAAGAAGCTCACCTGGCGCGACGGCGTGAAAGCGTTGCAGATCCTGCTGCGGGAGCGGTTCGCCGTCCGCCGCGCCTGACGCGATCCCCAGGTCACCGCCCAGTGGATTCCCCGCAAGCTCGCCGAGCCAGCTCACCCGGTGCCGCGGCTACCGTACTCGACCGGTGGGGCGCAGCCATCCGCCTGCCTGCGGCGTCCAGATTTCGACGCAGGCTCAGGAAGCCCGATGTGGTCGACGTGTGTCTCGCCGTCGCGGTCGGGCTGTGCGTGCTGCTCGTGCACGATGTGCCGTACCTGCTCCATCATTCGTTCTGGGTCGACGAGGCCTGGGTGGCGGAGACGGTCCGGGCGAGGATCGGGCTCACCCCGTCACTGGCGTCGAGCACGCCCCTGGGGTGGACGTTCCTGCTGCGGCTGGTGCCCTTCGGGGGCGCCGAGCGATTGCGGCTCGTGCCGCTCGCGTTCGCGATGCTGACGGCGGCCACGGGGTACCTCTTCGGGCGCGAACTTCGCCTGAGCCGCTTCACCACGGGGATCCTGACCGGCGCCGCCGCGCTGCTGTCGCCCGCGATGCTGGTCCGAGACGACCTCAAGCAATACACGGCCGAGGCATTCGCGTGCCTAGTCCTGTGGGTCCTCGTCGCGCGCATCGAGAACGAATGGACCATCCGGCGCCTGGTCGCGATCGCCGCGACGGCGTCCGCCGGCATGCTGTTCGCCAACACGGTGATCTTCGTCGGGGTGGCCGCCATGGGCTCGCTGGCGCTCGAGTGCCTGGTCACGCGGCACTACCGACGGCTCGCCGAGGTCGCCGCCGCCGCGGCGGCAATGCTCGCCGTGGGCCTCGCGATCTACGAGACCCTCATCCGCCCGCAGGTCACCCACAACCTCGTCACCTACTGGGCTCCCTTCTACGCACCCACCCGGAGCGCGTCCGCCGCGGTCTCCTTCGTCAACCTTCAGCTGCACCACCTCGCGCCCTACTTCGGCTTCGGGTCGCTCATCGTCGACGCCGTGCTGGCACTGGCCGGCATCGCGGCGCTGATCTGGCTCCGGCGCTTCGCCCTGGCCGCCATGCTCCCGATCACGCTGGCGATCGCCATCGGGGCGAGCGCGGCCCGCAAGTACCCGTTCGGGGACATCCGGACCTCCACGTTCTGGCTCGTGGCGGTGCCGGTGCTCATGGCCGTCGCGGTGGCCGCCGCCGGGCGCCTGGCGGCCCGGGTCGACCGCCGGGCGCCGCTGGTCGTCGCCGCGGTGGCCCTGGCCGTCTGGGTGCCGGCCACGGACCCCTACATCAGGTCCCACTCGATACCCAACGAGGACGTCCACTCCGAGGTCACTTATCTCGACGTCCACTTCCGGCCCGGGGACGTGGTCATCGTCAGCTACGGGGCCAGCTTCGGGTTCGCGTACTACTACCCGCCGCAGCCGTCGTTTCCCGTCGGCGGCGGGCCGAACGGCCACGTCGTCGCCTACCCCCGGCTGCCGTGGATGGTCGTGATGACCGCCCGCCGGGCGGCCGACATTGCGGACGCGCTGGCGGCGGCGCGGGCCAAGATCGCTGCGGAGCCGGCCGGAGCCCGCGGGCGGATCTGGATCGTCCGCTCGCACCAGACGCGGACCGAGATCCGGGCGTGGCGCAATGATCTGGCCGGAGCCCGCGTGAGGGCCATCCACGTCGGCCACGACCCCATCCTGCTGCTGGCTCGAGACGGCAGCCCAGCGTAAGCCGGGCCAGCGGCGAGGGCGCGACGGCCGGCCTTGGCCGGCCCGAGCGGATGGCACGCGGGGGGGTCCTGGGGGGTCGTCCCCCCCGGGCTAGCAGAGCCTGAGGATCGTAAGGTGTCCGGTCATCGGGTACGCGATGTCGCGGGTGGGGCAGTAGCCGAACCGCCGCAGGGTCTGCAGCGACTCCTGGTGAGCCCACCGCGGAAAGCGGTAACCGGGCAGGTTGAATTCCAGGAGGAAGATGGCCGGCCGGCCAGGGTGCGCGGCGAGGAACCGGTCGACGACGCCGGGCGTGACGTAGACGACGGAGATGGTGTCCCGGGCCGGGACCCGCGGGCGCGCAGCGACCGCCCGCGGATACCCCGCGTAGCTGTCCATGTAGTACAGCCACTGGGTGCCGTACCAGACCGGCGTGGACCGGCCGGCCCTGATGACGACCAGATCGCCGGGCACGGCCGCCTGGCGCGCGGCCGCGACCGCGTCCTTGACGCCGCCGAACATGGTCGGCTTGGTCTGCAACTCGTTGGACTGGGCAAACGTCTTGGCCGTGGCCACGCCCCCGGCAGCCACGGTGACGGCGAACATCGCCGTCGCCACCGCGAGGGCCGCCATGCGCCACCAGGCGGGGCCCGCGGCGGCACCGTCGGCCCGCCGCGAGCCGCGCAGCGTCCGGGCCAGCCACACCGCGCCGATCCCGCCGAGCACGTAGAGCATCGGCAGGATGAAGATGTTCTGGCGGATCAGGCCGAACGGCCAGCGGTGCAGCGCGGCCCCGACGAGCTCGAGGAGCAGCGCCCCGCCGCAGGCCACGACCAGCGCCCGCCCGGCGACCTCCCGGGCCGCGGCCACGACCCCGGCGGCCAGCAGGATCACCAGGCCTATGGCGAGCAGGTGATGGGCGAGGGGCGGCAGGGAGTACCTCGGGGTTGCGTTGTTCCCGCCCGCGACGCCGGTGATGACCCCGGGGACCCATGACTTCAGGCCGTCGACAGTGAAGCTCGCGAACCCGCCGATCCCGGGCGGCGGGTACTGGGCGTTGAAGTAGTTGGTGCCGACCACGCCGCTCTGCGGCGCCAGGAACAGCACGTAGTGGGCCAGCGCGATCACCCCGGCCAGCGCCTCGCCCGCGAGGCGCAGCGCGACCCGGTCCCGGGCACGGACCGTCTCGACCAGGTCCAGGGCCAGCAGGGGCACGGCCACGAACAGGTTCGGCAGCGAGAAGACGCAGGTCAGGCCCAGCGCGGCGTACAGCCCGAGCAACTGGGCCGGACGCCAGGCCGTGCGCCGCAGCAGCAGGTACAGCGCGATCGTGACCACCGCGAACAGCGCCTCGTACGGGTAGGACTTGAGCTGGAGCCCGTAGTTGACGATCCAGAGGTTGACGAGCAGCAGGCCGGCCGCGCAGAAGCTCACCCCGACGCCGAGCCACCGCCGGGCCAGCAGATAGGTCGCCGCCCCGAGCACGGGCAGGACCAGGAACATGGGGGTGCGCAGCCCCGCCTCGGTGTCGCCGAGTACCAGCCGCGCCGCGTTCTCGATGGCCAGCCAGCCCAGCGACAGCGGGCCCACGGCCGCGTGCATCTGCCCCAGGAAGCTGGGACCCATCGCGATCTCGTACGCCCGCCAGCCTTCGTCGTAGTAGAACGGCCTGGTCAGCAGGTGCCGCAGGAAGAACTCGATCAGCCCGGCCTCGATGACGAGGCAGGCGACGGCGAGCAGGCCACCGACCGGGACGGTCCGCCGGGCGGCGACCGAGCGCGCCGCAGGCTCGGACGCGCGGTCACTGAGAATGCTCACCCGAGCGATCCTACGGCCTGACGCCTGGCGGGCAGGCCCGGCATGTCATGATCATCCGGACGTTAACACACAAACTTGAGACTGCGGTACCTGGCATACCTGGCAGGTCGTACTATCGTGGCGAACGCAGTCAGCTAGGGAGCCCGAATGTGGTGGCCTACAACGCCGAGTCGACCCTGGCGGCGACGCTCGACCGGGTTCCGGCTGAGTTCCGGGACCAGGTCGCCGAGGTGATCGTGCTCGACGACGCGAGTCACGATGACACCTTCGCCCGGGGGCAGGCGTGGGCCCAGCGGCCGGACACGCCAAAGACGCTGGTGGTGCGGCATACCAAGAACCTGGGCTACGGGGGGAACCAGAAGGCGGCGTACCGGCTGGCGATGGAGCGCGGGCTGGATGTCGTGGTGCTGCTGCACGGGGACGGGCAGTACGCGCCGGAGATGCTGCCGGAGATGGTGGCGCCGGTGGTGCGCGGCGAGTGTGATGCGGTGATGGGCTCCCGGATGATGCAGAAGGGGGCGGCGCGCCGCGGCGGGATGCCGCTGTACAAGCTGGTCGGCAACCGGATCCTGACCCGGGCTGAGAATGCGATGCTCGGAGCGCGGTTTACCGAGTTCCATTCCGGCTACCGCGTGTATGCCACCAGCGCGCTGCAGGATATCCCGTTCGAGCACAACACCGATGATTTCGACTTCGACACCCAGATCATCGTGCAGTTGCTGGATGCCGGGAAGCGGATCCTGGAGATCCCGATTCCCACCTACTACGGCGATGAGATCTGCTACGTCAACGGCATGCGCTACGCCAAGGACGTGATCAAGGACGTACTCGAGTACCGGCTGGTCACCATGGGGTTCGGCACCTCCGAGTGGGTGCCCAAGCCACAGGACTACGCGTTCAAGGACGGCGACGGATCCTCCCACGCGGTGATCCTGGACATGATGAGCGGCATGGCCGAATGCCGCGTCCTCGACCTGGGCTGCTCGGGCGGCCTGTTCGCGGCCCACGCCCGGTCGGCCGGCCACCAGGTGACCGGCGTGGACTGCCTGGAGATCCCGGGCGTGCGGGACCGCACCGACCACTTCGTCCAGGCCAGCCTCGAACACGGCATCCCCGCCGAGGCCGGCGACGGCTTCGACGTCATCGTCGCCGCGGACGTGATCGAGCACCTGTCGCGGCCGGGCCAGGTGCTGCGGGACATGTTCCGGGTGCTGCGGCCGGGCGGGCAGGTGCTGTTGTCGGTCCCGAACTTCGCGCACTGGTACCCCCGGATAAGGGTGGCCGCGGGCCTGTTCGGCTACGACCGGCGCGGGATCCTGGACGAGACGCACCTGCGGTTCTTCACCCGGGCGACGCTGCGCCGGCTGGTCCGCGCCAGCGGGTTCGACATCCTGGAGGAGCGGGCCACCGGCCTGCCGCTGCGCGCCATCTCCGAATCAGACGGCCAGCGGCTCCGGGTCGCGCGGAAGATCGACAGCGCCCTGGTCCGGGCCCGGCCGACCCTGTTCGGCTACCAGTACATCCTGCGGCTCACCCCGCACGCGCAGGAAACGGTCCATGTCGAAGTCATCTGACCTTGACCCTCCGCGTGACCCGATCAGCCCGAGCGCTCCGCGGCGGGGTACGCGCCCGGCCCTGCTGCGTGCCCGGCCGCCCGCGCCGTCGCGGGGATCGCGTGTTACCGGGCGGCCGGACCACGACGACCTTTCCCGACCAGCCGGGAGGCATCATTTGACCGTAGGAAACGTGGCGCTGGTGCTGTTCGCCGTGGCCACCGCGGCGGTCGGCCAGGTCATGCTCAAGCACGGCATGCAGATCGCGTCGTCCCGTGCGGCCCGTTCCCACGGGTCGCTGGCCGTCAGCGCGGCCACCTCGGCGTGGGTGCTGCTCGGACTCCTGGTGTTCGCCATATCCGCGGTAGCCTGGCTGGCCGCGCTGTCCCGGGTGCCGCTGAGCGTCGCCTATCCGTTCAACGCGCTCGGCTATCTCGGGATCCTGACCGCGAGCGTCCTGGTCCTGCACGAGCGCGCGAACGTACTAACCTGGATGGGCTCGCTCCTCGTCGTGTCCGGGCTGATCATTGTCGTCCTGGCCCGGCCGTAGTGCGGCCTGATCTACTGGGGCGGAAATTCCGGTAGGACCCCTCCGCCACGGTGATTGCCTTGACCGAGAACCTTAATTCAGGGAGATTCCCGAAATAATGGTTGAGACTGCGGCAAAGCCGGCCGGGTCTACGGATCGCGGGTCGTCCGGGCACCGCTGGCTCGGCCTGCTCATCCGCCTGATGAGGTCAAAGGCGGTCCGGGTCGGCTTCCTGGCCCTCGTGCTTGCCCTCCTGGGCATCACGCTCGTGGAACAGGCCGGCACGCTGTGGCACGAGGTGCAGCGGCTGTCCGTGCCTGTGGTGCTGCTCGCGTTCGCGCTGAGCATCGCCGGGCTTGTCTGCAACCTCATGGTCTGGCGGGAGATGCTCGCCGACCTGGGCTCTCCGCTGTCGATCGCGGAGGCATGGCGAATCTATTTCATCGGCGGGCTGTCGAAGTACGTTCCCGGCGTGATCTGGCCGATGCTGGCGCAGGCAGAGCTCGGGGCCGATCGCGGCGTCCCGCGGAGCAGGTCGGCGTTGTCCGTGATCTTGAACTATGCCGTGATGACCTGCTCAGGGGCGGTAGTAGCCGCGATCACGCTGCCGTTCGCCAGCGCCGGATCGATTGCCCAGTACTTCTGGATCCTGTTCCTGATCCCCCTCGGGGTCGTCCTGCTGTCGCCGCCGGTGCTGAACCGGCTGCTCCGCCTCGTGCTGCGGCTCGCGCGGCAGCCCGCGGACCAGCAGGGCGTGAGTTACCGGGGCCTGGCGCGCATGATGGTGTGGGCGGTTGCCGCCTGGTCTACCAACGGCCTGGTTATCTACGTGCTGCTGCGGCAGCTGGTCGGCCACCCGCAGGGCACGCTGCTGGTCTCGGTGGGCTCCTACTCGCTCTCGTGGGCCGTCGGGTTCCTGGCGGTGTTCGCCCCGGCCGGCGCGGGGGTCAGGGAGGCCGTGATGGTGGCGGTCCTGCACACCCA
>WNFM01304540.1_pt1 | contig 24464 bp, 21 predicted proteins | sample 5400271 | NCBI WGS metagenome assembly WNFM01 (sample SAMN13153352, study PRJNA577476) | soil metagenome | isolation source: 60 cm saprolite on Douglas fir-dominated hillslope | place: USA:California | collected 2013-09-17 | reverse complement strand
CGTGACCGGTGTCGAGCAGATTGCCGCCCGCGACAAATGCAGCATTCGACAGGTCAATATGACGATCTCGCTCGCGTTCCTCGCGCCCGACCTCGTGAAGGCGGCTGTCGAAGGACGACTGCCTCGCGGCATCGGCGTCACTCGCCTGCGCGATGCTCCGGCCGAGTGGTCCCGCCAATACGCGATGCTCGGTTTGTCGATTTGAACCGGCGGTCTTCATGTGCAGCTCAGCCCAAGGCGCCAGGAACGGGTTTGCAGAGCCCAGAGACCGGGAGGCAAAATCGACGCTATCGCGACCTCAGCCGGCAGCAGAGACCGCACGTCCCACATTTGAACTCGCGGAAACGCCCGCAAATTGCGGGTTATTCGTCAGAGACAGGGAAACATCGGTGGGCCCGGGAGGATTCGAACCTCCAACCAGACCGTTATGAGCGGTCGGCTCTAACCGTTGAGCTACGGGCCCATGAAAGCGGCACGCGCGCGATCCAATACACTGCGTGCCCGCACGCGGCAACCGCGCCCCTCCCCGGCGTGCGCTTTTGCGCAGAAGATGGGGACACGCGAATCCCGCCGCAAGTTCGCGCTCGAGCGTGAACCGTCGGCTACATGCGGAATAGCCGCTTGGCGTTGCCGCTGAGAATCTTCGCCTTGTCTTCGTCACACAGCGGCACCGTTTCCATCCATTGCACCGCGGGCATGTTGGCGACGAAGGGCCAGTCCACCGCGAACAGGATGCGATCGATGCCCATTTCCATCACGCAGCACAACAGCGCCGGGTTGGAGAAGTTGCCGCTGGTGGTGATGTAGAAGTGCCCACAGAAGGCCTCGCGAAAGCTCAAGGTCTTCGCACCCGGGCGGGCAAGCGCGTGATCCACGCGCCACACCAGGAACGGCAGCGTCTCGCCGAGATGGCCGAGAATGATCTTCAGTCGAGGATAGGCGTCGAAAACTCCGCCGAGCACGAGCCTGATCGCCTGCGTCGCCGTCTCGACCGTGTAGCCCCAAGCGGCCCGCACCACCATCGGGAAGTCCTTAGCGTAGTCGTTGTAATAAGCGTCCATCACCGCCGGCAGCGGAAGAGATGGATGCAGGTAGAGCGGCACATCGAGCGCCTGCGCGCGCTCGAAGATCGGCCAAAACCGCTTATCATCGAGAAAGACGCCGTTGGCGAGGCCGTGGATCATCGCCCCCTTGAAACCGAGGTTGATCGTTCGCTCGAGTTCGTCGGCGGCCGCTTTTGGCTCGCTCGTCGGGAGCGCCGCAAAACCCGCGAACCGGCGCGGGTTGGCGGTGACGACCGCGTGCAGCCGGTCATTCACGCGCCGCGTGAGCGCGACCGCGTCGGTGCCGGTGAGCCTCTGCGCCGAGGGCGCGCCGTGAGACAGGATCTGCACGTCGATGCCGGCCTCGTCCATTTCGCGCAAGCGCACTTCGCCGAGATCGTACAGTCGCTTGAGGATTTCCGGATCGCGTACACCCTCGACACCGACGAACAACGCCGCCAGCTCCTTGTCCCAGTAGTGCTCCTCCAGCGCGATCACCGGGCACTTCAGCGTTCGCAGCATGATTCCCCCTTTGTTAGCCGATGCGTTTTCCTAGCAATCGCAAGCGGAGCTGTCACGGAAGCGACGCCGCCGCAGACAGTCGCGAGGAATCAAAAAGTGCGCGTCGCGTGCCGTAACCGCTACACAGTTGGAGCCGAGACGAACGCAACGCTTTTGAAAGCATCTCACCCTTATAGGCGCTGCCTATGCTCGCGAAGTCGGTCGGCGTAAAGCGGGCATAAACGGGCGACTGAGCCACGCGCGAGGTGCAACCCTGCTGTGCGGCCGTAGGCTTAACTCTATGCGCGGCCCAAGCATTAGATTCGGCACAGCGAAGGCGACTCATGGCACATCTAGTCGACAGAGAATTTGTAGAGCGCGCGAACACCGTGCTGCTGCTTGGCATCCTCTGGGGCGGGTTTGCCGTGTGTGTCATCGGTGCGTTGGCCTACGACATCGGCTACTGGCTACAGGCCTGGTGAGGCGCGGTCTCTCTTCGCGCAAGCTGCCAAATTTCCTTTCAATCGGCCGCACATTGCCCTGACCTCTTCTCCGGCGGACACGAGAGAATCCGCATTCCCAAGCCCTTTTTGCGAGTTGGCGCGCCCATCATCGGGCGGGTATATTGATCCGCGTTCGGGAATTTAGGGAGGGAGGTTTGCTATGTCGATCGATTCGGGCGACGGCGGTCAGCTGCAGCGCGCGCTGGCACAATCGGTTCGTGAGCATTGGGTTTTATTCCTGATCGAGGGCATTGTCCTCGTGGTGCTCGGGCTGTTGGCGATCGTGATCCCGCCGATCGCCACCATCGCGGTGACGATCTTCCTGGGCTGGCTGTTCTTGATCAGCGGAATCGTCGGCTTGATCACCACGTTCTGGGCCCGGCACGCGCCGGGATTCTGGTGGTCGCTCCTTTCCGCGGTGCTCGCCATCGCCGCCGGCATCGTCCTGCTGGGATGGCCGGTGCGCGGCGCCGTCTCGCTCACGCTGCTGCTGATCGTGTTCTTCATCATCGAAGGCGTCCTCTCGATCATGTACGCGCTGGAGCACAAGAAGGAGTTGTCGGGGCGATGGGGTTGGATGCTGATCAGCGGCATCATCGATCTCATTCTGGCGGCGATCATCTGGGGTGGACTGCCGGGCACGGCGGAGTGGGCGCTCGGACTGTTGGTCGGCATCAACATGCTGTTCGGCGGCTCCGCGATGATCGCGATGGCGCTGCACGCACGAACCGCCGACGCCAGCACCGCACCCAAAGCGCTCTAAGAGGGCTGAACGAGCAAGCTTGCAGCCTCGCCGCGCTTGCCGACCAAGGCGGGCGCGCCGATGAGCAGCGGAGCGCCCTCGAACTCGAGGCCCGCCTGTACCGAGACGAGCGCGCCTGGCGTAAGCGGATGCAATGTGCCGACGCGCGAGCCCATCAGCGGCTCGAGCGGTTGTGCAATTCGGCAGCCCTCGACCAGCCACGACGAAAATCCGGCGAAGCCATGCTCGCTCGGAAGCTCCGCGACCGCGGTCGCTAGACGCGCCGCTGCCTCCTCCTCCGGTATGACGGTCCCGTCGCGCGCCAGCGTGCGCAGAACACGAATCCACGTGCCCTTGTAGGCGACGGTGGCGCGCACCGCGAAGGTTTCGCCCAGTGCCGCCTCGCCCTCGATGCGCTTGAGGCGGCGCTCGCGCCTGAGGTCGGGAGCGGCGGCAACGTAGATCTCCTCCGCACCGTCTCCACGCGCCTGCGCTTCGACTGCGGCGATGATCTCACCGAGGCTCGCGCGCGGCGATGCTTGCGCCAAGGCACGTTGCGCGATCGCCGCCGCCTTCATCGCCAGCGCGATCTCCGCCGGATCGGCTGTGGCGCGCAATGGCGCGAAAAGCGCCGTTGCGTCGCTCAGGATCAAGCGGGGGCCGCCCTCCCGCAAGTCGTCGACTACCCCGGCGGGCAAGCCCTCGAGATCAGGAATCCCGACCGCCGCATCGGCTTTCCACGCCGCGATCATACCCGCCGCGGCAAAGCCGATGCGCGGGCTGTGCATCACCTCGGCCACGCGACTGGTCCGTTCGATCCAGCGCTTGACCCGGTGACTCAGCGCGGCGACGAGCACGGGTCCGCGATCCCGGGACACCACCAGCAGCGCTTCCGACCAATACGGTACGAAGCCGGTCAGCCAAGACACGCCCGCCGGACGCGTGTTGTTCGTGTAAACAAGCAGCTTCTCGAGACCAGCCGCGCCCATCGCCTCGCGCACGCGCGCGATGCGTGCGTCGAGAATCGCATCGGGCAACTCCGCCCTGGAGTGGGAGATCAGGCCGCGCCGCATGCTCGCCTCACTCTGCGATCTCGAACAGCTCGCGCGGGGTCCTGCACAGCACCTCGGCGCCCTCCTGCGTCACCACCACCGCGTCCCCAAGCACGATGTAGCCAACCTCAGGATGGTAAGTGTTGGGATGGACGATCAGCGCCATGCCGGGCGTGAGCGGCGTATCCACGTTCTCCAGCAGGTGCGGCTTCGAATCGCAAAATAAGCCAAGGCCGTGGCCGCGCACCCGCGTCCACTTGCTGGTCGTGTAATCGCCGAGGCCATATTTGCGAAACGCATCGTTCTGCGCACGCGCAACGTCGGCGGCGGTCGCACCGGGCCGCACCGCCGCAATGCCGGCGGCGAGCGCTTCACGGAACACGTCGAAGGCACGGCGCTGCGCCGCTGTTGCGCGGCCCACGACCAGCGTGCGGCAAATCTGCGCGAAATATCCCTCGACGGCGGGCGTGAGCTCGGTCGTCACGAGATCGCCGCGAGCGATGCGGCGCTCCGAGGGGGGAGTCATCCCCAGCACATCGATTCCGCCGGAGCCGATGATCATGAAATTATCCGGACATCCTCGGCGGCGGAGATAAGCCTCGATATCCGCCACGATCTCGTATTGCCGGCGGCCGGGCCTCACCGCCTCACGGAACACTGCATAGGCATCGTCCGCCATCTGCGCCGCGCGCCTGAGCGCTGCGAGCTCCGCCGGCAGCTTGTGCAGAAGGAGCCGGTCAAGGAGGGCGGTCGCATCCTCCAGGACAAAGCCACGGGCGTTGTCCGCGAGCCAAGTTGGCAGGAACCGCCGTGGGGCGGCAGCGAGGCGACGATTGGCGGCGCGGTCGAGCCGCGCAGCGACCGCGCGGGAGATGTCGGCGGCGACGCATATTTTATTTTCCGGCGCCTCGGCCTCGGCGCGCTCGGCTTCGGTGGCGCTGTCGAGAAACAGCTCGGTCGTGCCGTCGGAAGACACGAGCGCAAGCCCGTGACCTTCGAGGATCCCGAAATTCGTGGCGTAGCGCAGGTAATCGCCCTGCCAGGCATTGCCGTAGAGCACGATCTGCTCGATTCCGGCATTGGCCATGGCGCCGAGCAAGCGATGACGCCTCTCCTGCGCCAGCATGTCCCCTGCTCCGCCGCGGTCCATAGAGGTGCCGATACCGGTGACGCGCGCGGCGCGCCCGCGTCAGAACCGCACCGGCACAAACTGATCGTTGTAGATCGCCTTCGCCTCCGGCACGACGGATAGAATGCCCAGCTCCTTCAGCGAATGCCTGATCACGTCGATTGCTGCCGGATTCCAGGCGCCGTCGGGGGAGAAGCCCGAGATTTGTGCGTCATAGATTTTCGCCGCGATGCTGGGCTTGACCTCGATCGTTTTGGCTTCGGACGCGACGGCGAAATCCTTGTTCGCTCGCATGAAGGCGATTGTTTTGAACCAGCCGCGCAGGAACCGCCCCAGCAAATCCGGCCGTTTTTCGATGAGGTCGTCGCTCGCAAAGATGACGTGGGTGTAGAAGTCCTTTGCGATGTCGCCGAACAGGAGAAAGTTTTTGGCCTTCCCGGCTTCCTCCAGCTCGTAGCCGGTCGCCGCCTCGATCACCATGCCGTCAAGTTCACCGCGTTGAATGGCAGCGAGCCGCGCCTGCATCTGGCCGAGCGCGAGGATCTGCATCCCGTCGCTGCCCCAGCCCTGCTGTCGCGACAATTCCCGTACCAGCCAGTCGGTGAGCGAGCCCGCGGTGGTCACCCCGATGCGCTTGCCCTTGAGATCCGCGATCGTCCTGATCGGGGTGTCGAGCGGGAGCACGAGCGCGAGATTGGCCGGCGGCCCGTACATGGCAGCAACCCCGATCGCCGGCGCCCCCTTGGCGCGGAAGCCGAGCCCGGGGCCCGAACCCAGGCCCACATCGACGCCGCCCGCCGCGAGTGCCTGCTGGAGCTGAGCGTCACCGCGAAAGCTCGTGACCTCGACCTTGATTCCTTCCGCGTCGAAGATCTTGGCCTCGATTCCCACCTCGGCCGCGCCGAACGCAAAGGAGTTGGGAACCGCCTTGCCGAGTCTCACCTGGTCGAGCGCCAATGCCGGGCCGCCGGGCCACAGCGCAATAGCTGCGAGCAGGGCCGCGAGCACGCTGCGCCTGGCGAACATTCGCTCTCCTTATTTCTTGTCAGGGACCGGCGGCCGCCCGGCATACGAATGGCTGTAGACCGGCACCGTCTTTTCACGCAGCTTGCAAAGATAGTCGATGACCTCCCGGTTGCTCATGAATTTGGACATGTCGAAACGCTCGTGGTGAACCATGTCCTCGAGCGGGCGACGCACGCCCTCTTTCGGCGGCACCGCCGGATAACCGACCGGCATGATCAGCGAGAAGGTGAGGAGATCGGGCACGCCCAAAATGCGCTTGAACGGCTCCTGGATGTGGATGGTGACGTGTTGGCTGCCCAGCCCGAGCGCGGCCGCAGCGAGATGCATCATCATCGACGTGTTCGCGAGCCCATCGGTGAGATGGGATTGATCGCGACCAAAGGTGTGGGCGCCCTGCACCGTTGCCCACTGCCGCCGGCCGTCGCCTAAAATTACGATGAGTACCGGCGCGATCGACCAACCGACTTCGTTGCGATGCTTCTGCAGCGCCTCGTCATGCGTCATCTGGAAGGACGGATGGCGCAGCTTGAAATCGCGCTGTTGCTCCATCCAATAGATGAAGTCGTTGTTCTCCTCGATATAGGCCCGGAACAGCGCCTTCTTGGTCTCGGAATTCTTGACGACGATGAAATCCCAAGGCTGGCCATTGGCGCCGGACATCGCCCAACGTCCGACTTCGAGAATCTGCACGACGTATTCGTCCGGAATGGCATCCGGCTTGAGCTTTCGTACGCTGGCGCGCGATTTCACGAGATCGAGCAGGACCTCGTAATCACCCGAGAGGTTGCGCTGATCCATACCTCATCTCTGGCGCGGCAGGGGCGAGATCGATTCGTCGAATGAGACGCGCAGGACGCTAAACTTAGCCGCATTCCATAGGACCATCAATCGATGCGGCTTCGACCAGTTGCCGCGCCTGGACGGCTTCTGGTTGCGATCTGCAGCGGATCGACGGGCCCCATGCCATCGCCGCGGGATAACTCGCCGTTGCTCGGCTGACGGCGGCGCTAGCTGCTGGACTGCAACTGCGTAGGTCAAAACTGTCCCAGTCATTGCAACCGGAAATCTCCTTCGCAGCCATGATTGCCTCCCTCGCCAGTCGTTGGCGACGAAAGCGAATCACTAAATCCTTTCGAATTGGTTGAAGCGGGCGACTAGGGAGAGGACGCCATGACCATTCGCAAACGCCGCCAGGCTCCGCCGCTGGAACCGGTCGCCGGCAACGGCCTGCTCGATCGCCGGGCACTGCTCGGACGCGGAATCGTCCTCGCAGGAGCCATGTCGACGGGCGTCGGTAGTTCGCCGATCAGAGCTGCCGCGGAACCCCTCAGAGACGACCCCTGGAGCCTCGAGACAGGGGCGATCACTCCGGCATTACAGACGCCGTCGCGGTTCGAGAAGGACGTGGTACGCAGCTTGAGCAATCCCAACGGCGAGCCTCGCACGTCGCACGCACGCACGCCGCACCACTTGCTCAACGGCACGATCACGCCCAACAGCTTGCATTTCAGCATCAACCATTCCGGCATTCCGGATATCGATCCTGATAAGCACCGCTTGGTCATTCATGGGATGGTGAAGCAGCCAATGGTCTTCACCGTCGAGTCGCTTGCACGTTATCCCATGGTGTCGCGCATGGCATTCCTCGAGTGCGCCGGCAACAGTGCGGGGATGTTTTCGCCGCAACCGCTTCAAGCCAGCGTACAGGCGCTGCATGGATTGGTTTCCAACGCGGAGTGGACGGGCGTTCCGCTGTCCACTTTGCTGGAGGAGACCGGCGTCGACCCCAAGGCAATCTGGATCATTGCCGAAGGCGGCGATTCGCTCGCCCTGAGCCGCAGCATCCCGCTCAAGAAGGCGTTGGACGATGCCATGGTCGCGCTCTACCAGAATGGCGAGCGGATCATGCCGGGCAACGGCTATCCGATGCGCCTGTTGCTGCCGGGCTGGGAGGGCAACATGCACGTCAAATTCCTGCGTCGGCTCAAGCTCACCGATCAGCCGGGGATGACTTACTTCGAAACGCGGACGTATTCGCAGATTCTGCCGAACGGGAAGGCGTACAGGTTCTATTTCGTGAACGAGGTAAAATCGTTCATCACGCAGCCGTCCTTCGGACAGACCTTGAGGGAACCGGGATATTACGAGATTTCCGGTATCGCCTATTCGGGGAACGGCCGGATTGCGAAGGTGCTGGTCTCGGCCGATGGGGGCAAGAGCTGGGCGCAGGCGGCGTTGCAGGAGCCGGTACAGTCCAAGGCGTTCACCCGCTTCCGCATGCCGTGGCGCTGGGATGGGCAGCCGGCGATCCTGCAGAGCCGCGTCTGGGACGAGGCGGGAAACGTGCAGCCGCTACGCGCACAATTTGTCGCCGAGCGCGGCGAGGCCGCGAAGGTCCCCAACGTCTTCGGATTCGCCAGTCAGCACTACAACAGTCTCACGAGCTGGGCGATCGACAACAAGGGAGAGATCAAGCATGTCTATGCTTAAGCGGACTTCTCCTCTCCTGCTGGCGCTCACCTTCGTTTCACATCCGGCCATAGCCGAGTCCCCCGGGCTCGGAAAACCGATTTCGGAGGCCGAGATCAAAGCATGGGACATCAGCATTCTCCCTGACGGCACCGGTTTGCCGGCCGGCAGCGGCACCGCCGCACAGGGGGCCAAAATCTATGCGGAAAAGTGCGTGGCCTGCCACGGCGAAGGCGGCAAGGGCGGCATCAGTGCGCCCTTGGTGGGCGCGCCTGCGATCAAGAGCATCGATACCACGAAGACCGTCGCGAATTTCTGGGGCTATTCCACGACCGTCTTCGATTATGTGCGACGCGCAATGCCGTGGATGAGCCCGCGAACGCTCACAGACGACGAAGTCTATGCGCTCACCGCCTACATCCTCGCGCAGAACAAGATTATCGGCGAGAATGACGTCATGAACGCGCAAACGCTGCCGAAGGTGAAAATGCCCAACGCGGACAACTTCATCATCAAATTTCCCGACAAGATTTGAACCTAGCGACGGGCGAACCGTCGTCGCGAGCCGCATCACAGTGACTCCCGCGGGGCGTTGCCCCCTTCATCGCCTCCCTCGCCAATGCGATAAGCTCAACCAGCGGCGCGTCTCACCAGACATGAGGTTGGTAAATGGAGCTTGGACTGGAGGGAAAGACCGCGCTCGTCACTGGTTCGAGCCGCGGCATCGGCCGGGGTATCGCCTTGGCTTTGGCCGAGGAGGGTTGTGATCTCCTGCTCACCGGTCGCGATACAAAGGCGCTCGAGGAGGTTGCGCAGGCGATCCACGGGAAGCAACGCAAGGCCGCCGTTCGGGCGCTCGATCTGCGCGAGCCGAGCGCGGCGACGGTGCTGATCGAAATCGTGCGGCGCGAATTCGGCGGCCTCGACATTCTCGTCAACAATGCCGGTGCGACCAGGCGCGGCGATTTTTTCGCGCTCACCGACGCCGATTGGGAAGATGGTTATGCGCTGAAATTTTTCGCCCATGTGCGGCTTGCGCGTGCGGCCTGGCCGCTCCTCAAGGAGCGCAGCGGCGCCCTGGTCGCAATCGCCGGGACGAGCGGTCGCAAGCCGGAGAAGCATTTCACGATCGGCAGCTCGGTCAATGCCGCGGTCGCCGCCTTTGCAAAATGCCTCGCGGATCTCGGCAAGGACGACGGCGTGCGGGTCAATTGCATCCACCCCTCTCTCGTCACGGGCGAGCCCGAGGCGAAAATCCGAGCCCAGTTCTGCCAGGAGACCGGCATTATCCGTTACGGCACGGTCGAGGACGTGGCGGATTTCGTCACCTTCATCGTCTCCTCGCGCGCGACTTGGCTGCACGGCGCGACCGTGGATCTCGACGGCGGTCAGATTCCGGTGCTGTGATGCGCGGCTGCCTCCTCCGTCCGCAGCACTGAGCCACCCCATGAGCATTCTGCTCACTCCGGCGCGCATCGGCTCGCTCGAGATCCCAAACCGCATCGTCATGCCGCCGATGACGACGCGCACGGCAGACGAGGAGGGCTACGTCACCGAAGATACGCTCGCGTATTACCTGGCCCGAGCCCGCGGCGGCGTCGGCCTCATCACCGTGGAGATGGCCTCGCCGGAGAAAGCCGGCCGGCATCGCCGCCGCGAGGTCGGCATCTACGACGATCGGTTTCTTCCGGGGCTTACGTGGCTCGTTGATGAGATTCATCGCGCGGGAGCGAAGGCGTCGATTCAGCTCGGCCACGGCGGGGGCCATACCCGGCCCGACATCTGCGGCGAGACGCCGATCGCGCCATCGGCAATTCCGCACCCGGTCTACGAGACGACGTTCGAAACCATCATCCCTGAAGAAATGACCAAGGCGCGCATCGATGAGACGGTGACGGCCCATGCCACGGCCGCCGTCCGCGCGCGCAAGGCCGGCTTCGACTGCGTCGAGATCCACGCCGCCCACGGCTATCTCATTTCGCAGTTCCATGCGCCGTTCGAAAACCGCCGCAGTGATGCTTACGGCGGCAGTCTCGAGAACCGGGCCCGCTTCGGGCTCGAGATATTGCGGGCGGTGAAAGCGGCGGTTCCCGGAATGCCGGTCATCTATCGGCTGTCGGTTGAGGATTTTTTTCCCGGCGGATTGCCGTTCAGCGAAGGCCGCCAGATTGCGGTCTGGGCGGCGCAAGCGGGAGCCGACGCGCTGCACGTCACTGCCGGGCACTATCGCTCCTTCCCCTCCGCTCAGGTCGTACTTCCGCCGATGAGCTTTCCGGACGCAACGTTTCTCGATTTCGCTGCTGCCGTGAAAAACCTGATCCGCGTGCCCGTGATCGCGGTCGGACGGCTCGGCGATCCCGCGGTCGCAACCGAAGCGGTCGCTGCCGGCAAAGCCGACTTCATTGCGCTCGGGCGCGCGCTGATCGCCGAGCCGCAATGGGTCGAGAAGCTCGCCCGCGCGGAGCCAATTCGGCGATGTCTCGCCTGCAACACGTGCATTAATGAGATGCGCGGGGGCGCGCGGATCGGCTGCGTCGTCAATGCTGCGGCAGGCCGCGAGAGATTTTTCGCCGATCGCAGAGCGCCGCGCGGCGAGCGCATCGCGGTCATCGGCGCCGGACCCGCCGGCTTGACCTACGCGTCGCTCGTGGCGGAGGGAAACGAGGTCACGGTGTTCGAGAAGGACCCGCGCGCTGGCGGGGCGTTTCGCTATGCCGGCAAAGCGCCGCTGTTCCAAGAAGTCGCGGCAAGCGAGCCAAGTTTCGAGCGCTACATCAGCGATCTTATCGCCGCATGTGCGCGCAAAGGTGTCACGTTTCGCTTCCGCTGCAACGTTGCCGCGGAGCCGCACGTGCTCGCGCCATTCGATCGCCTCGTGATTGCCACCGGCGCCTCTTACCGTTTCGGTCTCGGGCCGATCGCAACCAAGATGCTGGACTGGGGGCTCGCACGCTGGCCGCTTGTCTCCTCATGTCTCTCGGCGGCGAAGTTTCGCAATTGGTTCTATTATACCGGGCGTCGCGGAACGGCGGGTCGCTTTCGGCAGTTTGCGAGGCCCGGACAAACGGTCGTCGCCATCGGCGATGCGGTGACGGCAGGCAAGAGCAAAGAGGCGATCGCCAGCGCATTCGAAGCCGCATTCCTCCCTTGATCATCCAATGGCTGTTCTAAGGAGCCACGCAAGACCTGAGGGTTTTGTCGAAGGCGGGTCGAACGCGCGATCTCAGGTATTTCCCAGCAAGTCAGCGACCGCGAGCGACACGATTTTGGTCGCCGCGCGCAAGTCCTCGAGGCGCAGATTTTCGTTCGCGTTATGCGCATTCGCCTCGCCGATCGAGCGTGGCCCAGCACCATAGAGCACGATCGGAATGCCTGCCGCCGCGTAATGGCGCGCATCGGTGTAGAGCGGGACGCCTGCTGTCGGGACCTCAACGCCCAGCACCTCCTTGGCGCGGCGTTGAATTGCGTGCGCAATCCGCTCTACGCCCGCCCTCGGCGTGAGCGGGTCAGCAAGCAGAAGGCGGCGAACCTCGATTTTGATTTGCGGATCGTGCTCGGCGGATGCGATCAGGGCGCGCAGATCGGCCTCGACCCCTGCGGGGTTCTCTTCCGGAATGATGCGTCGGTCGATGCGAAAGGCGACTTGATCCGGAACCACATTGGTGTTGATGCCGCCCCTGATCAGTCCGACGTTGAGCGTGGGCGAGACGATGCCATCCGTGCGGGAGCGTATACGCGAGAGCGTGGCGCGATGTGCATAGAGGCTTGAGAGAATGGCATTGGCCCCCTCGAGCGCGTCGATCCCAGTCGACGGCATCGCGGCATGCGCCTGCTTGCCCGTCACCGTCACCTCCAGATGCAGACAACCGTTGTGCGCGGTGACGACGGCGTACGAAAAGCCCGCGGCAATCACGGCATCCGGCCGCACCAATCCGCGAGCAAGCAACCATTTCGGGCCGACGATGCCGCCAGCCTCCTCGTCATAGGTGAAATGCAGTTCGAGGGCGCCACCGAATTTGTTGCGCTTTGCCGCCGTCTGCAACGCGAGCAGTGCCCACGTGTAAGTCGCGAAATCCGATTTCGATACAGCCGCGCCGCGGCCGTACATGACCGGACCATCCGCTCCCTCCTCGACAGTCGCCCCATAAGGATCGAGGCGCCACCCGAGACCCGGCGGCACGACGTCACCGTGGGCATTGAGCGCGACGATCGGCCCATCGCCGAAGCGATGTCGGACGATGAGATTGGTCGCGCTCCTCATGCCGGTCGCTTCCACTTCGGCGCGCGCCACCTCGTGCACCTCCACGGCAAGACCGAGGTCTTCCAAGAGTTCGCGAGCGCGTTGGGCGTGCGGCGCGCAATCGCCCGGCGGATTATCGCTCGGCGCCTTCACCAGTTCGGCCAGGAACTGAACCTCGCGCTCAAAATCGCGATCGACGAACTCGCCGATGACGCTCGGGAGCGTCATGAGGCTTCCGCGAGCCGGAGCACAGCGTCGAGCATGACCCGCGCCCCGATCTCCGCGTCCTCGGCGGTGATGATCTCGCGCGGTGAATGGCTGACGCCGCCGTTTCCGCAGCGTACGAACAACATCGCAACATCGGTGAGACCGGCAAACATCATGCCGTCATGGCCGGCGCCGCTCGGAAGATGGCGCGGCTTGACGCCCGCGCGCGTCACCGCGTCGGCCAACAGTGATTGAAGGCGCGGCGAGCACCGTACCGCCGCGGTGCGCTGCACCTCCTTGCTATCGATTGTGACGCCGCGTCTTGCCGCGATCCGGCCGATCTCCGCCACGATGTCGGACATGGCGGCATCGCGGACGGCATCATCGCCGGCGCGAACGTCGAGCGTGAGCTCGCAACGGCCCGGAATGATGTTGATCGCGCCGTCTGGAACGGCGAGCTTTCCGACCGTGCCGACGAGCGTAGACGCTTGGCTGCAGCGCTTTTCGACGTAGAGGACGAGTTCGGCCGCAGCCGCGGCCGCGTCGTGCCGTTGCGCCATCGGCACGGTGCCGGCGTGACCGGCGGTGCCGGTAATCGTGACCATTGACCGCACAGAGCCGGTGATGGCGCTGACGATTCCGACCGGGAGCCCCGCCTCGAGCAGAACCGGGCCTTGCTCGATATGCACCTCGAGATACCCGACGAGCTCATCGTGACGGCGCGCGAGCGCGGGGATCTTTGCCGGATCGAGACCCGCTTCCCGCATCGCGGCCGTCAAGGTTACACCATCGGCGTCGCGGCGCTCGAGCAGCTTGGCATCGAACCGTCCGGCGACGGCGCTGCTGCCGAGAAAGCTCGACGAGAACCGCACGCCCTCCTCTTCCGAGAATGCAATGACGTCGAGATGGAACGGCAACTTGCGGCCCAGCCGACCGAGATGCTCGGCAAGTACGAGGGCCGTGAGCACACCGAGGCGTCCGTCGTATCTGCCGGCGTTGCGGACCGTGTCGTAATGCGAGGCGATGATCAGCGCCGGCGCGGCGCTCTCGGAGGCGGGGTAGCGCCCAACGACATTTGCAACCGCGTCGATATCGGTGATGAGACCCGCCCCGCGCATCAGATCGCGGATTTGCGCGGCAACCGCGCGATGCGCCGGCGAGAGATAGGTGCAGGTCAATCCGTCGGAAGTCTCCGACCAATGCGCGAGGCGCTCGGCAAGCTCCATGATCCGCTGGCCGAATGCGTTCGGCTCAATGCCTCCATTCCCCGGTTCGACTAGCATGTTCATGCACTGTTTCGCGGGCACGGCTCTTGCAAGCTTCAACGCGCCTCTGTCATCCTGCCGCAGCTTGACCGAAGCTAAAAGGCCGAGGGGAAGAAGGGTCTGCCGTCGTGGTTGCGGTCCTCACCGAGTGGTCGAGCCTCATCATTCGCTGGCTGCACGTAACTGCCGCCATAGCCTGGATCGGCAGCTCGTTCTATTTCATCCATCTTGATCTGAGCCTGAAGCCGCGATCCGGTCTGCCGCAGGGCGTCCAGGGCGACGCCTGGCAGGTGCACGGTGGCGGCTTTTACCACATGGTGAAATATCTCATCGCGCCTTCCCGCATGCCGGATGAACTCACATGGTTCAAGTGGGAAGCCTATACCACGTGGCTCTCCGGGTTCGCGCTGCTGGTCATCGTCTACTATGTCGGTGCAGAGCTCTACCTGATTGATAAACCCGTCCTCGACCTCACGGCGCAGAGCGCCGCGGGGATCGCGTTCGGCACTCTCGTGCTTGCCTGGATGTTCTACGAGCTGCTCTGCCGGTCCGCGCTCGGCCGCCATGAAATCGCGCTCGCACTCCTGGGTTATGTTTTTCTTGTGGCGCTGACCTATGGCTTCACCCATGTATTCAGCGGGCGCGGCGCTTTTACCCAGATCGGCGCGGTGGTCGGCACCATCATGGTGGCGAACGTGTTCGTCATCATCATTCCCAACCAGAAGAAAACGGTCGCCGCGCTGCTCGCCGGAAAAGAGCCGCTCGCGGCATGGGGAGCAGAGGCCAAGCAGCGCTCGGCCCACAACAACTATCTCACGCTGCCGGTCGTCTTCCTGATGATCGCCAATCATTACCCGCTGACGTTTGCGACCCGCTTCAACTGGCTGATCGTCGCGATCGTGCTCGCGATCGGTCCGGTCATCCGGCACTTCTTCAATTCCCGGCACGAGGGTAAAGGCAGCCCGTGGTGGACTTGGGGGGTGGCCGCGGCCGGGATGGTGGCGGTGGCCTGGCTCTCCGGCGCCGGACCCGTGGACGTGGGGCCGCGCGCCGATCGGCCCGACGTTAAGGCGGCGGAGAACGCGATCCTCGCCCGCTGCAGCATGTGCCATCGCAACGAGCCGGTGTGGCCCGGCGTGTCGACGCCGCCCCAGGGCGTGGTGCTCGATGATCCCGAGAGCATTCGCCGTCACGCACGCTTGATCGAGATCAACGCCGTGCGGTCGAGCGCCATGCCGCCGGGCAATATCACCGCGATCACGGCGCAGGAGCGCCAGCTCATCGCCGCCTGGCTCGCTGCCGGCGCGCCATCGCAGTGACGGACCGCCCACGCTGGCGCTCAGGCGCCACCCGTCCCAAGCAGCCCAGCCCCATTATTTCGCTCAAGTGTAACGGAGCTCACAAAGCTCTTGCGGCTTCCCCGCTAAGGTCCCGGCTGCCGAGAACCGGTGTCAGGGGGCATCAGGAGGCGGAGATGGCAGCCAGAACGAGGTTCGCACTTTTCTGGATGGCCGTCGCGGTGGCGGTGGCCTTCCTGGGAGTAAAACCGTGGACGGGCGCGCCGGGCGCTCAGAGTCCATCGGCCTCGCCGATTGCGGCGCGGGAAACGATTTACCGGCCACAACATTGGAACGTATTCTGACGTTTGGGCAATCGATGCGCCCGCGCGGGCTTTGCCCGCAGGCCGCGGCGTCGGCCTAGAGCGCGTCGCGATAAGGCCCGCGGCGTCATGGCGTGCGCGCAAGACACGGCTTGTCCGAACTTGTATATGACGGGCCATGTGCCCGGCCGATGTCTCTCCTTATCCCCGCGATCTCGCCGGGTACGGTCGCGACCCTCCCAACCCGCGCTGGCCGGACGGCGCGCGCCTCGCCGTGCAGTTCGTGGTCAATTACGAGGAGGGTGGAGAGCGCAATATCCTGCATGGGGACGCGACCTCGGAGGCGTTTCTCTCGGACGTGCTTGGGGCGCGGCCCTGGCCTGGGCAGCGCCACATGAACGTCGAATCCATGTACGAGTACGGCTCGCGCGCGGGATTTTGGCGGCTTTGGCGGCTGTTCACGAACCGCAAGGTGCCGGTGACCGTGTTCGGTGTCGCGACTGCGCTCAAGCGCTCTCCCGATGCGGTGGCGGCCATGCGCGAAGCAGGCTGGGAGATCGCGAGCCACGGCCTCAAATGGATTGACTACAAAGACGTGCCCGAGGACGAGGAGCGCGCGCATCTTGCCGAAGCGATCCGCCTGCACACCGAGGTAATCGGCGAGCGACCGCTCGGCTGGTACACCGGCCGCAACTCGGTCAACACGCTCAAGGCCGTACTCGATGAGGGCGGCTTCCTCTATTCGTCGGATTCCTACGCCGATGACCTGCCCTATTGGGTCAACGGGCCGAAGGGAGCGCATCTCATCATTCCCTATACTCTCGATGCCAACGACATGCGCTTCATCAATACGCAGGGTTTCGGCAGCGGCGACGACTTCTTCGGCTATCTCAAAGACGCCTTCGACCTGCTCTACAGCGAAGGCGAGCAAGCGCCGAAGATGATGTCGGTCGGGCTACACTGCCGCCTGGTCGGCCGGCCGGGCCGTGCAGCCGCGCTCGCGCGCTTTCTCGATTACGTCGCCACCCGCGACCGGGTGTGGCTCGCGACGAGACTCGACATCGCCCGGCACTGGCATCGCGCCCATCGCATACTCGCCGCCGGCGCACCAGCGATCCGGTAAGAAGGCATGGCGAAGGTTGCGCTCGCAGACCTCAACGCGGCCGACGAGGCAGGCTTCATGGCCGCGCTGGGCGATGTCTACGAGCACGCGCCCTGGGTGGCACAAGCCGCCTCGAGCCAGCGGCCGTTCGCCACGCTCGCCGCCCTCCACAGCGCGATGCTGGCCGCCGTACGCGCGGCGGCGGCGGAGCAGCAGCTGGCCCTGATCAAAGGCCATCCCGACCTCGCCGGAAAGGCGGCGCGGGCGGGCGCCATGACGGCGGATTCGAAGGCGGAGCAGGTGAGCGCCGGCCTCGACCGCCTGTCGGAAGCGGAATTCGCGCAATTTCACCGCCTCAACAACGCCTACCGCGAGAAGTTCGGCATCCCATTCATCATCTGCGCGCGCCGACACAGCAAGGACTCGATTCTGCAGCAGTTCGAACGCCGTCTGCAGAGCAACATGGCGGCCGAAACGGAGACGGCGCTCGGCGAAATTTTCCGTATTACGGCGCTTCGCCTGGACCAACGGCTCGAGGCCGCCGACCGTCTCGACGTTCACGGCCGCCTCTCGACGCACGTGCTCGACACCCATTCCGGTCGGCCCGCGGCCGCAGTAACGATCGAACTTCTCGAGTTATCCGCGGGCGGCGAGCCACGTGTTATCGCGCGGGCCACCAGCAATCGCGACGGCCGCACCGACGCTCCGTTGATCGGCGATCGGCCGCTGCCGATCGGCCGTTACGAATTGCGGTTTCATGTTGGCGATTATTTCGCGCGCGTTCAGGCGCAGCAGGCTGATCCGCCATTCCTCGACGTGGTGCCGGTGCGATTCGCAATCGCCGAACCGGAAGGTCATTACCACGTACCGTTGCTGGTGACGCCGTGGAGCTACGCCACTTATCGCGGCAGCTGAGCAGTCGCTTAGCCGCTGATTTGGGAATAGGCAAAGCCGAGCAAAATGCCTAGTCTCGCGGCAACAGCGGAGCATCGCCAGCTGTCCCGGCCGTCCTTTCGAACTGGCACGACGATTGCTGCAGCAAGGTCACGGCGCCGGTTGAACCGGCCTCACAGGGAGCCTCGGACATGAACAGGATCAGGCTTTTCGGGCTGCTCGCGGCAGTGGGAGCAGCGGCGGTTGTCGCAAGCCCGGTTGGCGCGCAGACCGATGTGAAGTTTGCCCTCGACTGGAAGTTCGAGGGTCCATCCGCCCCCTACTTCGTCGCGATCGACAAAGGCTACTACAAGGCGGAGGGACTGAACGTCACCATCGACTCCGGCCCCGGCTCGGTTGCCGGCATCGCCCGCATCGCCGCTGGCACCTACCCGATCGGCTTTTTCGACATCAACTCCCTCGTCAAGTTCCGCGACCAGAATCCCGACAAAAAAGTCCAGGCCGTGCTGATGATCTACGACAAGCCGGCATTCGCGATCGGCACGACCGCCAAGACCGGTATCGTCAAGCCGAAGGATCTGGAGGGCCGAGTGCTCGGCGCGCCGACCGCCGACGGCGCTTTCGCGCAATGGAAGGCCTTCGTGAAGGAAAACGGCATCGACGAATCCAAAGTCAAAATCGAGAACGTAGGTTTCCCCGTGCGTGAACCGATGCTCGCCGAAGGCAAGGTTGACGCCATCACCGGCTTTTCATTCTCGATGTATTACAACCTGCTGCAGAAGGGGCTGAAACCGGAAGACATCAAGACGATGCTGATGGCCGACTATGGTCTCGTGCTCTACGGCAACGCGATCATGGTCAATCCGGATTACGCCAAAGCCAATCCGAGACTCGTAGCAGGCTTCGTGCGCGGCACCATCAAGGGCGTGCTCGACACGATCAAGGACCCGGATACGGCCATCAAATCGGTGATGGCGCGCAACGAGACCGCCGACGCGAAGATCGAGCTCGACCGGCTGAAAATGTCGCTGCGCGACAATTTCGTCACGCCGTGGGTGAAAGCCAACGGCTTCGGCGGCGTCGACATGGCGCGGCTCGCCAAATCGATCGATCAGATCGCGCTGACCTACGACTTCAAGAACCGACCGACGGCCGGGGACATCTTCACGAGCGAGTATCTGCCGCCGGCTTCCGAACGGAAGTTGTGAGCCGCAGGCATTTCTCCATTCCTGCGCTCCGAAGGCGGAGCATCCAGTAATCTTGGTCCTGCGCGTGAGACAAAATCGTGAGCACGGCATCGCCCGCCTGCGCGGGTGATGAGGCCGGAGAGGTTTCATGACCGGCTCCGTCGACATTGGCAATGTCACGCTGACCTATCGCGGTGCCGGCGGCGGCGTTCTGGCCCTAAAGGACACGAGACTGAACGTGCGCCGCGGTGAATTTGCCGCCGTAGTGGGGCCCTCGGGTTGCGGCAAATCGTCCTTGATGAAGCTCGTCACCGGTCTCGTTTCTCCCGATAGCGGCGAGATCGTGATTTTCGGCGACAAGGTGCGCGGCCCGGTCAAGATCGCGGGCATGGCTTTCCAGAACCCCAACCTTCTCCCCTGGCGCAAGGTCATCAACAACGTATTGCTCCCGCTGGAGATCGTGGAGCCACACCGCCGCAAATTTCGACGCGAGAAGGCGCACTACCGCGAACAGGCCGAGGCACTGCTCAAGACGGTCGGGCTCGAGGGCTTCAGCGAGCGTTTCCCCTGGGAGCTATCCGGCGGCATGCAGCAGCGCGTCTCGCTCTGCCGTGCGCTGATCCATCAGCCGACATTGTTGATGCTGGACGAGCCGTTCGCCGCGCTCGATGCCTTCACCCGCGAAGAACTATGGTGCGTGCTGCGCGATCTCTGGCAGAAGCTTGGCTTCACGGTGATCTTGGTCACGCATGATCTGCGCGAAGCGACGTTTCTTGCCGACAACATTCACGTCATGAGCGCGCGCCCCGGACACATTGTTCTGACGAAGAGGATCGATCTGCCGCGGCCGCGCGATCTCGACATCTGCTTCGAGCCGCACTTCACCGACATCGTCCACGAGTTGCGCGCCAAGATTGCCGAGGTACGCAAGGCATGACTGCGCACGCAAGTTTGGGGGTGGCCATGAACATAACTCTGGAAAGGTTTTCGCCTTGGCTGTTCACCATCGGCATGTTCGTGCTGTGGGAACTCGTCTGCCGTATCTTCAACATCGACACTTTTGTGCTGCCCGCGCCGGTGCAGATATTCCAAGCCATCGGCCAATACGCGCTCCCGCTCGCCAAAAACTCCTTCGTTACGCTGTGGACGACGCTCGCCGGCTTTGCCCTTGCGGTGGCGTTCGGCATCGTGCTCGGCATCATCGTCGGCTGGTCGCGAACGATCTATCGCGGCCTCTATCCCGTGATGATCGGCTTCAACTCGATTCCGAAGGTCGCGGTGGTGCCGATCTTGATCATTTGGTTCGGTATCGGCGTCGTGCCGGCGGTGCTCACCGCATTTTTGATCTCGTTTTTTCCGATCGTGGTGAACGTGGCGACCGGGCTTGCGACCATGGAGCCGGAACTTGAGGACGTGCTGCGCGCGCTCGGTGCCAGGAAACTCGACATCATGCTCAAGGTCGGAATTCCGCGCACGCAGCCTTACCTGTTCGGCTCGCTCAAGATCGCGATCACGCTTGCTTTCGTCGGCGCCGTGATGTCGGAGACCATCGGCGCCAATTCCGGGCTCGGACATCTCATGGTGCAGGCGGGTTCGAACTTCCAGATGCCGCTCGTGTTCGCTTGCCTGATGGCCCTGGCGGTGGAAGGGATCGTGATGTATGCGGTGTTCGCTTATGTGGAAGCCTACTTCACGGGCTGGGCATTCCGCTCGTCCATGAGCGCAGCGGCGTGAGCCGTCTGGGACCGCGAGCCGTCAGTTCTTGAGGCGATAGCCGGTCTTGAAGATCCACCATATCGTCGCCAGGCAGATGACGAGGAAAAAGACGGTCATCGCCAGGCTCAGGGGTACGCTCACATCGGCGGTCTCGAAGAAGCTCCAGCGGAAGCCGCTGATCAGATAAACAACCGGATTGCACAAGGCGACCGTCTGCCAGGCCGGCGGCAATACGTTGATCGAATAAAACGTGCCGCCGAGAAAGGTCAGCGGCGTGATGATCAACAGCGGCACCACCTGCAGCTTCTCGAAGCCGTCTGCCCATAAGCCGAGGATGAAGCCGAACAGGCTGAAGCTCACGGCGGTCAGGATCAGGAACGCGATCATCCAGACCGGATGAGCGATCCGCAGCGGTATCAGCAGCGCCGATGTCGCCAGCACGACCAGCCCCAGGATAACCGATTTGGTGGCAGCGGCCCCGACATAGCCGAGCACGATCTCGAAGGGCGAGATCGGCGCCGACAAAATTTCGTAGATCGTGCCCGTGAACCTTGGAAAGTAGATGCCGAACGATGCATTCATGACGCTCTGCGTCAGCAGCATCAGCATGATCAGCCCCGGCACGATGAAGGCACCGTAGGTGACGCCCTCGATTTCGGTGATTCGCGCGCCGATGGCCGCGCCGAAGACCACGAAATAGAGCGAGGTGGAAACCACGGGCGACACGATGCTCTGTAGCAGCGTGCGTCCGGTACGCGCCATCTCGAACGCATAAATCGCGTGTACGGCCCTGAAGTTCATTATCTCTGTCTCACCAGGTCGACGAAGATATCTTCCAAAGAGCTTTGCGTCGTCTGCAGGTCGCGGAACCGGATGCCTGCCAGATTGAGGTCCTTGAGCAACGCGGTGATACCGGTGCGCTCGCCCTGGGTGTCATAGGTATAAATGATCTCGCCGCCTCCCGGCCCAAGCGTCAGTCGATAGCCCGCGAGCGCATCCGGCAGCGCGTCGAGCCGCTTCTGCAGGTGCAGCGTCAATTGCTTCTTGCCGAGCTTGCGCATGAGCTCGGCCTTGTCTTCGACAAGAATGATTTTCCCCTTATGCATCACGCCGATGCGATCAGCCATCTCTTCGGCTTCATCGATATAATGCGTGGTCAGGATGATCGTGACGCCGTCCGCGCGGAGCGCGCGCACGATGTCCCACATGTCCTTGCGCAGCTCGACGTCGACGCCGGCCGTCGGTTCGTCCAGAAAGAGGATCTGCGGCTCGTGCGCGAGCGCCTTGGCGATCAGCACCCGGCGTTTCATGCCGCCGGACAGCGTCATGATCTTGCTGTCTTTCTTGTCCCAGAGCGACAGCTGCTTGACCAGCTTTGCTATGTAATCGGGATTGCGCGGCTTGCCGAAGAGTCCGCGGCTGAAGGAGACCGTTGCCCAGACCGTTTCGAAGGCATCGGTCGTGAGTTCCTGCGGGACGAGACCGATCATCGATCGGGTCATGCGGTAATCTCTGCCGATGTCGTAACCGGCGACTGACACCGCGCCTTCGGTCAAAGTCACGATCCCGCAAATGATGCTGATCAGCGTCGTCTTGCCTGCGCCATTGGGGCCGAGCAACGCAAAGATCTCACCTCGCCGAATGTCGAGATTTACGCCCTCGAGCGCGCGAAAGCCGGAGGCGTAAGTCTTCGAGACGTTTTTGACCGACAGGATGGGCTGCATGAGAAGCATTGGTGGACGCACCGGCAATCACGAAGCAGCCCGTGTATAAAAGCGAATGTGGCGGATGGAGGGAATGGGTCCGCCGGCGCCACCCTCGTTTCGCACCAGGGCGTTGCGCAATTGGCAGACCTTCATGCCATGGCGCGCCCACTCGCCTTGCGCGCCCGCAACTCCTCGATAGCCGCCAGCACCCGCTCGGGAGTGGCCGGCGCGTCGATACGGGGCGCCAGCTTGTGGTCTGCCAGGCTGGCGATGGCATCCCTGATCGCCAGCCAAACCGAGATCGCCAGCATCAGCGGCGGCTCCCCGATCGCCTTGGAGCGGAAGAGCGTGGCGGCGCGGTTCGGCGCATCCTTGAGCAGCCGCGCATTGAAGATCGGCGGCACGTCCCGACTGCCCGGGACCTTGTAGGTCGACGGGCCGCAGGTGCGCAGGCGCCCTTCGCCGTCCCACCACAGCTCTTCGCTCGTGAGCCATCCCATGCCCTGAACGAAGGCCCCTTCGATCTGGCCGAGATCGATCGCCGGATTGAGCGAGCGGCCGCAATCCTGGATCAGCTCGGCGCGCAAAACGCGCGATTCGCCGGTCAATGTGTCGATTGCAACCTCAGCGGCAGCCGCGCCGTACACGAAGTAATAGAACGGCCGCCCGGTGTTGGTGGCGGAATCCCAGTGAATATCAGGCGTCCGATAAAACCCCGTCGCGGAGAGCGACACGCGCTTCTCCCATGAGAACGCCGCCAGCTCGGCAAACGACAGGCTGCGGTTGCCGGCGTAGATGCGATTGGAGTCGAACACGATCTCATCCGCCGGCACGCCAAAGTGATCCGCCGCGACCTCGGTCATCCGCGCCTTGATCTCCCGGCAGGCATTCAGAGCGGCCATGCCGTTGAGATCGGAACCCGAGGAGGCGGCCGTCGGCGACGTGTTGGGCACCTTCGCCGTGCTCGTCGCCGACACCCGAATGTGGTCGAGATCGATTGCAAACGCCTCCGCGACGACCTGCGCCACCTTGATAAACAGGCCCTGCCCCATTTCGGTGCCGCCGTGGTTGAGCACGACGCTGCCGTCGGTATAGACGTGGACCAACGCGCCCGCCTGGTTGAGCGCCGGCCGGTTGAAAGAGATGCCGAACTTGACCGGCATGGTGGCGAGACCTTTCTTCACCACCGGGCTGATCTGATTGAAATTCACGATCTCGCGCCGCCAGGCAGCGAGGCCGACGGCGCGGTCGAGCTCGTCGACGAGGCGCTCGATGATGTTGTCCTCGACCCGCATGCCGTAGGGGGTGACGTCGTTGCGCCCCACCCCGTAGAAGTTTCGCCGCCGCACCGCGTACACGGGAAGACCGAGGCGTCGTGCGATCACTTCGATGATAGTTTCGATCGCAAGCATAGCCTGCGGCCCGCCATAGCCTCGAAACGCCGTGTTCGACACGGTGTTGGTCTTGCAGGGAAGGCCGCGGAAACGGACGTTGGGAAGAAAGTAGCAATTGTCGGCGTGGCACAGCGCGCGGGTGAGCACGGCCGGCGTATGGTCGGCGACGTTGCCGCCGTTGGCGGCCAGCGTGAGGTCGAGCGCGAGAATATGTCCTTGCGCGTCGAAGCCGACGTCGTAGCGGATGAGGAACGGGTGGCGCTTGCCGGTGGCGCGCATGTCGTCATCGCGCGGCAGCCGCAGCTTCACCGGTTGCCGCGCCTTCCAAGCAAGCAGCGCCGCGATGCCGGCGATGATCGTCGCCTGGCTCTCTTTGCCGCCGAACGCGCCGCCCATCCGCCGCACCTCGACCGTAACGGCGTTGAAGGGTAGCCCGAGAAGATGCGCAACTCCTTGTTGGACTTCGGTCGGGTGCTGGGTCGAGCTCCACACATGCATGTCGGAGGTCTCGCCGGGCGTCGCGAGCGCGATCTGACCCTCGAGGTAGAAATGGTCCTGACCGCCGCAGCGCAATTCGCCGGAAAGGCAATGCGGCGCGCTGGCGAGCGCCGCCTCGACATCGCCGCGGACCATGAGCTGCGGCGGCGAAACGTAGCTGTCGCGCGCCATCGCCTCTTCGATCGTCAGC